>Ga0181529_10000132_pt1 | contig 100487 bp, 80 predicted proteins | sample PEATcosm2014_Bin_36_FD_119763 | JGI IMG/M metagenome (GOLD analysis project Ga0181529, IMG submission 119763) | Peatland microbial communities from MTU Mesocosm Facility, Houghton, MI, USA - PEATcosm2014_Bin10_30_metaG | ecosystem: Environmental > Terrestrial > Soil > Wetlands > Peat | place...
AAAACTGTTGCCCATGCAGCGTTCCGATTTCGCCGGCCTTTTCAAGGCCATGGAATCGCTGCCCGTGGTCATCCGTTTGATTGACCCGCCGCTGCACGAGTTCCTGCCCAAGCGCGAGGACCTTCTGGTTGAGATCCAGCACCTCGTAGACACCAAGCCGCGCTCGCCCAAGCTCAAGGAACTGCGCACGCTTCTCGCGCGCGTTGAAGAGCTGCACGAGCAGAACCCCATGCTCGGGTTGCGTGGATGCCGCCTCGGCATCACCTTCCCCGAGATCACCGAGATGCAGGCGCGCGCCATCATCGAGGCCGCGGTTGCAGGCAAGCTGAAGGGCGGCGATCCCCATCCCGAGATCATGATTCCGCTCATCGGATCGATCGAGGAAATGCGCAACCAGGCCGCCATCGTTCGCCGCGTGGCCGAAGAGGTCTTCGCGGAAAAGAAGGCCAAGGTCGACTACAAGGTGGGCACCATGATCGAGATTCCTCGTGCCGCTTTGACCGCCGATCAGATCGCCGAAGAGGCTGAGTTCTTCAGCTTCGGCACCAACGACCTCACGCAGACCACATTCGGCATCTCGCGCGACGACATCAACAACTTCCTGCCCGCGTATCTCAAGCTCGGCATCTTCAAACAGGATCCCTTCGCCACCCTCGATCAGGTGGGCGTAGGCCAACTGGTCAAGATGGCTGTAGCCAAGGGACGCAACACGCGGCCGAACCTCAAGGTCGGCATCTGCGGCGAGCACGGCGGCGATCCCGAGTCCGTCAAGTTCTGCCACAGAATCGATCTCAACTACGTCTCCTGCTCGCCCTTCCGCTTGCTCACGGCGCGTCTCGCCGCCGCGCAGGCCGCTCTCGAAGAGAAGACAGGGATGGCGCACACCAACAAGTAGCCCTCTCCGGGATAACCCAGGGGCGTCCGCTGCGGCGGGCGCCTTTGTTTTTTTGCGCGCGGCAACTCCGGCCCTGGAGGGGCCGTACGAGAATAGCCCAGGGTGTAGCGTAGCGGAACCCTGGGAAAGGAACCACAAAAGATTCCTCGCAGCCCCGTAGGGGCGGCGCGAGAGGCGCTCATCGAGACAAATTGACCCGAATTCTACGCGAACCAGTTCATGCGGAGCACGGCCAAGGGCCCACGAGCAACCGCGAAAACGGCTGTCATCCCGAGCGAAGGGGGCAGGTGGCCCGGTCATGAAGATCGCAGAGCCGTAAGAGTTGTGCCCCGTTCATCGCGTTCTTTGCGATGAGCGGGCGTTGGCGGCTGGCCCCTGATCCCTCGCTCCATTTCCCAACCACAACGAGGGTGCCCCCGGTCCCTCGCCTTCGGGGACCGGGGACGGAAGCGGTTCCGGGCAGGTGGCCCGGTCATGCGAATCGCAGTGGACGGCGGCGCGGCGTGGCAACCAGCCACCGGAAGGGGTACGCTTGAGAGAAGGCGAACGTTTGTGCTTCCCCACCCAAGCCGCAAATGACGCTGCTTGGATGGGGCACAATCCACCTGGGAAGAACCGGGAGTGAAAAACTTGGCCGGGCCACCTGCCAGTTTGCTTTTCCATCCAGCGTCGAACCATTCAAGGCCATCGAAGGTTCAATTCAAGCGATCAAATTTCTACATATAGGAAAGGAGCAGCAATCATGGAAGCCTTAACGGAACAGACAGAGCGCATCAGTGCGAATATAAAGCTGGTCAAAACACTCTTGGAAGAGTCGTTCAAGGACGCGGAGATTTCACACACGCCACTGCGAATTGGCGGTACGAAATTCAAAGTCGAATTAAACCAAGAACGGATGTTCCTATGCATTTCCTGGGAATATTTGATGGATCAATGCGAAGCCCGGATTCGAATGGATTTTGAAGTTCAGAAAGTGAGAAAGGCGCTATCAGCAAATCCGGGGCAATATATTCTGCTTAACAAGTTAGGATTGAATCGAATTGAAGCAGATGATGTGGAATCCTGATTACGGGCAGTTTCCAACAACTACCGGAAGATCGTTTGCCACCAGGGATCAGGATTCCATTCGTCAACCCCACCATGCCAAGAACAAGTTCCACTATGGTGATTGGAGCTACTATAGGTGCCATCGTTGCAGCGGGCAGTAGGTGGGAAAACAACGTCATGGCACATTCCACCCAATGTCAACGCAACACAAGCGAGCATCCCTAGCAAATAGATTCGCAGTTTCCTTGCAGCAATAAGGCGAGATCGAATGCTCTTAATGAGCAACGCAACGCCTGCGGTAACCCAAAGAGCAACAATAAACGGGCTGGACGGCAAGAACAAAAAGCTGAAGACAATCAGCCCCGCAAATGCTGCGGTCGAAAACGCAACGCGCGGATTGTCTTTACACTTGCCCACAATCCACGCCTTCAATTCATTCCGACGAATCCAGGCAATCTTCAGAAAACCTAAGGCAATGACGACCAAAAACACCGCAAGTGCGACGGCAACCACACCAAGAATGCCGTATTCGCGATAGACACTGGCAACAATCCCTCTAAGGAAAATTTCAATATCTGCCATTTCGTTCCTTTTCAAATCATCGCTATTGAATTGTAGGGCAGGTGGTCCGGTCACGAGAATCGCAGAGAGCCGTAAGAGTTGTGCCCCGTTCATCGCGTTCTTTGCGATGAGCGGGCGTTGGCGGCTGGCCCCTGATCCCTCGCTCCATTTCCCAACCACAACGAGGGTGCCCCCGGTCCCTCGTTTTCGGGGACCGGGGACAGAAGCGGCTCCAGCAGGATCGCCGCCCATCCGCAGACTCGAGCGGTCAGTCCCCGGCAGTCGGCTTGTATCGTCCGACACCCCATCGCTTTCATGTCAACCGCCCGGGCACCCGCGTTCTCCCTCATCCTCCTGATCGCACTCCGGATAAATTTATGCAGAGCGCTGCAGAATAATTCCGCCCGAGGCGCACAATGGAGATGCAGAGGTGAATGGAATGCCGTGACCCGGGGGCTCTGGCTGCTAAACTCTTTGAATGGAAAAGTTTGCATATAACTCACTCGATTGAGGGACGTTAGAGCCCAGCCCCTTCGTAACCGTCATGATAGGACGACTTTAGCTAAAAATTCCGGAGGAGGAGGTAGGGGGGGTAGGCAGTACCGAACAGTAAACACCCCGCCTCGCCGGAAACAGGAAGGATTATGCCCAACTTCCCGCACGCCATGTTGCGCGAAATCTACGAGCAGCCCCAGGCGCTCGAGCGCACGCTCGACCTTTATCTATCCGGCGGAGCCTTGAAGCCGGAGATGGCCGCGCGCCTCGCGAGCTGGCCCAACGCCGCGGGCGAAGTCCTCATCGCCGCCAGCGGATCCAGCCGCCACAGCGGCCTCTACGGCGAAATTCTCCTCGAAGATCTCTGCGGCCTGGCCGTCGATGTGGAATACGCGAGCGAGTACAGCGTCCGGGGTGGACCAGGCTACATCGACCTGCGCCATCCCAGCGTGCTCGTCCTCTCGCAATCCGGCGAAACCAGCGACACGCTCGCCGCGCTTGAAGAAGCGCATCGCCAGGGCCACAAGACGCTCGCCATTACCAATCACGCCGAGTCCACCATGGCCGTCGAGGCCGATGTCTCCATGCCGCTGGCCGCGGGCGTCGAAAAAGCCATTCCCGCCACCAAAAGCTTCACTTGCCAACTGATTGTGCTCTACCTGCTTGCACTTTATGAAGGGGTCCGCCTGGGCCGCATGGATTCTGCCGCCGTCTCCGCGCACATCGCAGAGCTCACCGCCCTGCCCGGCGTCCTAAGCTCAGAACTTGACGCATGGCGCGAGCAGGCGGCCGCACTGGCGCGTAAATATGCATCGGCCGTAACTTTTCTCTACCTCGGCCGCGGCATCCACTACGCCATCGCCCGCGAGGGCGCACTGAAGTTGAAGGAATCCTCTTATGTGCACGCCGAGGGCTATCCGGTAGGCGAGCTCAAGCACGGCCCCAACGCTCTGGTCAGCGATCGCGTGCCGCTCGTCGTCCTCGCCACGGTCGATCGCGCGCTCGAAGCCTCCGTGTTGCGCTACGAAAAAACGCTTCAGCTCCTTGCCGACATGAAAGCGCAGGGTGCCCGCGTCATTGCACTAGCCGATGCGGGCGACGCAGAAGTTCCCAAGCTCGCGGATGACTGCATTTTTGTCCCGCAAGCCAGTGAATACCTGTTGCCCATCCTCGAAGTTGTCCCGCTGCAGCTCTTCGCCTACTTCATGGCGCTCAAGCACGGCGTCGACGTCGACCGCCCGCGCAATCTCTCCAAAGCCGTCGTCGAGAAATAAGACCGAATCGGCTTGATTGAGAACTGCATAAGTTAAGGAATGTCCTGTCGGCCGCTTAAGAAATGTTTTGGTATCCGCGTAAGAAATGTCCTGGCAGCCGCGCCGTAGGCGCAGTGTTTGTTAGCCCCGCGCTTTAGCGCGGGGAGAGCGATTTCCACAAACGTATTCCGGAGTCCCGTAGGGACGGCGCTAAAAGCTAGCAGCTAGCGGCTGGAAGCTGCCTTTCCTTCAAAGTGCGTCTCAATCTCCTCCAACGTTTTTCCCTTCGTCTCCGGAAGGAAGAACGCCGCCACGGCAAGGTAAACCACGGTGCATCCCGCGAACAGGAAGAAAATCGACGAGTAGCCGTGTTTGCTGACGAAGGGCAGAAAGATGGCGGCGAACGTGGTCGACACCATTTGATTGAGAACCAGTGCAATGCTCATGCCGTTGGAGCGGATGCGCGTAGGCATGAGCTCGCTCAACGCTAGCCAAACCACCACACCCGGTCCCAGGGCGTAGAAAGCGATAAACAGGTAAAGCCCCATCGCCACCAGCCAGCCGTGTCCGGCTTCGGGCACGCTGCCCACCAGCGCCTTTTCGATTTTCAACGGCGCCGTCTGTGCAGCCGCGAAATTGGCGAAGGGATTCTTGAAAAGCGCCTCAATCTTGTTCGCGGGCACGCAACGGTCGCGCGTGATTTTGATGGGCGCGGCCGCTGCATCGTCCGAACGCACAAAATTTGTTGCCCCAGTAAAGTCGCCATAGGAGTAGATAATCGCCAGCGACGCGCGCTGGCTGTCGATCCCGCCGCCTGCGCCGCTCAGCAGTTTGTTCGCTTCCGCCACATCGAAGCGCAAAGTCAGTTCCTGGTTGGGCCCAGCCAGCGCCTGCACGGCACTGCGGCAATCCATGCCGACTCTTTCCGTCGTGCGGAAGAGCAAGCCCACACTCGCCGAGGCCACGATCACGCCGCATGTGCCCATAATGATCAGGAATCTTCTCCCCTTGCGATCCACCAGCACCATGCCGATCGTGGTGGCGAGAAAATTCACCACCGTGAAAATCACGTAGCCCCAGTGCGATGCGAGATCGCTCAACCCGCTCTGCAGCAGAATTCCCGTGTTGTACCCAATGACGGAATTGATGCCTGTGGCTTGGTTAAAGGCTAGAATCACGCACGCCAGCAGGAAAGGAATCACATACTTGCGCCGCAGCAGCGAATCGCGAACCCGCTCGCCGGATGCGGTAGCGGCACTGTGCGCCGTAGCCACCATCTCGTCAATCTCAAGCGATGCTTGCTCGGGGCTCCGCGATTTCAGCAACGCCGCGTAAGCGCGCTCCTGCTGATTGCGCTGAAACAACCATCGCGGCGACTCGGTAACGAAGAACCCGCCGAGTACAAACAACAATCCCGGCGGCAGCGAAACCCAGAAGATGCTGCGCCATGCATGATCCTCGAATTTGAGGAGAGCCGATGCGTCGTTCAGCTTCGTCACCGCCGCGACGCGATAACTGAAGTAGATTCCGATCAGCGCCGCAACCACGATGCCCAACGTGAGCAGCCATTGGAATATAGCCGTGCCCTTTCCGCGATCTGAAGCGGAGAGACACTCGGCAAGATAGAGCGGAACCACTACGCCGATCAATCCGCCGCTCATCCCCTGCAGCAAACGGCCGCAGAGCAGCGGCGCATAGCCCTGCGAGAGCGCGATGACTGGAATGCTCAGCGCAAAGGTGCAGCCGCTCAGGATCATCAGCGGCTTGCGGCCCATCCAATCGGCCAGCACACCGGCAAAGAGCGTTGACAGTACGCCGCCCGCCAGCACGGCCGCCACGACGGTAGATAGTTGCGCAGGTGTCAGGCCCGATGTATCCGCCAGATATGGGTATGCGCCGCCAATGATGCCGACATCGATACCGTAAAGCAGGCCGCCCAAACCCGCCACCAGCAGCAGAAATGCGTTGTAGCGGCGTAGCGCGGCAGAATAGGACGGCGCGAATGCGTGCGGAGAGCCGGTAGCGCTCATCTCTTTGATCGACTCCCTCCAAAACTCGGTGTGCGGTCCGGGCAGCGCCGCTTGCCGAAGAGCAAAACCTGGCGACTCCTCAGTCTACAATGGTCGCATCGGGTCTTCCTGCTCAAAACCCCTCAACGCAAGGCGGTCGCAATTGGTGAGTTTCAAACGCTTCTCCGTCATCCGCTTCCTCGCCAGCGCAATGTCTTTCGCCCTTGTTGCCGCGTCAGCGCTCTGCTCCGCACAAACGCAGGTCAAGCTTCTGCCCGCGCCGCGCGAAGCAAACTTTAGCCAGACCGCCGATCTCCCAGCCAGGATTCTCGTCGCCGTTCCTGGCCACGATGCAGAAGACGAGTTCGCCGCGCGCGATCTGGAGGACGCGATTAAGCGCATCGCCCCCTCCGCCGACGAATCCCACGTTGTCACGCAGTCGCCTTATCGCGTCACGCTCCTGCGCACCGACTCCGCGGAAGCCAAGGCCGCCCTGGCGCGCAACAATCTCGTCTTTGACTCCGTGATGGAGTCGGAGGGCTACGTCCTCATTGTCGAAGCGCACGAGGCCACCATCATTGGCGCCACCGGCCCAGGCGTCTTTTACGGCGTGCAAACCTTCAAGCAATTGCTACCGGTGCCCGGCGCGGCCCGCGTGCTTCCCACGGGCACGGTGCGCGACTGGCCGGCAATGAAATATAGGGGCATTGACGACGATCTCTCGCGCGGCCCGTTTCCTACGCTCGAATTCCAGAAGCACCAGATTCGCGTCTTCGCCGCATTCAAGATCAACATCTACTCGCCCTACTTCGAGCACACGCTGCTTTATCCCGACCAACCGCTGGCCGCGCCGCCGGGCAGCTCGCTCACGCCCGCCGAGGTCGCGGAGCTTGTGGCTTACGCGCGCCAGTATCACGTCACCGTTGTGCCTGAGCAGGAGGCCTTCGGCCATCTGCATCACGTGCTTAAATACGAGCTCTACCAGGATGTGGCGGAGACTCCGCACGGTCATGTTCTCGCGCCCGGCCAGGACGGTACACTCCCGCTCATCAAGGATTGGTTCACGCAGATCGCGCAGGAGTTTCCCTCGCCCTTTATCCACATCGGCGCCGACGAGACCTTCGATCTCGGTACAGGCCGCACCCGCGAAGCGGTCGAGCAGAAGGGCTACGGGACGGTGTATGTCGACTTCCTCAAGCAGATTCACGACGCCCTCGCGCCGCTCAACCGCCGCCTGCTCTTCTGGGGCGACATCGGCGACGCCAATCCCGACGCCGTCTCCGCTCTGCCCAAAGACATGATTGCAGTGCCGTGGAATTACTGGAGCACCAGCGGCTTCGACAGAATGATCGAGCCCTTCGCCAAAAACGGCATCGAAACCTGGGTTGCGCCGGGCGACGCGAACTGGAACGAGGTCTATCCCGTCGCCAAAACCGCACTGTGGAACATTCAGGGATTCATTCGCGACGGGCAGCGGCTGGGATCGACCGGCGCGCTCACCACCGTATGGAACGACGACGGCGAAGGCCTCTTCAACATGGATTGGTACGGCGTGCTCTTCGGTGCTGTAGCCGCGTGGCAGCCCGGCGAAAGCTCCATCGCCGATTATCAGGACGCCTACGGCGCCATTTTTCATCTCGACCCCACAGGCAAGATGAACGAAGCCGAAAAAGAGTTGATGGCCGCGCAGGAGGCGATCGGTGCCGCCAAGACCCACATGAACAGCGATGAGCTTTTCTGGCTCGATCCCTGGAGCGCGCAGGGGCAGGAGATTTCTTTGAAGCTCCTGCCGCAGGCCCGCGATCTTCGCCTTCATGCCGAACGCGCCATCGTGTTGCTGGCCGAGGTGCGCGCCGGCAATCCCAAACTCGCAGAGTCCGACGCGCTCACCGCCATGGACCTCGGCGCGCGCCGCCTCGATTTCATCGGCCTCAAGTTCCAGCTCGCCCAGGAGATGGCTGCGGCGTATGCACAGGCCTTCGCGCAGCAGCACGACAAGTCGCAGCGCACGGCTTCGAGCCGCATGCTCGAGGAGATGAGCAGCGACAATGGCCACTGCCAGGACCTGCGCGACGGCTACTCGGCGCTCAAGACCGAATACAGCCAGGTTTGGCTCGGTGAGAATCGCCCCTACTGGCTCAACAACGTCACCGTCCGCTACGACCTGGAGATCGAGCGGTGGCAGCGTCGCGGCAACCAGATTCAAACCGCAGTCCGCGCATGGCACGGCGGCCAGGATCTGCCCGCAGCCGCTTCGCTGGGCTTGCCCACGGCGGCTGAAGGTCCGCATTGAAGCGCAGCCTAAGAAGGGGGAAAGAGCAGCCCGGTCTGCGCCTTGGAACCAATTCGATTACCATCGATAAGAATTCTCGCCTCACCGTCGCGTCCAAGATGCACACTAGATATATGTTCGAGCGCACCTCTCAGGACGCGCTCCCCCTGGTCCTGCTCATTGACGATGACATGGTTAGCCGTGAAGTCACAGCCACGGTTCTCACCATGAATGGCTACACCGTTCACACCGCGGAGAATGGCGCCGCGGCCCTTGTGTTGCTCACTGGCGCGGACGACCGGCCGCAGGCGATCAAACCCGAACCCCTTCGGCCCGATGTGATCCTGATGGATTCGCAGATGCCCGGCCTGAACGGAACGCAGTTGATCGGCGAGCTCCGCGCGCGCAGTCAGGCGCGCATCTATGTCGTCAGCGGCAGTAACCCGCTGCCTGAACTGACGGAAGCCGCCGAAGGCTTTCTGCTCAAGCCCTTCAGCGCCGAAGCCTTCCGCAAGCTTCTCGAAGGCGGCAAGCCCGAGGCTGCGGTATCGCGGTTCGATCCCAATGAACCCGTTGTCAATTTGGAAATCCTCGCCCAGCTCCGCAAACTCATGCCTGAGCCCGCGGTGCGCCAGGTGTACCAGGCCGTTGTCACCGATCTCGGCCGGCGCATTGACGTGCTGGCGGACGCCTTGGCCAGGGGCGACTTGGCAGAGGTCCGGCGCATTGGCCACGCCATCAAAGGCGGTTGCGGCATGGCCGGGGCCGTCGAGCTGGCACGGCTGGGCGCGCTGCTCGAGTCTGGAGCAAACCGGTCTGAAGTGAACCAGCCCGGGGATAACCAGTTGGATAACGGTGCGGCTTTACTCCGCGATTTGCGCGTCGCTACCCGGCGGTTGCAGAATATGCTGGATGCTGAGATGCCTTTCTGACCTGTCGCGTCTCACCATGAGCGGAGGCACGTAGCCAAGATGGATCGACCCATTCGAATCGTTCTCGCAGATGACCATCCCGTCGTCCGCATTGGCGTCCGCAATATGCTCACCGAATCCGAGGGCTTTGAAGTGGTGGGCGACGCCACCGATGGCGACGAGGCCATCACAGAAACCCTCGAAAAGCAGCCCGATATTCTTCTTCTCGATGTTTCCATGCCGCGCTTGCCTGGCCTTGAGGCCATGCGCGCCATCATGAACGGACCATCCACGGCCAAGATCCTGCTGCTTACCTCCACCATCACCACGCAGCAGATCATTGAAGCGCTGCACATCGGTGCGCGCGGCATCGTGCTCAAAGACGCGCTCGCCAGCCACTTGCAAACCGCCATCCGCACTGTCCACGCCGGCGACTACTGGATCGGCGGCAAGCGCGTGGTCAATCTCGTCTCCGCCTTGCACGATCTGATGCAGCAGGCTGCTGTCCCGCAGCGCAAAACCTACGGCCTCACCCCGCGTGAGCTCGAGGTCGTCGGCTGCATCGTCGAGGGCTGTTCCAACCGCGACATCGCCAAGCAGTTTGGTCTGAGCGAAGAAACCGTCAAGCGCCACCTCTCCAACATCTTCGACAAGACCGGCGTTTCCACGCGCCTCGAGCTGGCGTTATTTGCCATTGCGCATCACCTGGTCAATCCGCAGTAGCCTTATGAGAGGGTACGACTTCAGAGGCTGCATAAAAACCTTCATGGCGTATTGTTTTGTATCAGGGCGCGAGCGGGGAACCCACCTAATGGGTGGGTCGCATGCCGCAACGCCAATAGAATGCTAGCGGGCTTTAGCCCCTGAGGGAAGATTCCTTCAGACTGGCCCAATCCCGCTTCCCTCCAAAGTCATTTTCAAGCAGGTGTGTGCATGGGTGAATTAAGCAGAATCGGCATTGCCCTCGATTCCGATCTCCTCAAGCGATTCGACCGCTCCATTGAGAAGAGCGGATACACGAATCGTTCCGAAGCCTTTCGCGATCTGATCCGCGACCGGCTGGTCCGCGAGCAGACCGCCGCGCCCGACGCCACCGTTGTCGGCACGGTCACGCTCATTTACAACCATGCTGCCCATGGCATTACCGAGAAGCTCACTGAAGCGCAGCACGAACACCACGGCCTGGTTGTTTCTACCACTCATGCGCATCTCGATCACGACTCCTGCCTTGAAGTGCTGATCGTTCACGGCAAGGCTGAACGCGTCCAGCATTTTGCCGACATTCTCATCGGTCTCAAAGGCGTGCAGCACGGCCGCCTGGTGATGACCGTCCCCTCATTCGATGCCGAGCACGAGCACAGCCACTCGCACGACCATCCGCACAAGCACAGCCATTAGCCCTTCGCATTCGTCAAGAACCCGGCGGCAGCATGCTTGCTTCAGCGGCCGAAACTGTAGCGCAAAGTGAATCGCGCCTGAATCGGTTCGACGGGGTGCATCACTCGTGTGAATGCCGCGATGGCATCCACGGCAGCCGCAACCTGCTCCTGCCCTGCTAATGTTGTTGGCGGAGTTGAAGGCAGACCCAGCCCGGCTGCCGGCGTAATTTGCGATACATAGGCGTAGTCCACGTCGTGGTCCCGGCGGTTGAACAAATTCAACACTTCGCCCACCGCGCTCCAGTTCCTGTTGAATTTATATGTGGCGCCCAGGTTCACCAAGGACGTCGAGGGTGACTTATAAATCGCGTCGGAGGTCAAAGGCCGCGGCCCGAAGTAGCGCAGGCGCAAACTGGCTGAAAGGCCATTCCAATCCTCGAGCGTGACGCCGGACGATACCACCCAGCGAACCGCTTCGGGCACTTCCTTACCGTGGGGATTCTGCAGATAGCCGCCGTCGCCGAAGCCGACGGTCGAGGAGTTCACCGTGCCCGACGCCGTGGACCCGGTCGGAATTACTCCGTAGCAGTTCGAGTTTCTAGCGCAAAGCTGCTGCGTGCCCGATGCGTTTGTGTAAAACGTGGAATCGTATGGGTCGTCCTGGGTGAAAATGGCGCGGGAGTCCGCAAAGTCCGTATCGAAAACCCAATGTTCCGCCGGCGTGTAGTAGTTGCCAATTTCAAATCCATAGCGGTTGCTCGACTGCATGGAGGGAGTCGTGCCCCCGGTGTCGCCATCCTGCAGCAGCTCGGAGTTGCTGTGGAGATACCAGACCTCAATTGTGCTTTGCAGATGCGGGATGGCCGCGGTGCGCACGCCAACTTCCGCGCCCTTGGTCTGGGCCAGGAAGGGAACTGGAACCGGGGTCCGCGAATTGTAGTAAGGGTAGTCCGGCGAAACCGGTTCATACGGTTGCGTTGAGCCGCGCACGTCGTTTGTGTGGTAACTGAATCCGCCTTGCAGATAGATTTCGGTACTGGCCCACGGCCCGAAGATCAAACTTGCTTTGGGGCTGGGCAGGAACTTGGCGATCGACTGGTGAGTATTGGGATTGACGTTGGCAGGGTAGGGATCGAAGGGATAGCTGGGGTTGGTGGGGTTGGTAAAGCTGGTGACGATGCCTTTGCCGTAATCGCCGCGCAGGGCAAGAATGGAGCGGAATTTGCTTGCCCACTGGATCTTGCTCGACACCCAGGGACTTGCGATCGTCTCGGTAAATTTGTTCAGATCCGTGGCCGCGGGCAAGACCGCAACCTGATCGAGCGTGGAGCAGTTACCGTTCGAATCGCAGTCGCCTTGATAGTTGGCGGTATAGTACGTTTTGCTCGTACGCACGCGATCTTCTGTCCGGTAAAGGCCGTTGTGGATCCAATCGTTGCGCAGTTGCATACCAAACGTGGTTTCCGCCTTGCGGCCCAGGAATTGACCGAAGATTGTGTGCCGAAAATCGAAGCCGGCCACCCAGCGGCGGTCCTGCTGCTCGAATTGGTCGCCCTCGTAGGGGTCGACCAGATAGTAGGTGAAATCGGAAAAGAGATTGAGATCGTAATAGAACCCGTAGGCCATGATCTCTGTTGCGGAATGCGCGCCTCTATGGTGCCATTCGCCCTGCAAGCTGTAACGATGGGAGTGGCCGCCGTCTTCCGGGTTCAGCGCGCCGAAGAAACCGACGAGAGGTACGGCCGTATAGGGGATTTGATCGGTAGAGTTCCAGCGCGTTCCGGCGTAACCGCGGGCGGTAACGCAGAAGCCGTTGCTGTCTCCGCCCTGGCTGTAGGTCATGAGTCCGTTGAACTTGTAGTAATTGTCCGGATGCACCCACGGGCCGCCATCGTGGTACGCTTCGCCGCCGTAGAGCAGGTTGCCTCGCCAGAACTTTCGCGAGATGCCGAAAACGAACCGCGCAAACTGGTACATGCCGCCGTCGACCTGGACGAAGTCCTGGGGCAGCGTCTTGTAGGTTACCACGTGGGCGTTTCCCGCCGAGCCGTAGTCGCCGGCTTCGGCGTAGTAAGGACCCTTCTCGGCATCCACCCGCTCCACAAACTCCGGAATCACGGTGTTCATGTCGGAGTAACCCTCGCCATGCGCGTGTGACGGCAGATTCAGCGGCATCCCATCGATGAATATGGCGAAGTCCGTGCCGTGGTCGAGATTGAAGCCCCGCATAAAATATTGGTTGGCCTTGCCGCCGCCGGCGTGTTGCGTGATGATGAGGCCGGGCAGCGTCTCCAGAATCTCTCCGGAGCGAAGAAGCGGACGATTCTTGAGTTCCTCTGCGCCCACCGTTACCTGGCCGGCGGACGAGGCGATTCCGATCAGGTCGTCCGCGCGGCCGTGCACATTGACGGTGGTGCTCAAGGAGCCCACTACCAGGGAGATGCGGAGCGCGGCCGGCGCCTCATTGTCGCCGATGGTGACGACGATTTCTTTGGTTTCGAAACCAGGACTCATTACGACGAGCCGATAATTGCCTGCTGCGAGTCCCGTAAACAGGAAGGCTCCGTTCGTGTCCGAATGCACCGTTTTTTGCACAGTACCGTCCGCGCTCAGGACATGCACGTCTGCCCCGGCAATGGCCGCGTCCGACGTGTCAACAACGGTTCCCGATAGCTGAGGCGAAGAAGCCTTATCATTCGTGGCAAGCGGCGTGCCCCCCTTCGCGGCAACCTGTGCCGGCAATCCCGCGAAAAGCGCAAATGAACTGAGTGCTACGATTTCAAGGAGTTTGCTACGCATAGAGTTACCTTAAATGCGGCTTAGTGTCCCGCCTGTGACGATTGTCACACGATTTCTTAATTCGTGCTACGAGATGAGAGAATCATATTACGAAATCTGGAGTCGTGCTACAGATTGAACCTGTCCCGCGCCGTAGGCGGTGGAGAATGGATTCAGGCTCTCGCAACCCCATTGAAGGAGAAGCACATGCGCCGATTTTCCTGGTGTCGCGGGCCGGCTTTTGCGGCCTGCTTGCTCATTGCCGCCGCATCTATGTTGTCACAAACGCCGCCACCGCGGCCGCTGACGGTTCCGCTCGCGTGCTCACGGGGCGGTTGCCCTGTGCTCACGGGTGCGCCGCAAACCACGGGCATGCGCAGCGGCTTTGTGCGCCTCATGCCGGGGCAAACCGTGGGTTGGCACACCACCAGCAAGAATGAAGAAGCCCTGGTTGTATTGCATGGAAAAGGCAAGGCGCTCATCGACGGTCAACTCGGTCTGGACTTTGCTGCTCCGGCCCTCGTCTATATTCCGCCCGCCACGCGCCACAACGTGGAGAACACCGGAAGCGATCCGCTCGAATATGAATATGTGGTCGCCCTGGCGAAGACGCGGTAGATCTACTCTGCGCCCGACGCTGGGTGTGCCGCACTTTTGGCGGCAGCTTTGCCAAGCGCCAGCAACGTGTCGCGCGGGAAGTCCGTCGACCGCCGTGCGACTAACCGAGTTTGAATCGGCCACTCCCGCTGCGCCGCCTTGGGGTGGTCCGATTCGATCCCGGCGCGCAACGCTTCCACGGCCGCCGCGGCCAGGTCTCGGCACGACATCTGCACCGTCGTCAGCGGCGGCAGCATGAACTGCGCCAGGTGAATGTCGTCGAATCCCACCGCGGAAATATCCCGGGGAACCTGGTACGTGGTTTCGTCCAGCTCATGCAGCACGCCGATGGCGGTCATGTCGTCGGAGCAGACGACCGCCGCGGGCAGTTCCGCCGACTGCAGCAACTGTTCCGTCGCCGCCTTGCTCGCCTCGTTTTGTCGCTCCCTGTCTTTAAGGATGGTCTTGCCCGCCGGCTACGACTTCAAGCCCGTGCCGCAGCAGCGGCAAAATCGCTTCCAGGCTCTCTGCGGCGCCGCGTTTGCTGCCCGGCAGATTCACGATCAGCGTATTACCGCGTAGTCCCGCCACGCCGCGCGAAAGCCACGCGAAACCATTGCGCTCCGCGCCCTTCGCGCGCATGGCCTCAGCCAGCCCCGGCGCTTCGCGGTCCATCACCCGTAGCGTCGCCTCGGGCGTACGGTCCCGCGGCCCCAGCCCTGTGCCGCCCACGGTCAGCACCAACGCCGCGCCCTTGCGCTCAAACGCCTCAAGCGCAGCGACAATCGCATTCTCGTCGTCCGGGAATAGGGCCGTTTCCATTTCGGCCTGCGGCCACGCGCCGCGGAGCAACGCCACCACCGCCGGACCCGCCGTATCGGCAAGCTGTCCGGCCGAGCAACGGTCCGAGATGGTCAGCACCGCAAGCAGCATGACCTGATTCTATTTCCTCATTGCGCCGGCAGCACCTTGATCGTGTGCAGCCACGTTTCCACAAGCTTAGGCCAGCCCATGATGGGGAAATCCCTCGGCCGCAGGCCGAATCCGTGGCCACCTTCCGCGTAGATATGCAGTTCCGCCGGAACCTTCACGTTCTTTAGCTGCATAAAATACACCACCGAGCTCTCCACGTGTGCCGTGTAGTCGTCCTCGGCTTGCAGAAGAAACGTGGGCGGCGAATTCGCCGTGGGTTGAATATCGGGATTGGACGCGAAGTTCTGGTTCGCCATCGCAAGGTAGCCGGGATAAAGAACGATCGCGAAGTCCGGCCGGCAGCTCAATGCGTCGGCCGCATCGATGGCGTCGTAGATCCGCTTGTCGAAATGGTTGCTGACAGCTACCGAGAGGTGCGCGCCCGCCGAAAATCCCATCACGCCCACGCGGTGCGGATCGATGCCCCACTCTGCCGAGTGTAGCCGCACCAGGCCCACGGCGCGTTGTGCGTCCTGCAACGCCGCCGCCGCCTTGGGATACGGCCCGCTATCGGGCACGCGATATTTGAGCAGCACGCAGTTGACGCCGATTTGATTCAGCCAATCGCAAACCTCCGTGCCTTCCAGATCGATCGACAGAATCTGATAGCTGCCACCGGGAAACACTACGATCGCCGCTCCCGTGTTCTTGCCCTTTGCGGGATACACCGTGATGGTCGGCGTGGACACATTCGTGAGGCGCATGTAAGGCCGGCCGGCCATCACTCTGGATGGCGCATCGGTCTCAGGCGGCATGCCGGCTTTGGCGCCCGGCGGCGTACCCGGCCAGATCGGCATGGTCACCAGCCCGGCAGGTGGCGTCCATTCCAAAGCGGAAGTTGAAGTGGCTGCTGGAGTCTGTGCCAACGTACCAGCGGTACTCAATGCAACTGCGGCAACAAGCAGTTTCTTGTTCATGTTTGGGACCTCCCGCGCAAATCTGCGCAGCGATCATCGCAGCCCGATATATGCCTGCGCAACCCTCCGTCGCTTCCGGCCTCAGCCAAAGGGACACTCGGCCGAAATGTGATCTAACTCACGTTTTACGGTGCTCTCCGGCACATCCCGGTCCTTGCGCCGGTGACACGCTTGCGCATATGAGGTGTTTGCCATGCGGGATTCTGACACCCGCCGCTGGACGCGTCTGGAAACCATTCTAGTCGCCACTGACCTGAGTGATCTGGACCATCTCATGCCGTTTGCTCTCGAAGAGGCGGGCAATACCGGTGCCCGCCTCATTCTCCTGCACGTGCTCTCCACCACGTCGGCCTTTACTGCCGATGTCACCGGCATGCCCTACTACGACACCGGCGGAGCCTTGGAGATTGCCGAGCAGATGATGCATCCCTGGTGCGAAGTTGCCGCCCGTCTCGGCATTCGCAGTGATTCCCTGGCCCGCGAAGGCCATCCCACGCAACAGATTGCAGCCGCCGTTCGCCAGTTCCATGCCGACCGCGTGCTGCTCGGAACTCGGAGCCGGGGCAAGCTTGGCAGGTTGCTCATCGGCTCTGTGGCAGAACAAGTGCTGCGCTCGGTCTACCTCCCGGTCATCACCGTGGGACCCGAGGCTCATCTCCCGGTGGACATGGTCGGGGAGCGTGTCGTCCTGCATGCCACCACACTTCGAGAGACCTCTCGCCCGAGCGCGGCGCTTGCCTGCCAGATGGCCGCTGCCCAAAAAGCAAAACTGGTTCTGGTGCACGTCCTGCCGCCCATCTCAGAGATGGAGCGCAAAGGCCTGCCCACTGGATTGCACTCCTCGGTCATGTTCGAGCTGCGCATTCTCGCCGCGCAAACGGGCGCCGAATGCTGCTCCGCCGTCGAGCCGGTCGTCGTCCACGGCAATCCTTCCATCGAAATTCTCGCCTTGGCCTCCGAACGTCGTGCCAGCCTCATCGTGCTCGGGGCCACGCAACGCCCCACCTTTGAGATCCTCACCCGCGACCATACTGTCCATCGCGTGCTGGCCCACGCGCGCTGTCCCGTACTCACGCTGCGCGAGCCGCACACCATGCCGGAAGAGATGCACGCCGTCGCGGCCAGTGCCCATCGTTAGCCCGTCGCAACCGCCAGCTTGAAATCGCGTAATGAAACCGCGCAGCGCTTAGGCTGGCTCGTTGTCAAAGAGCGTGGGCCCATCGCGGAGAGTGATGTTGCCGGCGGATTTGCGGGAAGAGATGCGTGTAAACGGCAGCAACCGTTTCAGGCATCGTTCGTGCAGGTAACGAAGTTGGCGGAGAAGTCCCAGTCCATCCTGCTTCCGGCCGCTGGCATGCGCGTTGTAAATTTCCGCGGCCAGGGCGTGCAGTTGCTCATGAAGAGTTTCGATGGCCTGAATGGAGGGCGACATACCTCCCGCGGATTGTCGTTGCGACTCGATCCACGCAACCAGGCTGCATGGATCGGCATCGAGAGACGGCGGCGTCGGCCGTGTGCCCTGCAGGTACGCCAAAAAATGTCCTTGCCAGGCGCGGTGTTCGACCATGGCGAACAGCACCGCACGATTGCTCGCGTGGACCGCAGGCACTTCCACCCACAGTGGATCGGCGCGCCATGCGGCCGCCCAGGCGGGCAGTTCCTGTGCGGGCATGGGCCTCGCGATTCCGTATCCCTGTGCGAAATCGCATCCCAGCTGCAGCAGCATTAGGCCGTGGTCCACCGTCTCCACTCCCTCCGCAATCACTTGCCGGCGAAATGCCTCAGCCAATCCCAGGACGCCTTTCAGGATGGTAAGGTTCTCCGCATCGTCGAGCATATCCCGCACAAAACTCTGGTCAATCTTCAAAATATCGGCAGGCAGTCGCTTCAAGTAGACAAGGGACGAGTAACCGCTGCCAAAATCGTCCACGCTGATCAGCACGCCGGCTGCACGGCAGGCCGCAAGCACTTGGGAGCTGAGTGCCACGTTCTGCAAGGCGCTGGTTTCCAGCACCTCCAACTCCAGATGCGATGGCTTGACGCGGGGATGCGCCGCCAGCCGTGCGCACAGCCGGTTAACGAAATCCGGCTGCTGCAATTCGAAAGCGCTCACATTCACGCTCACCGGTATTTCCAATCCGCTCTCCTGCCAGGCTTCGATTTGCGCCAGTGCGCTCTCAACCACCCACTCGCCCACCTCGGCTATGAGTTTATGGTTTTCAATGACCGGCAGAAACAGGCCCGGCGGCAGCAGGCCGCGTTCCGGATGTTGCCAGCGAATCAGAGCTTCCGCGCCGATCACCTTCCCCGTGCGCATGTTCACTTTCGGCTGGTAGTACAGCACGAACTCATGCGCCGTCAGCGCCCGGCGGATGTGCTCGATGTTTGCATGGTGGCTGCGCGCGATCAGGTCATGGCTGGGATCGAAAATGCAATAGCGGTTCTTTCCCGCCAGTTTGGCCTCGTAGAGCGCCTGAAAGGCCTGGCGCAACAGCAAGTCCGCGTCCACCTCCTCCGCTTGCGGGTAAAGGGTCACGCCTGCACTGGCTGTCACCCGCAGCGGCAGGTCTCCAATCTGCACTTCCTTGGCGGCGGCTTCGAGCATGCGCGCCACTGCCGGCAGGCAGGCGTCACGGTCGGGCAGATCGAGCATCATGGCAGCGAATTCATCTCCGCCCAGCCGCGCCAGGGAGCCTCCCTCGCCCAGTGCGTGCTTCATCCTGAAGGCCAGGGCCGTCAGCAGCGCATCGCCGCTGGAGTGGCCGTACCCGTCGTTGATGGCCTTGAATTCGTCGAGATCGAAACATACCACGCCGAGCAATTGATTGTGGCGGTGCGCCTGCGCCATCGCCTGGCGCAACCGGTCGGCAAACAGCGCCCTGTTCGGAAGCCCCGTCAGCGCGTCGTAATGCGCGGCCAGTTCCAGTTGCTGCTCGTGCTCCTTGGTCTCCGTGATGTCGGTGAATAGCCCCACATACTGCTTCACCTGTCCGCCGGCATCACGGATCGCGTGGATGGATAGCATCTCGGGATAGATTTCCCCGCTCTTTGTCCGGTTCCAGATCTCACCCGACCAGCTGCCATCCCTGAGGAGAGAGTCCCACATGTTCCTGTAAAAGTCCTTGCCCTGCAAGCCCGATTGCAGCACGCGCGGATTTTTTGCCAGCACCTCTTCCCGCGTGTAGCCGGTAATGCGCGTAAAGGCGTCGTTCACCTCCAGAATCGTGCCCGTAGGATCGGTAATCGTGATGCCCTCGCGGGCGCCGGTGAAGACCATGGCGTCCAGCCGCAGCCGCTCCTCGGCCAGTTTTCGCTCCGTGATGTCTTCGGCGAAAAGGACGATGCCGCCCACCGGGCCATCGGCGGTTCGCCAGGGGATGACCTCCCACCGGATCCATTGCACCGTGCCGTCGGCACGGTCGAAGCGCTCCTCGTCGGCGCGCAGCGACTCGCCCGCCAAACCGCGCCTGTGCGCCTCCTTCCAGCGCTCGGGAATGTCGGGGACGATCTCGTAGTGCGAGTGCCCGATAATCTCGCTGCCGGCAAGCGAGTATTCCTCCAGCCAGCGCCGGCTCACGGCCACGTAGCGCATCTCGCGGTCGAACATGGCCAGCGCCGCAGGCGCGCGATCGATGAACAGTTGCAGCAGGTTCCTGCTTTCGCTCAGCGCCGCCTCAGCCAGCTTGCGTTCTGTGATGTCCTCGTAGTAGATCACGATGCCGCCGACAACGCCATCGTCGCTTCGCCACGGCGTGATCTGCCAGCGAATCCACTCCACCGCACCGTTGGCCCGGTCATACCGGTCCTCTTCCACCCGCTGTGTCTCGCCCGCCAGGCCGCGGCGGTGCGTCTCTTTCCAGCGCTCCGGCACCTCGCGATTCACCTCGTAATGCGAGCGCCCTAAGAGCTCCTGCCCGTCGAACGAATGGTCCTCCGCATAACGGCGGCTTACCGCCAGGTAACGCATCTCCCGGTCGAACATGGCCAGAGCGACCGGGGCGTGCTCGATGAAAAGTTGTAGCAACTCCTTGCTCTCGCGCAGCGCTGCTTGCGCATGTTTCCTTTCTGTAATGTCCTGAATGGTGCCATGCATCGCCTCCGGTTGCCCCTGGGCACCGAAGGCCAGTCGGCCCATCCCATGCACCCAGCGCTCCACTCCATCGCTGCGGCGAACGATGCGGTACTCCTTGTCGAAGGGTTTCCCCTGGGCCAGAACCTCATTCTCGAAATAAGCGCTCATCACTGCGCGATCGTCGGGATGAACCAGATCCAGCCATCCGGCGAAGGTGCGCTCATACGTGCGGTCGATTCCGAAGATGTCATCCAGGATGTCCGAGCTCGTCCATACCCCTGAAAGAATTTCCAGAGCGTAGCTGCCTAATCCCGCAATCTTCTGCGCTTGGCGCAGCGATTCCTCGCTTTCGCGAAGTCTCTCTTCCGCTTCCACGTACACAGTAATGTCCGGTGCGATTCCAAGGATACCGATGGTCTCGCCTCCAGGGCCGTTGATCGGGTATTTGCGATTGTCAATCCAGCGCTGTGCTCCATCCTGGGTCGGCAGCCGCTGGAGTTCATTCACGCGCTTCCTCTCGGCGAATGCCTTGCTCTCGAGCCGGTAACCGACGTCAGCGATTGCTTCCGGATGAATTTCGTAGTCGGTTTTTCCCACGAGCTCCGTGACTTGCTTCGCCGATTCGGTAAGGTTTGCCAGGCTCCGGCTGGCGGCCAGAATCACGTGGTTCGAATTTTTCAGGAAAATGTAGTCGTCCGTGTGCTCGATCAGGGTTTTGAAGCTGACGATCAGCCCTGCGTCGCCGGGCTCGCTCACTTTCCGCGCGTCTTCGATCCACAGATTGAGCTTGGGGCCGCCACCCCGCTTGTGTGTCTTCGCGTACCGCACCTTCAGGCAGCGAATCCTTCCGTCGGCGTGACGGATACGTAGGTTCACCGACCCTGACGTTTTCGCGCTCTTTGGGGAAAACAAGGCTTCAGCGACGCCGGCATCCTCCGGGTGGATGCGATCCTTCAGCTCGACGCGTGCACTGAGAAATTCTTCCTTGGCGTAACCGAGCAGGGCTTCAGCATCGTCGCCAACTGAGACGAGCTGCGGCGGGGGATTCAAAACGAAGCAGAAAGTTGCATCTGACATCTATCCCTGAACTTCTGCGTCGGCCTGCACTCGCGCGAAGCAGATTACCATAGCAAAACCTGAATAAGATATGAAAATCGTAGGCCATCGCCGCATGCGATCCATCGCCCACGCGATAGAGCTTCATACAACTTTCCGGCAGAGCGCTCCCCGATAGTGGCAGACCGCAACAGGCGGGGCCGATTCTACGGCCGCTTCGCCCACTGCGCGGTTTGATGCAAATCACCCTTTCCGTCGCGCAAAGCGGCTCCTCGTTGCCGCGGCAACACCTTGAGCATCGGCGCCATGGCCGCCAACTGCAGTTGCATTTCAGTTAAAGCGCCTGACCCAGAGCTGATTTGAACCAAATCGTGCACCCGTTATCCACGTGTTTTTGTTGCATCTATGGGTTCCACCCCGTTTATCCACGCTCCAATCCGGCTCGAACTTGGCATAATCGCTGCAAGAGCGCTTCCTGCGTGACTGTTCAAGAACGTCGCGGCGGGATCGGGAGCTCACCATTGCATTCTCTGTGGCATGGCGGAATGCAAGGCGCAACCCCGGCACTGCCTCGCACTACCTGTGGGAGCACACGAGTGACCACTTATCGGCGTCAGGACGTTTTGCGCATCTTCGAGATGAGTTCCCGTCAATTGCAAGCCTGGGAACGAGCCGGATTGATTCCCCAACTGGAGATGTATAGCTTTCAGGATCTCGGGCAATTGCGCATCCTGTGTGCGCTGCGCGCTGAAGACGTGCCGGCAGCCTCCATCCGCGACTCCATCCGGGCCATGAAAGCGGTCTCCGGCATGGCCAACCCGCTCCTCGAGACGGGCGTGGTGCGTACCGGTACCCGCCTGGCCTTCCGCCATCACGGCGCCATGGTCGACCCCATCCGCCGCCAGTTGCTCTTCGACTTCGAGCGAGGCGGCGAACAGCCATTCGCTGCGGCTGCCGCGGAACCCGAACCCCTTCGCCGCCCAGTGCCCGCTGGTCCGCGCGACCTTCCGGAACGTTTTCTGGCGGCGGTTCGTGCCGAGGAAGCTGGCGAAAAGCCACGCGCCATCGCCCTCTATGAGGAGATTCTCGCCCTCGATCCCGACTACGCTGCGGCCTCGATCAACCTCGGAACCATCTACTTCCATTTACGCCAGTACGGCCGGGCTGAGGAATTGTATCGCCGCGCTACCGTGGCCGATCCCGGCTACGTGCTGGCCTATTTCGATCTGGGCAACGTGCTCGATGAGCTCGAACGTCTCGACGAATCCATTGCTGCCTATCGCAAAGCCGTCACCCTCTCGCCGGCCTACGCCGACGCCCACTACAATCTGGCGCTCGCCTATGAGCGCAGCGGGCAGCAACGCCCCGCGTTGCGCCACTGGCGCGCCTATGTCAAGCTCGACAACCACGGACCCTGGGCCGACCACGCCCGCGGCCAAATGCGCAAGCTCCTCAGCCGCGAAAAGCTCGCCATCGTTTCCCGCGCCCCGCGCTTCGTAGCTCCGCGCAAGGGCATGGCCGCGTTGCGGCTCGCCTAGTACGTATCGGCAGAATCCATCGCTCCCGCGTGGCTGCCTTTCTTGCGTAGCGCAGCACCCCGGCCTATACTGCTGCCACAATGAAAACTCCAGCCGCTTTCCTGCTTTGCGGGCTACTTGCGGGTTCCTCTGGCGTGTGCCATGGACAAGACATGGCCAACATACAAGAAGACCCTGTGCTCACAGGTTATGTGACGCGTGCGGGCTCCGGTTCCGATTTCGACGTCAACGGCGTCCACATCGTGTGCAGTGGGGTGAAGAGTTGCGTAATCGAGTCCATTTGCAGCGTGAAGCAATCGGCCGTGGGCTGCCCGGGGTACCCGCCTTTCCTCGGCGAGCGCTTAAGGGTTTATGGCTTCCGGCATACTGAGCTGGAAACTGTTGACAGGGTCGAACCGATTATCGCGACCCGCATCGAATATCAGCCCACGCTGGCCCGCGAGCTATCCGGTTCAGCCGTGATCGACGCCACACCCTCTCCGGAGCCGGCGGCGGCGGTGGCCTCCGGATTCCTGGTTCGCGCGGACGGTTATCGGATTCACATCTCCGGCAAGACAAAGATTCAATGGAATCCACCGTTGCGGTCGCTTGCCGATGTGAAGGCCGGAGACTGGATCAAGTACAAAGGCAAGCAAGATGCGGCCGGGGCGCTCAACGCTGTCTCGGTCGTGATTGGTCCCAATGCAACCGAAACCCGGGAGAAGGCGCTGCGCACCAAAGAGGAATACGACCCATCGGCGGTCCCGGCGGATGCAAAACAGAATTTCCTAAAGGATGCGGTTCGAGTGGGGTACGATCCGAAGAGGTTTCCACCGTTCAAAGACAATGCGATGCAGGCGCGCCTCGGGAGGATCGGAGACAGCCTCATTCCCGCCTACCAGCGCGCTTTGCCCGACTCCGATCCTGCAAAGATCCATTTCCGGTTCCAGCTCATCGATACCAAGTTGTTCCGTGGCGGGCTCGCGCTCTCTAACGGCATCATCCTGGTTCCGCATCAAGTCGTGGAGCGCATGCAAAACGACTCGCAGCTTGCGGCCGTCCTAGCATACAGTATTGCTTGTGTACTCGAGCGGCAGGAGTATCGGTTGCGACCGGCAAAGCGAGTGGCGGCGGCGGTGACCATTGCCGGCATTGTCTCAGGCGGTTGGGTGGGCGACGCCGTCCCCAGTTTGACCGGCGATGCGATGATGATGGGCGGCGCGGAGGGCTATCGCAAAATCCAGTCGGAATCGGAAGAGCAGAGCGGACGCGTTAGTTTGGAATTGCTATGCGACGCCGGGTACGACATCGATCAGGCGCCGATGGCATGGTGGCTACTCGCCCCGGGAAAACCAAAGCCACTCTTAGAAATTGAAATGCCTGATCAAGCTGGCTATCTCTATAGCATCCTTGGCGAAATCTGGAACAATCCGGCAGCCAACGCGGGCGCTAACGACAAACCCTAGGAGGGTTGCTGCGCCGCGTCGGCGATATTTGCTGGTCGCGTGCTACTGCAGGCACGATCTGCACTCCAGCGCGAAACCACCCGGCAGCTTGAGCGCCAAACTCCACTGCCTCGCTGGCACCCGTTCGGCAGCGCCGCTCGGCATCCCATCCTACGTCGGGGCGGCGATCCTTGTTAGTTGGCGGCGTCTCTCTGCCGGGTGGCCTTCACAGCCGACAGAATCCCAACACCGATCATTACGATCGCGCCGACAAGAATCCAGTGCGCGGGCATACGCAGCAGGTGCGCGGCATACACCAGCCCGGCGATGACGATGGCGAAGCCAGCGGCATACAGTCCAAACGACATGAGACCTCCTTAGCCGTGTGCTGTGCGGTTACGTGAAATCTCGCACACCAGTCCAGCGTCGCACCGCGAGCGGACCTGGTCTGAGCAGTTCAGACCACCTGTTGCGTTTCTCTTGAAAGCGCCGATGCGCTATCCGCAAAAACGGCCCGCCACTCTTCGATGTTGGCATGGAATGGGAAACTCGACCTACGGCGAACAAGCTGAAAGCTGCTCTTACACTTTCTGCGTCCGCTGCACCTGGCGCACGCCGCCCACGCGCTTTAGCCCCAGCACCATGCGGTTCAGGTGGCGTACGTCCTCGGCCTCGACAACAAACTCGATAATCGCTTCGCCTTCATCGTCGCGCTTGAGTTCCACGCCGCGAATATCGGCATCCTCGTCGGAAATTACCGCCGTCAGTTCCTTCAGCATGCCGGTGCGGTCGTCGCAGAAGACGGTGATCTTCACCGGGTAGCGCTGCGGCTTGCCCGCGGCATCGGGCGTGCGCGACCACTCCACGTTGATGCGCCGGTCGCTCTCATAAAGCAGGTTCTGCACGTTGGGGCAGCCACGCGCATGCACGGCCACGCCCTTGCCGCGCGTCACGTAGCCCACAATTTCCTCGCCGCGAATGGGGTTGCAACATCGTGCGCGATAGACGAGCAGATCGTTCTGACCCTCCACCTGCAGCGAATCCGAACTGGTCAGTTGCAGCCGGCGCACCGCGTCGGACACTCCCGTCGTGCCCGAGCCCGCTTCTCCCGGCTTGCCCTCCGTGCCCGTCTGGGCCTCCAGTAGTTTGGCAAATCCCGGCGCCACCTTGCTCAGCACCTGGTGCGCGGTATGTTTGCCCTGGCCCAGCGTCGCCAGCAGATCCGATGCCGTGGCCACGCCGAACTCCTGTGCCACGCGGCCCAATTCCTGGTCGTCGACCTGCGTCATCGGCACCTTGAATTTGCGCGCTTCGCGGTCCAGCAGCTTTCTGCCGATCTCCACCGCCCGCTCCCGTTGGTCCTCGTTCAGCCAGTGCTTGATCTTGTTGCGCGCGCGCGGGCTCTTCACAAACGTGAGCCAGTCGCGGCTCGGCTTGTGATCCTTCTGCGTCACGATCTCCACGATGTCGCCGGTACGCAGTTTGGTGCGCAGCGGCGCCATGCGCCCGTTGATCTTGGCGCCTACGCAGGTGTGGCCCACTTCGGTGTGAATCGTGTACGCGAAATCTACCGGCGTCGACCCCGCCGGAACCACCACCACTTTCCCCTTCGGCGTGAACGTGTACACCTCGTCGGGATACAGATCCATCTTCAGGCTGGAGAGAAATTCGTTGGGGTCCGTCATCTCCTTCTGCCACTCCACCAGCTGGCGGATCCAGTTCATGCGCTCTTCGTCGCGGGCCGTCACGGCGGAGCTGCCGCCCGACTTGTACTTCCAGTGCGCCGCAATGCCTTCTTCGGCGATGCGGTGCATCTCTTCGGTGCGGATCTGCACTTCGAACTGATGTCCGCTCGCGCCCATCACCGTGGTGTGCAGCGATTGATAACGGTTGGCTCGCGGAATGGCGATGAAATCCTTAATGCGTCCCGGCACCGGCCGCCACAACGTGTGAATCAACCCAAAGACCGCGTAGCACGACGCCACGTCCTCGGTGATTACGCGTACCGCGAGCAGGTCGTACACTTGGTCGAAAGAAACTTTGGTGCGCTCAATCTTTTGGTAGATGGAGTAGAGCCGTTTGATTCGCCACTCCACGCGCGCCTGCACGCCGTTCTCGCGCAGCTGCTCCACCAACGTGTCCTCGACACCGCGCAGAAACTGTTCGCCCTCGATGCGCCTCGCCTCCACGGCCGCCGACACCTGCTCGTAGCTCACGGGATCGGTGTAGCGGAAGGCCAGGTCTTCAAGCTCACCGCGCACTTTGCCCATGCCCAGCCGGTGCGCCAGCGGCGCATAAATATCCAGCGTCTCGCGCGCAATCGCCTCCTGCCGATCCGGTTTCAGGTGCTCCAGGGTGCGCATGTTGTGCAGGCGGTCGGCAAGCTTGATCAGGACCACGCGCACATCGCTCACCATGGCCAGCAGCATCTTGCGCACATTCTCGGCCTGCCGGTCCTCACGGTTGGCAAATTGGATCTTGTCGATCTTGGTTACGCCCTCAACAATGTGCGCCACCTGGTCGCCGAATCGTTCGCCAATCTCCTCGCTGGTCGCCGGCGTATCCTCCACGGCATCGTGCAGCAGGGCGGCGGCGATAGCCGTAGCATCCAGCTTCATCTCTGCGAGCACCTCCGCCACCTCGAGCGGGTGCGAAATATAGGGTTCTCCGCTGGCGCGTGTTTGCCCCTCGTGGTGGCTCACACAGAACTCCCACGCCTTTCGAATCAATGAGATATCTTCATGGGGCCGATTGGCATGGACCTGCCGCAGAAGCGCTTCAAAACGCTCTCCAATCGGCCGCGGATCCTTGCGGTGAGCCGCTGTGTACGGGCTCACGGCCGGCGCCGTTCCCGATTCGCTCTCGGGGGCGCTCGGAACCTCGATTGGTGCGGTGTGGCGGACAGTCGCCATGCTTCATTATAGGCCGCTTGCATTCTGCAGGTATGAAAGGGGCCTATTCACCCCAGTTTCTGCGCACGAATCCTGTGATCGCTCCATGGATTCCCGCTGTTACCAAATTCCCCACTCAATGTGTTGCGTGTCACATATCTTCATATGGAAAAAGGCGCTTAATGTCTCTCCCTGGAGGTTGAAACGGAGGAAATCATGCTGAAAAAACTCTTTTTGGCCGGGTTGGCCGCAGCAGTCGTTGCGGGCGTTGGATACGCCAATCAGTCGACAGCAAAGACGGTCATCATCCCGGTAAGCAAAGCGCCGGCGAATAACGGCAAGCAGATGTACGTGAATTTTTGCGCCCCCTGTCACGGTGTGGACGGCAAGGGAAACGGTCCGGCGGCCGCTGCCTTGAAGAAGCAGCCTACCGACCTGGCCGCATTGAGCAGGAACCACGGAGGGAAGTACCCCTCGACTCATATCGTTTCGGTGCTCCAGTTCGGCATTGCGCATCCATCGCACGGCTCGGCGGAAATGCCGCTGTGGGGGCCCATGCTAGGGTCAGCGAATTCCGCTCCGAGCGAAACCGACGTGAGAGCGCTCAGAATCAGTAACCTGAGCCGTTATCTGCAAACGCTACAAGAGAAATAGCCGCTCGGCCCATTGGCTCCCCGCCCCATGCGGTTAACCTTGGGAGGGGAGCCAATGGCAAAGCCACACAAACCGAACACGGCCGCGCCGTCGCGCAAGCGCCGCGCCAACACATCGGCGCCCGTTGCCGCCGAGAGCGGCCCGGCTGCCGCATTCCCTCGCATTGCGTCTCGTAGTCTGCACGCGCGCCGCGAAGATTCACCACCGGCCCGCGCCGCTGCACGCTCGCCTTTAGTTGGCGCCATCGTGGACCGCCGCGCCGCCGACCGTTTGCGCAGTGGCCATCTCTGGGTCTACGCAACCGACGTGGTTGCCGTCTCTCTTCCCAACCCGGAAGAAACGCTGATCCCTATCGCCGACGAGCGCGGGATTTTTCTTGGCACGGCGCTTTATAGTCCCGCATCGCAAATCGCGTTGCGGCTGGTCTCGCGCCAAGCGCTCGATCACGCTGCGTGGCTCAATCTGCTCGCAGCGCGTCTGCACGCGGCCATCGCGCGCCGAAAACCCTTGCTCGACGTAGCCAACGACGCCTGCCGCCTCTGCTTCAGCGAGGCTGACGAGCTGCCTGGCCTGATCGCAGACAAGTACGGCAAGATTGTCGTGGTGCAACGCCTCATTAAGGGCTTGCTTGCCTCGGGCGTTAGCGAGGAGTGCGTGCGCGTCTTGCGCGAAGAACTCGCACCTGCGGCCATTTTCGAGCGCCCCGATCCGCGCATCCGCGAGCTTGAGAGTTTGCCCGCGCCCAGTCCGGACCCGTTGTGGCTTGCCGATCCCGCGCGTCCTGCCGCAGCCACCGAGTTTCATCTAAACGGCCTCGTCTTTCATTACGACGCCAACGCCGGCCAGAAGACCGGAGCCTTTCTCGATCAGCGCACCAACTACGCCGCCGCGCAGCAGTGGGCCCAGCGTCTCGGTACGACCGGTCGTGTGCTCGACGTCTGTTGCTACCAAGGCGGCTTCGCCCTGCATCTTGCCCAGGTTTGCCGGCAAATCACGGGTATCGACGCTTCGCGCGCCTCGCTGGAAGTGGCGGAGCGCAACCTCCAGGCCAACCGCGCGCGCATTTCCGCCGATGTCGACTGGATTGAGGCCGATGCCTTCGAGATTCTCCGCGACTGGTCGCAAGCCGGCGAAACCTTTAACACCATTGTTCTCGATCCGCCGGCCTTCGCCAAAACCAAACGCGCCGTCGAAGGCGCGCTGCGCGGTTACAAGGAGCTCAACCTTCGCGCCCTCAAAATGCTGCGCCCCGGCGGTCTGCTCGTTACCTGCTCCTGCTCGCATCACGTGAGCTGGGCCGATCTCGAATCGGCCGTGGCCGCAGCCGCTGCCGATGCCTCGCGCCGCGTGCGCCTCATCGAGCGCTGTGGCGCCGCTCCCGACCATCCGGTCGTCCTCAACCTGCCGGAAACTGAATACCTTAAGTGTCTGGTGCTTGAAGTGGAATAAGGAAGGGACCAAGGGAGCAGGGGAACCAGGGAGCGAGCACTACAAAACAGCGAGGCAAAGGTGCGTTACGGGTCGACACAGTGTCCCACGCGATGGATCCTTATATTTGTTACAGGGTTTCTATATGTTTCCCTTAGGGCTCCCGGGTGACGCTAAAGCCAGAGCGCGGAGGCGCACGCATCCATGATGGCTCTGGCCGTTCTTCGGTATACGCTGCTGCTGCTGGTGATTCCAGCTTACTTCATCGCCCTGTCACGCCGCTGGTGGACGACGATTCCGTTGTGGCTGGTTTCCACCGCTGTCATGCTGACGCAATTCCTGATGGCCGCGCAGCAGAGTGCCGCATTCGGAACTGGGGCCGCGGACGATTTCCTCGTCTACGTGGGAGAGATGACCAAGATCATGCTCATTCCCATGGTTGTGCAGTTCGCGATCGCACTGCGCGGCATGGGAATTAGGGCGGTTCCAAAATTTATGTGCCCTTTTGAAAGTGGCGAAAGGTGTGATTTTCTTGAGGAAAATGCCACTCAGCAGTGATGGTTTCGGGGTGCGGCAATTCTGGAACTGCTGTGGCGCTGGCAGTCGAGCCAACCACGGCTCGCGAAGGCTGGCCGAAGCTTTCCATGTCAACGAGCGTTGATCTGTTGAACCCGATTGCGGGCAGCGATCATCGTCCGCGTCTTATGAGCCACCGAATCCATCCAAAGAAGTTTCGCCTCTCCGGCTTCTTGCTCCGTTGCTCGCTTGCTCCCTGCCGAGGCCCCCGGCAAGCGGTCTGCGCTTGCTGGGGTGGCTTGCTCCCTGCCTTTAACTCCGCCAGCGCCTGCTTCACCTGGGTGCGTAGCGCTTCGGCTTCGAGCGCGCAGGAGCGCAAATACGCCGACACCGTCAATCCGGCTTCAGCGGCGCGTCGATGCAACCGTGCGCACTCGGCTTTGCTCAGTCGAATCGTCACGCTCGCCGAGCGTAGATCGCGGTTCAGAGCAATGCCCGATTGCCACCCCGTCGCGGCGTCCGCTTGGGCGGCAGCGCCTGCGGCATGAATGGCGCCTGCAACATCGAAATCGATCGGCGTCTCAGCGCTTGCGTCTAATGTCGGTTCGCCCGCCGATATTGGCGATCGATCCAACCGATCCGAATCCCTATTCGCCGGCCGGTAACGTGCATGCGTGCGCAAGGCGCGTTCGTAGCTGAGCGTGGCCACGTCCTCGCCCAAATCGCTGCTGTCCCACAGCGGCGCATCGGTTGCGGCGTCAGGCGCGGGCGAAGCAAGTGTGGCCAGCAGTCCCGCAAAGCTGGAAAGAGAGGGGGAGGGTTGCGATGGAGCGGGTTGCTGCATGGGTTGGAGCATACTGTAGCTCCTGCCCGCATGCGTGAGAATGTTCCAATGCAAAGTGCGGCATCATCCCAAATCGGATACAACCGCGCACCATTTCCAAATCGGCACGCTCCCGTCGACGCGGCTCAGCCGGCCGTCAGTTTACGATGGCTCGAGGCGCTGGATCCGGGAGAATCCTGCCTGGCAAGCGCAGCATTGCGCTGATCGTTTCTGCCGGTACGGGGCGCGAAAACAGAAATCCTTGCCCGAAACGGCAGCCCAGTTGCCGCAGGAGCATGTACTGCTCGTGCGTCTCAATCCCCTCCGCCACCACGTCCATGCCCATCACTCGCGCCAGCTCCACAATGGTGCGCACAATCTGCAGCGGCTGCTCGCCCTCTGTCATGCGCATTACAAACGAGCGGTCGATCTTGAGCACATCGAAGGGCAGCGAATGCAGATGGTTTAGTGAGCTGTATCCCGTGCCGAAATCGTCCATCAGCAGCGAGACACCTAGCCGTCGCAGGCTACCGAGCACCTCCATCGCCGTGCCGGGATCGGGAATCAGGCTTGACTCGGTCATCTCCAGGCCGAGAAGCTGGCTTGAAATGCCCGACCGTCGCAACAGCGCCTCGACATGATCGGCCAGTCCCTGGCGCGAGAATTGCCGTGCCGAAAGATTTACGCACACCCGCGGCGCGGCTTTCTCGGGATTCTCGACGCGCCACTGTCCGATCTGGTGGCAGGCTTCCGACAGTCCCCAGTCTCCGATCGGCAGAATCAGACCTGTCTCTTCGGCAATGGGAATGAAATCCATCGGCGGAATGAGTCCGCGATCTGGATGTTCCCAGCGAATCAGCGCCTCAAGGCCAACGATGCGCCGCGTGGCCAGCTCGACCTCCGGCTGGTAATACAGCACAAACTGCTTCTTCTCCAGCGCCTGCCGCAAGTCCGACTTGCGCGGCCAGATTCCTGTCGCCGTCTCCACCGGGCCGGCCTGTCGTTGGCGGTGTCCGCTGATCGCCTTGCGCAATCTGCGTAATTCCAGTTGCCCCGCTGCGATATCGGCCAGGCTCTCCAGCATGTGCAACTCGGTCACTGCCATGGGCCGCCGCGGCTGGCATGAAAAGATGGTCAGCACGCCGAGGATCTTGCCATCCGTTGTGCGCACTGGAGCGCTCGCAAACGAAAGTGGATCGAGCCGGCGGAGCGGCAGCCGTCTCACTCGCAAGTCGGGATCTTCGTTGATATTCGAAACCACCACCGGCCCGTCCTCGGCCAGCACCCGCTCAAAGATCGATTGCTGTCGCGGCAGCTCGCGCACCGGCTCGCCCCAGTACGATTTGATCCACACCCGGCTCTCGTCGGCAAACCCTAACAGAACTGTGTCGGCTTTGAAATACTCGGCGGCCAGGTGCGTGATGGCGTCAAAATTCGCCTCCGGTGCTGTGTCCAGAATCCCTGTCGAGGCCAGTGCTTCGAGCCGCGCGTCCTCTTCCTGACTATCCAACTTGCCAATCGCGAGTTCGGCTCGTGGCATGCTCTTCTCCAGGACCAGGGATCCCAAACTGGCAGCCCGATTGCAATACAAAACGCACCCCCGTCTTTCCCCGGTTCGATGCGCATTGTACGTTTCCCCTCGCCAGCACGTTTTCCCGGGTAACTGCGCAGGAAAATCCGCCGCCGGCCAGCGTCTGGGCATAGCCGTAGGTTCCGTATTCTTCCTATCGGAAAATATGGTCAGTTCATGAGGTTACGCGCGGACATCCGCTCTTGGGTACCGCTTGCTGTCACGGCGTCCTGCTGCCATCACCTCTGTTTGTCGGGTTGTCCTGTTTCGGTCCACAGAAACGTGAGCTGATCCGTCCCATCCTGGATTTCCTGTTCAACGCTCACTCCGGATGAGTGTCCGCCGGCGACACTGTAGTGCAGCAAAATCGGCCGTCCGCTCGACGAATCCGTCTGCAGCAACGCCGTCATCTTGCGCGCGTGCAGCGGATCCACCCGCGTGTCGCTGGCTCCGGTAAAAAAGAAAACCGCCGGATAAGCCGTGCCCTTCTTCACGTTCTGGTAAGGCGAATACTTGAGCAGATACGCAAACTGCTTCTCGTTCTCCGCCGATCCGTACTCTGTCATCCAGAGCCGGCCTTCCTCGAACTTCTGGTAGCGCAGCATGTCGAGCAGCGGATAGCCGCACTCTACCGCCGCGAACAGATCAGGCCGCTGGGTGATCGACGCGCCCATCAGCAGCCCGCCATTCGATCGGCCCATGATGGCGAAATGCGCTCTTGATGTGTACTTGTTCGCGATCAGGTACTCGGCCGCGGCGAACCAGTCGTCAAAGACATTTTGTTTTTTCTCAAACATCCCCTGTTCGTGCCAATTCTCGCCGTACTCGTTCCCTCCGCGCAGGTTGGGCAGCGCAAACCAGCCACCCTGTTCCATCCACCATGCGTACACCGGTTTCCATTCCGGCAACTCGCTGATTTCGAATCCGCCGTAGCCAGTCATTAACAGCCGTTCCGTTCCGTCCTGCTTTAACCCCTTCTTGCCCGCAATGAACATGGGCACTCGCGTGCCGTCCTTCGATGTGTAGAAGACCTGCTTCAGTTCGTATTGGCTGGTGTCGAACGGAACCTTGGGCTGGGCGAAGACGTCGGTCTTGCCGGTCGCCGTATCTAGCCGGTAAATGGTGGGTGGCGCAATGAACGACTGGAAGCTGTAGAAGCCATACTTGTCTATGGTGCGGCCTTGCACCACCGTCGCCGAACCAATGCCGTCATACTCCACGCCCCCCGCCGCTTTGCCGTCCAGTGCATACACCGTCGTCTCCGTTTTCACATCGTGCAGCCGCTTCACATAGATCTTGTTGCCCACAATATTGAAGTCGTCGATCGCATCCCTCGCTTCCGGCACAATGGTGGTCCACACATCGGGCAGGATGCCCGGATCGGCCTTCAGAATCCGCCCGTTGGGTGCTTTGTAGTCGGTCCTCACATACCATGCGCCCTTGGCGTAGATGGCCGAAAACCGCGACTCCATGCCCCAGACCAACACATCGAAAAAGGCATTCGGTTTGGTCAGGTCGCGAACAACAATATCCACGCGTTTTGCCGGCACGCCCCGATCGATCTCTACTACCAGGTAGCGTGCGTCATCGGTCACATAGGCCGCAATCAAGTCGCTCGGGCCCAGTTCTTCGCCGCGAAACTCATTGCCGAAGAGCATCGTGTCGTGGGAAACGCGCTCGCCCCAGGTGTGTTCGAACAAAAGCGAGCGCTTCGCGTCCATCCGCGAGTAGTAGAGCCCGTGTCCATCCGGAGTAAAGCACACAGAAAGGTAATTGGCGCTCGGCAGCTCATCCTGCATCGTCTTTCCGGTCTTCACATTGAACACGTGCACCGTAGTTTCGTCCGAGCCACCCTCGCGAACCCCGTACGCCATCAGCGTTCCGTCGCGCGACACATCGTCCAGTTCAATCGACGTATTGGGATCGCGGCTGAACTGCGCCGGATCGACAAGCCGTTTGTCATTTTCCGTCCATCCGTGCCGCACGTAGATTGACGCCTGGTCCTCTCCTGCCAGCAGCTTCTCAAAAAACAGATCGTCGCCGCGGGCAATCGGCACGGTCCACGTCGTCACGTGTTCCAGTTGGTCGAGATCGTCGGCAATCTGAGGACGGATGCGCGCCTGCTGCATGTAAGTCGCCGTGTACGCGTTCTCGGCGTCGATAAAATCCTTGGTTTCCTGGCTCTCCGCATTCTCCAGCCAGCGATAGTTGTCCACCACCTTGGCGCCGAAATAATCGTCTGTCACCGGCGTCACTTGCGCGTCGGGCGGAGCCGGGAGCTTGATTCCGCCACGCCCTTGAATGGTCTGGCCCGCGGCCATCGTTCCCACGCACAGGATTAGTCCAAAGCCCGGAAAAAATCTCATGGCAACAGCATACGCGCGGCGGCGGACGGCCTCCCGTGATACGCAGCGGCCCTTATAAAATCGTCTGCAGTGGCAAGCTCGCCCCCATCCCAGCCCCCGACCCCGCCATTGTCCAGCGCACGCTCCCGGTGGGTGCGCTTTCTAGACGCCCTCCATCCCTCCCACGCGCACAGCGTCTTCTCGGCCACGGTTGTGCTCATGGTGTCCACGTTTCTGTCGCGCATCATCGGGCTGGTGCGAGTCAAGTACATTGTCTGGCTATTCGGCCGCGGCGCTCAAGCCGATGCCTTCAATGCCGCCTTCGTGCTGCCCGACATGATCTCCTACTTCCTCGTCGGCGGCGCGGCCTCCATCGCATTCGTCAGCATCCTCACCCGCTATCGCGAACAGGACCGCGAGGACGAAGGCCGGCGCTCGCTCTCCGTCATCCTGAGCACCATGTACCTGGTTCTGGGCGCAGCCATTGTGCTGGCCGAAATCTTCGCCCCCTGGTATGTGCGCTGGTGGTTCAACGGTTTCGACCCCGCAAAAGCCGCGCAGTGCACCCTGCTCACCCGCATTCTGCTGCCGGCGCAATTGTGTATGTTCGCCGGCGGCGTCTTCGGCTCGGTCCTGTTGGTGCGCAAGCAATTCAGCGTCCAGGCATTGGCTCCCGTCCTCTACGGTCTCGGCCCCATCGTCGGCGGCTTGCTGCTGGTCAAGCGGATCGGAGTCTCCTCGCTCGCTCTGGGCACCTTGGCCGGAGCTATTTTCGGGCCGTTTCTTCTCAATTGGCTCTTCGCGCACCGCGCCGGCACGCGCTACCGCTGGACTCTCGACTGGCACGACGCAGGTTTACGCGAGTGGGTGCGTCTCTCGCTGCCTCTCATGGCCGGCGTCTCGCTGGTCACCGCTGATAACTGGATCATCGCCCACTTCGCCTCCACCATCGGCGGCGCGGTCTCGCTCATGAGCTACGCCAAACAGCTCTTCACTGCGCCCATGGCCATGCTGGCTCAGGCCGCCGGCGCCGCCTCCATGCCGTTTTTCGCCAGCCTCTGGACGCGCGACCGTCACTACGAGTTCGCTACTGGCGTTGCAAATTCTGTCTCGCGCGTGGCCTCGCTCGGATTGCTCGCCGCCTCCGGCATGGTGGCGCTGGGTTGGCCGGCCATCGACCTCGTCTTTACCGGCGGGCGCTTCTCGGCCGCAGACGCGCGCGAGTGCAGCCTCTACTTCGCCATCTTCTCCGTTTCCATGTTTCTCTGGTCGGCGCAGGCCATCTACGCGCGCGCCTTTTACGCCGCCGGAGTCACCTTCGCGCCCATGGTGGCCAGCACCATCGTCACCGCGGTCTCGCTGCCCATCTACAACTCGCTCTTCCACTGGTGCGGCGCCACGGGCCTGGCGCTCGCTTCCGATGCGGGCATCGCCCTGCAAACCCTCACTATCGCCCTGCTCCTGCACCAGCGGCGCATGGTTTCACTCGCCAGTCTTGATTATGCCGAGATGGGCCGCTGCCTGTTGGCCGCGTCAGCCGGCGGCGCCGGCACAGGTCTGCTCGTCTGGGGACTCGGTGATCTCTCACGCCATCTTCCGGCTCTTGCCGCGCTCCGCCACGCCCGTTTTTTCTGCGATGCTGTCATCCTCATTGCCGGCGTGACTCTCTGGACGCTCATCGCCGGGTGGACTCTGGAAAAATCCGGCTCCGCCCTGCCACGCGTCGTCCTTCGCCGCCTCGGTCTGGCCTAAAGATCGCGCAAAAAACACAAAAGCGCCTTTGACCTGCAAAGGCGCTCTCGTGAGCAATCTTCTGTGCGGCAGTGCTTACTGGACGGGTTTCGGCACCTCTGGTGCTGCCGCCATCGACAACTGGCCCGGAGCCGCTCCGGCATGGGTTTGCACCGGTTTGGCATCGGGCTTGCGGATATCGATTCCGCCCTTGAAGAACGCGCCATCCTCGATGCTGATGCGCGCCGCCGCAACATCGCCGCTCAACGCGCCTTCGGCACGGATGTCCACGCGGTCGGTAGCCGACACGTTGCCGCGCACCTTGCCCATCACCACAACCTCGCGCGCGGTTACGTTGGCGCCCACTTGGCCGTTGCGGCCGATGGTCACGCGGTTGCCGGGCAGGCTGATCGAACCTTCCACCTTGCCGTCGATATAGAGAGATTCAGTGCCGGAGATTTCTCCCTTCACAAACAGGCCCTTGCTGATCACAGCCTGGTCGCCCGCAGGTGCCGCATTGCGGCTTGCGGACTCGACGCTCGTGACGGATGCTGCTGGACGCTGCGGTTCCGGGCTGGAGACGGGAATTGAAGGTTCAGGCTGACTTGGTTTCCACATAGCGCTCAAAGTAGGTTCCTTTTCTGTCCGATCAGGACTGGGAATTGCCAAGGCAGGGCCAATGGCTCGAACCCCAAAAAATGAATAACGATGCCAGGCGCAGGACTTGTCGCGCGCCGAAACTGCTCAACGGCCGAAATCCAGACGAACTGCTGTTTCGTTTCGCCGCCCTCGACCGTCTTCCACATTCTACGGCAAAGCGCAATTTCCTGCGCCTGCTCCGGGGCGACATTCTGTTGCCTTCTGAGTTGCCTGGAGCCTGTTCTTCACTTTGTCACGTGCGCAAGTCAAGAGCACGCTCTAATCTTGGCATATGACCGATCGCGAACTCGTGGCGCGCATCGCCTCCCTGGAGGGACGCAGGGCTGGTTACAAGCAGTTGGTCCGCGAATTGGGTCTGGGCGGCGGGCGTGAGCGTCGGCTTCTCCTCGAGCAACTGGCCCGCCTTACCGTCCGCGGCCAACTCGTCCAGCTCGATCGCGAGCATTGGAGTCTTCCAGGCTCCCCCTCTCGCTCGGGATCGGGCCACGGTTCAGGTTCATCCAGCAATTTGCTGGCAGGCCGTCTCGATCTGCACCGCGACGGCTACGGCTTCGTGCGGCTCAATCGCCGATCCGGCGCACCGGGAACAGCGGAAATTGAAGATGTCTTCATCCCGCCCAATGAGATCGGCGACGCCATGCAAGGCGATCAGGTCCTGGTTGACCTCGATCCGCCCAAAGCCGACGGCCGCCGGTCGGGTCGCATCCGTCGGGTTCTGGAACGCCGCAACCCCACCGTCGTCGGCACATTTCACTACGCCGATCCAGCCCGCGGCCATCGACAAAACGTCGTCATTCCCTTCGACGAGCGCATGACCCAGCCCATCGTCATTCCTCCAGGCGCGGAGATCCCTCCTGAAACTGCTCGTCACGACGATCCGCGCCACGATACAGCTCCGTGCCCCATCCATTCCGAATCCGCGCAAGCGGACCCGGAATGGGTGGGAAAGCACAACACGCCGCATCGCGTTCTAGGCCGTGAGGCACTCTCTCGTCCAAAACCCGAAAGCCCGGAGGGCGTTGTCGTGGATGTCGAGATCACCAGTTGGCCCACGCCCACGCGTCCCCCCATCGGACGCGTCATTGAAATCCTCGGGGCTCACGACGATTTTGGCGTCGACGTGGAAATGATGATCCGCAAGCACCAGTTGCCGCGCATCTTTCCCGAGAATGTCCTTGCCGAAGCCCGCGCCGTCGCCCATCTCGACCCCGAAGTCGCCGCCCGACGCGCCGACTTTCGGGGCGATTTCCGTGATTTGCCCATCGTCACCATCGACGGCGAGACCGCCCGCGATTTCGATGACGCCGTTCTCGTCACCGATCGCGCCGACGGTGGCTACGAGCTCCAGGTTCACATCGCCGACGTGGCCGAATACGTCCAATCCAACTCCGCCCTCGACTTCGAAGCGCGTCTGCGCGGCAACAGCGTCTACTTTCCCGATCGCGCCATCCCCATGCTGCCGCAGGAGCTCTCCACAGACATCTGCAGCCTTCGCCCGCACGAAGACCGCCTCGTGCTCAGTTGCATCATGCAGCTCGACGCGGCCGGCCGCATTGAGAGCTTCGAAATCGTCGAAGGCGTCATCCGCTCCGCCGCGCGCATGACCTATACCGAAGTGCACGCGATTCTGGATGGTGATGCGGAAACGCGGGCGCGCCACTCCGCGCTGGTTCCCGAATTCGAGCGCATGAAGCGCCTTGCCGTCCTCATGAACCAGCGCCGCGAAGAGCGCGGATCCATCGATTTCGATCTTCCCGAGCCTGTCATCGAGTTCGATGAGCACAGCGAGATGCGCGGCGTGACACGCTCCGAGCGCACCTGGGCCAACCGCCTCATCGAGGAGTTCATGCTCGCCGCCAACGAGTGTGTGGCCGTCTGGATTGAGGATCTCGGCGTTCCTTCGCTCTACCGCATCCACGAAAAACCCGAACCGCGCCGCGTGGTCCAGTTTGAAGAACTCGCCGCCAGCTTCGGGCATTCTCTCGGACTCGGACCTTTGCCGGTGAAGCGCGTACAAACCCGCGGCGAGCGCCGCGATGCGCACGGCCGCGGCCGCAATCCGCGCCAGCACGAAGTCCCTGAGGACATCGCCGTCACGCCGCGCATGTATCAAAAGCTCACCGCGCGCATCGAGGGCAAGCCGGAAGAGCGCATTTTGAACTATCTCATGCTGCGCTCGCTCTCGCAGGCGCGCTACTCCGAAGTCAATGAAGGCCATTTCGCGCTGGCCGCGCCCACCTACACGCACTTCACTTCGCCCATCCGCCGCTATCCCGACCTCATCGTGCACCGCATTACCAAGACGTTGCTCCGCGCCGGCGTCTCCGGCCGCCGCACCGTCACGCAGGCGCGCCTCGCTTCGCCCTGGTCGCACCCCAACGAAGGTCGAACTACTGCGGGGGTGCCCCAGGTCCCTCGCACTTGGGGCCCTGGGAAGGGAAGCCCGTCTCTCGCTACAGCTCCGATTCCCCAGTCCGAACTCGCTCAGATCGCGGACGAATCGAGCACCGCCGAACGCCGCGCCGCCGATGCCGAGCGCGAGCTTGTCGAGTGGAAAAAGGTTCGCTTCATGCAGGACCGCGTCGGCGACGAGTTTGCTGCCCTCGTGCTCAACCCCGCCAAATACGGTCTCTTCGTCGAGCTCACCGATCTCTTCGTCGAGGGCCTCGTCCCCATCGATACCCTCCGCGGCGACCGCTACACCTGGCGCGAGAACACCCACGAGATCGTGGGCGAACGCACCGGCCGCCGTTTCCGCGTGGGCGATCGTGTCCAGGTCATCCTCGACCGCATCCTCGCGCAGGAGCGTAAACTGCAATTCGCGCTGGTCGAGGAAGAGCTTCCTCTCACCAGCCCGAAGTCCGCGCCGCCCTCATCCAAGGCAAATAAACGCGCCAGGAAAAAGGTCCGGCGCGGCAAGAAGCCGCCCTCGCGTCGCGGCCGCCGCTAGCTTTTCTGAAGAGGGGAATCTGATTGAAATCGGGTGCCTTCTCGATCGCAGGCGGCGCACTCCAGCGCTGGTAGCCGACGCGTCTCGCGCCTACCTCTTCGCCTCCTGCTCGGCAAGCTTCCCGATTACGGGCAATTTGAATCGCTTGCCCTTGGCCGCATTCACCACGCACGCGATCCACACCGCAAGCCAGAACAGCTCGATCGCCCGCCACGCCACAAGGTGCAGGCGTGGCGTGAACAGCAGCGCGAACATCATCAGAAAGGCCAGCACCACATTCACCGCAAACGCTCCCAGCGAGAGCAGGATCGACTGCCAGGAGTGGTAGCGTACGTACGAGTTGCGCTTATATTGCTCCAAAACCAGAAACACAATCGCCGGGATGAACGTGAGATAGGCGATGGCGCCGGCCGCGTGGTCCGAGAGCACGAATGCGCCTTCGGCAGCACCTGGTTTTGCCATGGCATCTCCTTTTGGGCCAGCGGCTCAGCGGGGCCACAGCGGAGAGCGTGAAGCTGGGGCTGCAAGTAGAACAACTGTACGCCGGACGCCTTGTCAAGAGGATTTCTGCGCGACCACTCGGAACCAGATCTGGGGGCGCGAAATGCCAGGGCAGGAAGGGCAGGCTACACACACGGAAACGACCTCCACGCGGAAGCCGTTTCTGCACTCGGTACTGCGGGGGAGGGTTACCGGTTAGCTTGCTTCTCTGCCAGTCCGCCAATGATGGGCAGCATAAAGTGCTTGCCGTTGAAAGCGCTGACGAACACCCTCCCGCCGCCCAGTTACAATGGCATCTGGGAGTGTTTCTTCGCATGGCGCACACTGTCTTTTGCGTTCGCTACAAAAAGGAGATGGAGGGACTCGACGAGCCGCCCTTCGACTCTGAATTCGGCCAGAAAATCTATAAAAACGTCTCCAAGGCAGCTTGGGACGAGTGGCTCAACCGCCAGAAAATGCTGCTCAACGAGTACCGCCTGCAGCCTTGGCTGCCCCAGGCGCAGCAGTTCCTCGTCGAGCAGATGGAGGAGTTCTTCTTCGGCTCCGGATCGGCCTTGCCCTCGGAGTTCGTGCCCCCTGAGCACTAACGCTGGGGCGCGGCATCGGTGTAAACTAATCGAAGACCCCAGAAGCCGGCTCGACAAGAGCCGGCTGCGTTATGTCGGGACGTGGCTCAGCCTGGTAGAGCACTCGCTTGGGGTGCGAGGGGTCGGCAGTTCAAATCTGCCCGTCCCGACCATTCATCTCCACTTTGCATATATTGCGCCGCTGTCAGGCTCGCGCCGGCGCTGTCCTCACACCAAAGCCTTCCAGTTCCGACCCGTCTGTGCCGCCATGGACTCGCAGAGCGCCGCCACGGACATCGACTTCGCGAAGTGCCAGCCCTGAGCGTAAGGTACGCCGCGCGCTTCCAGGAACTCCGCCTGCGCTGCGGATTCCACGCCCTCCGCCACTAGGTCGAGTTGGAGCGAGTGAGCCATGTCGATTATATGCAGAACCACCTGGCTGGTCGGTCCACCCGTGCCGATGGTCTCCACGAATGCCTTGTCGATCTTCAGCGTGTCGATACCGAGGGTTTCCAGGTAGGCGAGACTGGAATAGCCTGTTCCAAAGTCGTCGATCGCCACGCTGATCCCCATGGCGCGAATCTTCGCCAGAATTTCATTGGCTTCGGCGCCCTGCAGCAAGTTGCGCTCCGTGGCTTCGATCTCAAAATTCGAGGGCCGGGCACTGCTCGTGCGCAGCAGCTTCTCCAGAACCTCGATCGTCCGTTCTGACCGCAGATCCACAGCCGACAGATTCAGCGCAATCTGAAAATTTGGGTCCAGCTTCAGCATCCGAGGCAGGTCCGCCGCCACGATTTCTGCCACCTGTTCGGTAATCAGCGTAATCACGCCGCTCGCTTCGGCCGTGGGGATGAACTCATTCGGTTGGATCACCACGCCGCTGCGGCGCCAGCGCACCAGGGCTTCGGCGCCCACCCATCGCTGCGAATTCAGGTCCACGATCGGCTGATACTCCACAAAGAATTCCTTGCGTCGCGCGGCAGCGCGCAGCACCTTCGGCAGGGAAAGATAAATCCGCGAAATATAAGTGACAGCCCACACCAGCCCCACCCCGCAGATCAGCCCGATGGGCACAAAGAACAAGGCGAACCGCTTGACATGCCGGGCGATATATATCACTGGTGAAGCCGCCACTACCTGAACATCGGCGTGACTGGCTCGAATTACCGAGACCACATAGCCATGATCGATAAAGCTGTTCTCTGTTGCTTTGGGGATAGGCCTGAACCATTCGGGGCGAAGGTTTGCGCCGTGGACCACGATGCGGTTGTGGTCCGCAGCCGAGGGAATGAAGACCGCGATCGAAATGTCCGGTCCTTCCGTGGGAGTATCCACGAGCAGGGTGGGGTCGACGATATACGCAAACCCGCGCTTCGACACCACAATGAGCGGGTACGTTTGCCCAGGGAAGATCCACACATTGCCCCGTTGCTCCAAACCGTATTCCGAGATCACGCTAGGCGGCCCCACTGGAATGGGTTGCGTGGTTCCCAGCGATGTGCAGATCAGAGTATTGTTTGCGATGCGCGCCACGGCCTGCAGATAGCTCGACGTCACGTCGATCTCCCGCATCAAATCGATTTCTTTGGCAGAACACGGAGGCTGGTTGGCGGCGACCAGCCGATCCGTGGCGGTAGCGAATTGCATCCCTGCTTCATTGGTGCGCCGCAGCACGTCGCGGGCGTAACTTCCCACTAGGGCCTTTTCTGAGGCCAGGCTCTCATCCCATGCAAGCTTAACGGAAACCCATAGGGGCGCGGCGATGGCAATTACGCCGACGCCAAATGCAATCGCGACTCCAAGCGAGCGCCGCATGTGCAACCTCGACTCGAGCGAGTTCTTGCACCGAAACCAAGTCCCTTAAAACCCTAAGTCAGGAACCGATCATACCCCAGCAATGATGGATAGTCCATATACGCAGCGGCTGATTCGCTCGTTATTTTCTTGATCCCTTGCCGCTGAAATCAAGGGCTTTATGCCGTCCCGAGCGAGCCGCTTCCGATTTCGGAACGGCGCTCGTTTCATGGCGCATCCGCCTTTTCGGCCAAGGCTACGATTTCGTCGGCAATGCTTGCAGCCTTCATCGCCATGGTAGGCACCGCGCCTGGCCCCGTAGTCCCGCAATTTCGAAACACCCTACGGCTCAACCTCCCATCCGTGCACGCGCCCCTATCCCCGCCGCCTCGCTAAGTCGAGCATTTGCCTCCCTCCGTGGTCCCGCGCTCCTGAACCCGGCCTCTCGCCCGGTTGCATCGCGTCGAAGATCGATATATCGTGAATCATCAATCCGTTTTTTGGGAGATGGTCGCGATTGGCCTGCGCAAGCGGGCGCGAAGCCGCTTTCGAGCAAGCGCTTAGCCCTCGACCCGATAGTGCCTTCGCGGCATCCATCTTCCTGCACGATGCGCGAAGCAGAGAGGTGTTTCGATGGCGCTAAATCAGGAACTCTACGATGCAATCTTGAACGGCGACGCCAAAAAGGCCCGCGCCGCCACGGAAACGGCCCTTGCCGCGGGCGCTCAGCCCATGGTTCTCATTCAGGAATCCATGGTTCCGGCCATGGATGCGGTCGGCCGCCTCTTCGAATGCGAAGAGTACTTCGTTCCCGAGCTCTTGCTCGCCGGTCGCGCCATGAAGGGCGCCATGGAACTGCTTAAGCCGCTGCTCGCTGCTGCCGGCCAGAAGATGGCGATCCGCGTCGTCATCGGCACCGTCAAAGGCGACCTGCACGACATCGGCAAGAACATCGTCGCCTCCATGCTCGAGGGCGGCGGATTCGAAGTGATCGATCTCGGCACGGACGTCTCGCCGGAAAACTTCGTCGCTGCCGTCGAAGAGCGCAAGCCGCATGTGGTTTGCATGTCGGCGCTGCTCACAGTCACCATGCCGGCCATGAAGCTCACTATCGACGCGCTTCAGACCGCGGGCCTTCGCACCCGAGTCAAGGTGCTCATCGGCGGCGCGCCCGTCTCCTCGCAATACGCCAAAGAAATCGGTGCCGACGGCTACAGCGAGAACGCCGGCAGTGCCGTCACCCTCGTAAAGTCCCTGATGGGGGCATAACCAGAGTTGGCGTATCCCTACAGCGGTTCTCCGGTTGCTGTAGGACGAATCCGCAACCGCCGCTGTGTCGAGCTGCGGTGCTTATCGCGGCGGCGCTGTCAACGGCCGCTCCATCGAACTGCGAATGCCGCGCTTTTCTATTGGTTAATTTGCGGAGGGCGCGGCAGCCTCAGCGCTCAGCTTCTTTTTTTCGGCTCTTTCTTCCAGCCTGGGCCCGATCTTGCCTGCGCGAAACGCACGGTTGTATTGCCTGCAATTGGGATCGAGTCCAAGAACCGCATGGGTTGCATACAGGGTCTCCATGAGTCCGCGATCGGTCGGGTCCGCGATCGCGGAGTCTAGACCGGCTGCCACTGCCAATGTGAGGAACGCGCGGTTGAGAAGCGTGCGCGCAGGCAAGCCGAAGGAGATGTTGCTCAGCCCGCCGGTAAGGTGGGCCGTGGGATACTCGGCCAAAATCGCGCGCATGGTCGCCAGAGCAATCAGGCAAGCTTCACCCTCTGTCCCCACCGACATGAAAAGTGGGTCCACGTATACGTCCTCGTCCTTCACGCCCGCTTTTCTTGTCTCTTCGAAAAGACGCCGAACCACTGCCATGCGGCCCTCGCAGCTCATCGGAATAGTGCTTCCATCCAGCGCTAGAGCCAGCACACGGCATCCGTGCTGCGCGACGATCGGCAGAACTCCGCGGATGCGTTGCTCTTCCATACTGATGGAATTGACGATCGGCACTTGCCTGGTGGCAGAGATGCCCGCCAGCAGAGCCGCAGGGTTGGCACTGTCAAGGCAAAGCGCCGTGTCAACCGTCTCCTGGACCGTACGGATTAGCCAAACCATGTCATCTGGCTCGCGGTCGGGCATGGTGCCTGCGTTGATGTCCAATGCTCCGGCGCCTGCTTCAACCTGCGAAACCGCAAGATGGCGAATGTAAGCGGCGTCGCGCTCCAGCACAGCCTTGTTGACCAGCTTGCGAGTACCGTTAATTTTTTCCCCAATCAGCAACATCGATAAGCCCTTTCTTATTTCGCGCCACTATCTCAGAAGCCTTTTTCGGGCAACTGTTTCGATCTTAAGTTTCGGCGCTGAATGATCGCGTCCGAGGTAAAAATTGATCCAGGAGGAGGTCTCGTTCAGATCGTAGTTCACAGGCGGCACCAGGTCCACCCCTAACGATCGATCCGCGCCGTGCGCCTTGAGCCTCTCGTAGGCAAGCACGTAAATGCATTTGCGCTGCTTGGGATATGCCTCGCACCAGCCCTCGTGGCTTCCGCCGCACGGACCGTTGCGCTGATTCTTGGCGCACTGGCTCATGGGGCACAAATAGGCCAGATCCAGCATGCCGCAATCGCCGCAGTGCCGGCAGTCGTTCGTCAGGCCTTTGATGATCTGTTCGCATTTCGTGTAGGGGCCTTCGAGTGCGGTTCCGTCCACACTCTTGGCCAACGCGCGCATCGGCTTGAAGAGCGCGCCTTCCTTGGTGAATGCCAGGTGATGAAGCATTCGGAATGCGGAATAAACTATACCGGCGGTAGAACCCGCTTCGCGCGGGGCTGGCGTCGTCGTGTTCAATCCAGTCTTCTCGTCGCGCGCGAAGAAATACCAGCCATTCTCCTGGGGATAGTCGAATTCATGAACGAATTCCGGCCAGCGCTGCGCCAGCTCTTCGCCATGTTCGATCACTTCCAGAAGGTCAGGAAAAGTCATGCCATGGCCGCTGACATGCGCACCGGCATATCCCATTCCCTTGAGAAGGGCGTACATTTTTGCGGCGCGCTCCAGCCGTTTCCCTTTGCCTTTGTCCACGCCCTCGGCTTCCGTCTCGACATCCCTCAGCAGCTTGTCGGGAACCACACAGCCAGGCAGGCCGTTATGATTCATCAGCTTTGCCGCACCCCGAGGCAGCAGGTAGATATTGCCTACAACCGGTATATTCCCAAATCCCAGCAGCTTCACTACCTGCAGCAGCTCGTGAATCTTGCGCGCGTCGAAGCCCAACTGCGAAACAATGAACCTCGCCCCCGCCGCGAGCTTCTTCCGCAGTTTGTAGTATTGCCCCATCTGCTCTGCTTCCAGCGCTTTGAAGGGGCTTGCCGCCACTCCGGCAAAGAAATTGGTCGCCTTGAGCGTCGTCCTGCTCCCTCCAGGCTTCGGGATTTCTCTCCCCTGATTGAGTTCCCCGATCAGACAGAGCAGAGTGACCGGATCCAGGTCGAAGACCGGCTTGGGGCCGCCGCCGTATCCGGCCTTGGGATAATCGCCGGTCATGACGAGCAGGTTGCGCACGTCCGCCCGCGCCAATCCATAAAGCAGACTTTCCAACTGGTTGCGATTCTTGTCTTTGCAGGTCAGGTGAACCAGCGGCTCGATGCCAAGCCGGCGGATTTCGGCGCCCAACATCTCGGCAGAAATCGCGGGGTTGCCACCTGGATTGTCTGTAACGGTCAGCGCGTGAACCCGGCCGCTGGCGGCTGCTTTCGTCGCGACGTCAATCACGTCCTGCTGCGCCTTCTCGAAGGCTCCTCGCCCCGGAACCAGTTCCCAGGTGACGGTGAACGTCTTGGCGTCGTGAAGCGAGAATTCGTAGCTACCGGGCTGCTTGGCTTCCGCCGGTACGACTTTCGGCCCGTCCACCGTGGGACCGCCTTCAGGAAAGAGATCCATAGGTTGTGTGCTGTTTTCCTCTATACTATATCTACTAAATCCATTTATTGTCTGCTTTCAAGAACAAGAGAGTTTCTTAATCTCGCGATCCTGCATCAAAGCGAGCTTGAAGGCGCCGAAGAGTAGGTAAGCATGTCTACGGAACCATTGCCGTCTATCGGAACTGCTGAAGCACTGCAAGCGTTGGAGCAAGAAAAGTTGATTGTTCCCAGTGACATTGACATCGCGCAATCCGTGACTCCCATTCCCATTAGCTATGTCGCGCAGCGGGCTGGCATTCTTCCGCATGAATTGGAACTGCACGGAGAGGCCAAGGCCAAGGTGCGCCTCTCGATTCTGAATCGCCTGAAGAGCCTGCCGGGCGGCAAATACGTGGTGGTGACCGCCACCACAGCAACTCCATTAGGAGAAGGGAAGACCACCACCACCGTCGGCCTCACCCAGGCGCTTGGCGCGCATCTGGGCAAGAATGTATTCGCCTGCGTGCGCCAGCCGAGTATGGGTCCGACATTCGGAATCAAGGGCGGCGCGGCTGGCGGCGGATACAGCCAGATCATTCCCATGGAGGATTTCAACCTCCACTTGACCGGCGACATTCATGCCATCACAGCAGCCAATAACCTGTTGGCGGCCGCCATTGACGCCCGCATCTTGCACGAGAACGAAATCAAAGATGATCAGGTACTGTTTGACCGGCTCTGCCCGCCGTCAATGAGTGGTTCTCGCCGCTTCACTCCGGTCATGCGCCGCCGCTTGCGCAAGCTCGGCATCGAAAAAGACGACCCCAACGAACTCACCGCCGAGGAGCGCGCCCGTTTCGCTCGCCTCGACATCGATCCCGGCACCATTACCTGGCGCCGCGTAACCGACACCAACGACCGCATGCTTCGCGGCATTACCGTTGGCCAGGGCCCGCAAGAAAAAGGCATGACGCGCGCCACCGGGTTCGACATCGCCGTGGCCAGCGAAATCATGGCAATCCTTGCCCTCACAACGAGCCTCGCGGATATGCGTGAACGCTTGGGACGCATCGTCATCGGCAATGACCGCCGGCAACGCCCCGTAACCGCCGACGATCTTGGCGTGGGAGGCGCGCTGACGGTCCTGATGAAGGACGCCATCATGCCGACCCTCATGCAGACGCTGGAGGGCACGCCGGTATTTGTGCACGCAGGTCCGTTCGGCAACATCGCACATGGCAATTCCTCGATTCTCGCCGACATGATCGCCTTGAAGCTTGTCGGCAGGGAAGGCATTGTGGTCACAGAGGCCGGATTCGGTACCGAAATGGGTTTTGAGAAGTTCTGCAACATTAAGTGCCGCGTAAGCGAGCTAGTTCCGGACTGCGCCGTGCTGGTGGCCACCATTCGTGCCTTGAAGATGCATGGCGGCGGTCCCAAAATTGTCGCAGGCAAACCTATGGCCAGCGCCTATTCGGAGGAGAATCTCGAGTTGCTGGAAAAAGGATGCGGGAATCTTCGAAAGCATATCGAAAACGTGCGCAAGTTAGGCATTCCGGTCGTAGTGGCTGTGAACCGCTTCAATACCGACACGGAGGCCGAGCTTGCGTTGGTGCGTCGCATCGCGCGCGAAGCCGGCGCCGAGGACGCAGTCACGGCTGACCATTGGTCCGCGGGTGGGGCTGGCGCCGAGGCGCTCGCCGTGGCCGTGGTTCAGGCTTGCAATAAGCCGAACAACTTCCACTTCCTCTATCCGGCGGATGCTTCGATCAAAGAGAAAATCGAATGCATTGTGCGTGAACTCTACGGCGGCGCGGGCGTTGAGTACTCTCCCGAAGCAGAGAAGAAGATCGAAATCTATACCCGGCAAGGATTTGACAAACTCCCCGTTTGCATGGCCAAGACCCAATTCAGCCTCAGCCACGACCCTGAACTGAAGGGCGTGCCAACAGGCTTCATCGTGCCTATCATGGACGTTCGCGCCAGCGTTGGCGCCGGCTTCCTTTATCCGTTGCTGGGCCAGATGAGTACGATGCCCGGCTTATCGACTCGCCCCGGTTTCTACGAAATCGACCTTGATACTCAGACTGGGCGCGTGATTGGACTTTCTTAGGCAGCCTTGCCGCGTTGTTTGTCACGGCGAATGGCTGGCGCGGGAGCGCTTCGTGCGCATCGCGTCCGGGCTCGACGAACCCCTCGCCAAGCAATCCGCGCTCATCGTCGCGCGAAGAACAGTACGGCAGCTTGTACCATAAAGCCAGCTATGGGCTGTAGGCCGCACCGAAGCCGCTCTCTCGGGTCGGTCCACGAAGCTTTCCCTGGCGCGAAAGAGCTGGAAGCTGCTTTTATGCACCTCAAAATCATCCACTGCCAGGTCTTCACGCGCGAAATGGAGCAGGTCGTCTCTCGCTCCGCGCACACCGTCGACCTCGAATCCATTCCCATGGGCCTGCACTCGCTGGGCGTCGAGATGCGTCCTCACCTCCAGGAGCGCATCGACGCTGCAGACAGCGCCGACTACGATGCCATCCTGCTCGGCTACGCGCTCTGCGGCCGCGGCACCGAGGGCCTCCGCGCCGGCCGCACGCAACTCGTTCTTCCCCGCGCCCACGACTGCATCGGCGTGCTCATGGGCAGCCGCCATCGCTACGCCGCTTACTTCCAGGACCATCCCGGCGTCTACTATCGCTCACCCGGCTGGGTCGAATTTCAAACTCCCGATCTCAAGCTCCAGCCCGCCTTCCCTTCGCAAAAAAATCCCATGGGCGATCAAACCACGCGCGACGAATTCATCGCCAAATACGGCGATGACAATGGCCGCTTTCTCTACGAGCAGTTCTCTTCCTTCCGCCGCCACTACTCCGGCCTCACCTACATCTCAACCGGCATCGCGTCCGACGAAGCTTGCCGCACTCAGGCGCGCGCCGAAGCTGAAAAACAAGGCTGGGCCTTTGAAGATGTTCCGGGCTCGCTCACGCTTCTCGAGCGCCTAGTCAACGGCCCCTGGGATGCGGCCGATTTTCTTGTCGTCGCGCCGGGCGCGCAAATCCGCGCCACGCTGGACGACGGCATCGTGGAAGGCGTATGACCCTCGACCCATCCTCGTCGGCATCCTCATCCTCAGACCGCGTGAGCATCCGTCTCGAACCGCTCTCCGTAGAGTTAGAACTCCCGCGTGGCGGCTCGCTCGTCACGGGCCTCGCCGCCCATGGCTTCGAATTCCCCTGCGGTGGCGCGGGCGAGTGCGGCGGCTGTCAGGTGCGCGTGCTTGCGGGCTGGCTTCCCGTCACTGAGGCCGACGAGGACACCTTCAGCGTGGATCAACTTGCCCAGGGCTGGCGTCTCGCCTGCCAGTCGCGTGCGGGCGAACCGCTCGTTCTCGAGTGCGGCCAGTGGCACATGGAGATCCTCGCCGACAACAAATCGGGCCACTCAATCGCAACTGTCGGAGGGAACTCTGGATCAACGGACAACTCGCTCCCGTGCCCCGCCCTTTCAGAATCCGCCAGAGCGAATTCGGAAAGGGTGGGAGACCGGTCAGCATCGTCACCCAACAGCCTCGCCATTGCCATTGATCTCGGCACCACCACCATCGCCGCGCAACTCATCGACACCGCCGGCAACGTGCTCGGCGTCGGGACTATGCTTAATCCCCAGTCCGTCTTCGGTTCCGACGTCATGAGCCGCATCCGCGCCGCGATCGAGGGCCAGGACCTGACCACGCCCATCCGCGCCGCCCTCGGCCAGCTCGTCGCGCGCGCGGCGAGCGGCCGCGCATCGCAGGTTGCCGAAGTCCTCCTCGTCGGCAACACCGTTATGCATCATCTGTTTTGCTCGCTCAGCGTCGAGCCGCTCGCCCATGTCCCCTTCCAGTCACCGCATCTCGCCGAGCAGCGCTTCACCCCGAGCGAACTCGGCTGGAACCTACCCTCCGGCTGCGTCGTTCGCTTCGCCCGTTGCATTGGTGGCTTTGTCGGCTCCGACATTCTTGCCGGCATCGTCGCTGCGGGTATCGGTAACGGCTCCGATCTCACTGCGCTCGTCGATCTCGGCACCAACGGCGAAATCGCCATCGGCAATCGCCAAGGCATCGTCTGCGCTTCCACCGCCGCTGGCCCCGCCTTCGAGGCCGGCGCTATCCGTATGGGCATGCGCGCTGTCACTGGAGCCATCGCCCACGTCTCTTTTGCACAGGCCGCGTTCGCTGAAGGCGCGCTCCGTCTCAACGTCATCGGCGACGTCGCGCCGCGCGGCATCTGTGGCAGCGGCCTCGTCGCCGCCGCCGCCGCGGGCCTGCGGTCAGGAGCCATCCTCGCCAACGGCCGCATCGCCGGCGATTCAAGAATTTTCCCCATCGCCCCGCCCGTCGTCCTCTACCAATCCGATATTCGCGAGCTGCAACTCGCCAAGGGCGCCATCGCCGCCGGCTTCCGCCGCCTCCTCAAGCGCCTCGGCGCTGATGTAGCCTCGCTCCACGCCATCCATCTCGCCGGCGCGTTCGGCAACTACGTGCAAATCGAGAGCGCCCTCCGCATCGGCCTCCTCGAAGCGCCGCACGCGATCATCCACGCCGCCGGTAACACCGCCCTCCGCGGCGCAAAAATGCTGCTGCTCGCTGAGGAACCCGCGCTCCCGCCCATCGAGCACGTGAGCCTGGCCGAGGACCCCGCTTTTCAGGACGAGTTCGCCACCTGCATGTCCTTCCCGGAGCCTTTCTAGCGCCAATCTCGCATGTAGCGCCGGCCTCTTGGCCGGCTGTCGTGCGGGTCTCCAGGCCCGCACTTTCCGCGCTCGCGTCCCGTGCAACCACCCCGCATTGCCTGTTATCGTTTACCTTTATCGCTCCAGGAGATCGCAAGCCTCATGCCTCATCCACAAATCAAATTCGGCACCGACGGCTGGCGCGGTGTTATCGCCGACGACTTCACCTTCGCCAACGTGCGCATCGCCGCCGAGGCCATCGCCGCCTACATTCTCGCTCAGGAAAATCCCAAAAAAGGCATTTGCATCGCCTACGACACGCGCTTCGGCTCCAAAGCCTTCGCCCGTGCCTGCGCTGAAGTTGCCGCAGCCACCGGCATTCCCGTTCAACTCGCCCACGCCGTCACGCCTACACCGGCCCTGAGCTTCGGTGTGCGCGAGCGCGGCGCAGCCGGCGGCATCATGATCACCTCGTCGCACAACCCCGCGCAGTGGAACGGCGTCAAGTACAAGGGCTGGTACGGCGGCTCGGGCAAGCCCAGCATGATCACGGCCATCGAGTCGTATCTCGGCCAGCCCGTTCCGCGTGCGTCGCAACCCGCGCCGATTGTTGAAGTCGACTTCCTGCCCACGTACCTTAAGGCCATCGAGAGCTTCGCCGATCTCGACCTTATCGCGAAATCCGGCATGAAGTTCTGCATCGACTCCATGTACGGCGCAGGCGCCACCATTCTCTCCGATATCTTCAACCGCATTGGCGTGGCCAACGTCCCCATCCGCTTCAACCCCGACCCACTCTTTCCCGGCATCAACCCCGAGCCCATCGAGCCCAACATTCGCGCTCTCGGCGAGGCCACCGTCGCCAACCACTGCCAGGCCGGCCTCTGCACCGACGGCGACGCCGACCGCATCGGCGCGACCGATGAAAACGGCAATTTCGTCGACCCTCACAAAATCTATTCCGTGCTGCTCAGTTGGGTTTTGAAATACAAGGGTTGGCCCGGCGCCGTCACGCGCGCCTTTAACACCACGAAGATGCTCGACCGCATCGCGAAAAAATACCACCGCGAGCTTATCGAGCACGGCATCGGCTTCAAGTATGTCGTCGACCTGATGCTCGATCGCGAAATCGTCATGGGCGGCGAGGAGTCCGGCGGCATCGGCTTCCAGCGCCATCTGCCCGAGCGCGATGGCCTCATCAATTGCCTCTTGCTCGCAAACGTCATGGCCCAGGAAGGCAAGACCCTCGGCCAGCTCGTCGCCGATCTTCAGGCCGAGTACGGTGAGCATCAGTACGGCCGCATCGACCTTCACATCTCAGACGACCAAAAGAACGCCGCCATCGCCCGCGCCCGCGCACTCCCTACTGGCGACGCAACCTTCGCCGGTATGCCCATCCTGCGCCAGGAGAATCTCGATGGAGGGAAGTTCTATCTGGATAATCCGGAAGCAAAGAAAAAACCCAACGCCGCCGAAACCTGGCTGCTGCTCCGCGCCAGCGGCACTGAGCCCCTCATGCGCATCTACACCGAATCGTGCTCGAAGGAGTCCGTCGCCAAACTCCTCGACTCCGCGCGCGTGTTTGCCCTGAGCGAGTAAGATGTCGGCGGAGGGTGTATGGAAGACCTCTGGTCCTTGAAATCATGGATCATATTCGCTGCCTGTTTCACACTTTGCGGCGCATTGCTCTCTCAAGAGCCGGGCTGCTTGGAGATTTCACGAATGGTAGCAATGGCACGAGCCAACACTCCGGCTGCGTTGAAGGAACGCAAAGACGAAGCAGGTGACAGCTATCGAGCCCAGCTCATCTTTGCAGCCCGCATGTTGGAAATCGATCCCGGGAGCAAAATGGCCGCCGAATCTCTTCTGAATCTGTTGCCGAAAGACGAATTCGGCCCAGAACAAACCGCTTGGCTTGACCTCGCCCAGTTGGAGCAATGTCCGTCCGGCGGACCCTACGTTGATGAATCAGAATCCTTGGACGTGCTCGAGTATCATTTACCTCGTCTTGCGGCTAGGGCCGCCGTTCTTGCTCCAGACAAGATGTTCGATTATGTCTCTTACGCTCAGTTTTCTGCAACTCCGGAAAGTGACTACGCAGTGCAAATGCGAAAGGTCTGTATGGCTAGGCATCAGCAATTCGTGGACGCAGTCAACAGGCTTGCGCCCAAAGATAAGCGTTGGTTCGTTTCGAAGATATTCAACCCTGACGGGTGCCGAACGCTAACTTTTCCCGAGCAGTAAATTCCCGCTCACGCCGGGTGCCCCAAGTCTGGACTTTCAGACTCGGGATCGCACGACCCTCACCCCAGCACGAAAAAGCTAATAGCTGGAAGCTAAAAGCTAGCAACTGTCTTTTCACTTCGGCTGCGACAGCACCTGCATTCCCGGATGCAGTGGCAATCCCGTCGGTTTGTACTCGTAGGCATCGCCGGTCTCCGCGCGCAGCGCCGCCAGCCGTTCCTTCAGGTGCGCGGTCAGCGCCTCGGTTCCCGGCTTGCCATAGAGATTGTGCGCCTCGTCCGGATCCTTCTCCAAATCGTAGAGCTCAAACTCCTCTGGTTCGAGGAAAAAATCGATCAGCTTGTATCGTTTCGTGCGCACGCCGCGGCACGGCCGCACATTTTCAAATCCGGGATATTCGTAGTACTCGTAGAGCCAATCCTCGCGCCACGCCACATCGGCTTTTCCCTCGGCCAGCGGCAGCATGCTCTTGCCCTGCATCTCCGCGGGCGCGGGCAGTCCGGCAATTTCCAACAGCGTCGGCGCCATGTCGAGATTCAACACCATCTCGTCCGAATTCGTTCCCACCTTCACATGTTCCGGCCAGCGCACCATCATCGGCACGCGAATCGATGGCTCATACATCACACGCTTGTCGTACAAATGATGCTCGCCCAGGAGGAATCCGTGGTCGGAGCTGAGCACAACGGCCGTCCGGTCCAACAGCTTCTGCCGTTCGAGCTCCGCCAATACTGTGCCCACGTTGCGGTCGTTGTCCTCCACGCCCGCGTAGTGATCCTTCACCAGCTCCTCAAGCGACCGGGGATCGTCGGTGGACACCTCCGACCATCCAATCTTGTCGTCCGCATCGGCCACGGCGCGCGGCTTGCCGGCGTAGCCCGTCTGGTCCTCATCAAATGTGGGGGGCGCGGGAATCGCCACGCCGTTGAAATCGTTCACCAGGTCCTTCGGCCGGTAGAACGGCGCGTGTGGCGCATAGAACCACAAAAACATGCAGAACGGCTTCTCCCGTTTCTGCTTGAGCCATGCCACGGCCTTCTGCGTCAGCAGCGTGTCAACATACTCGCCTTCGTAGAGCGTCTCCGGCCCGTACTTGCCCTTCACGCCCTCGGTGATGCGCGGCCGGTAGTAATCCGCCTGGCCCACAAATCCGAAGTAGTAATCCCAGTAGTGATCCATCAACGCGCCGGCAATATGCGACTTCCCCAGAAATGCCGTCTCGTACCCGGCCTTCTGCAGCAGATCCGACACCAGCGGAAACCGCGCCGGCACCGTGCCCTCAATATTCGATATCGCGCCCGTGGTATGCGAGTAGAGTCCCGTCAGCATCGTCGCCCGCGACGGCAGGCACAGCGCATTCACCACGAACGCATTGTGAAATGTGCATCCCTCCGTGGCGATCCGGTCCATGTTCGGCGTGTGCAGAATCCGGTTGCCCGCCGAAGAAAACTCATCCGCCCGCAGCCCCTCGCCCACAATGCACAGAATGTTCGGCCGCTCACTGTGCTCATCCAGTTCGCGCGCAAAACTTTCCAGCGCGCTCAGGTTCACCACCGTCGCGCTCATTGACGCCGCCAACGCTTTCAACACCGTTCGCCGGCTCTTCATTTGTCCTCGCTCTTTCCATTTCGGAACGGTCCCACTCATTGGTGCAGCGCGCAGCGCCTACGCAATCACCGCCGCTTTCGCGCGCTTGCCCAGCCTCACTGTCAATCGCACTGGAAGATTTGGAAAATAGACTCTCGTTCGACCAAACAAGTCACCGTCAATCCGGACGGCTCCCTCGTCAATTTTTCGGTTTGCCTCGGAGCCGCTGGAAGCAAGCCCAATCTTGACCAACAGCTTGGGGATATTCAATTCTCCTTTGGGTCCGGTTACTTCCACAAACGCAACCTTCACTTCTTCCAGGTCCTCAGCCGTCTCCTTCTGCTGGAACATCCGCGCCCAGTTCTCACCGGCATTGCAGGCAGCAGCCTCTCCGTGAAATCCCGCCACGATCGTCCGCGCCAGTTTTTTCTTGGTTTCCATGGGGTGCAATTTTCCCGCGGTCACATCCGTCCGCATCGCTTCAATCTCGCTCTGTCGAAGATCGGTCAGCAGCACCCAATACTTCCACATCAATTCGTCGCTGATGCTCATCAGCTTTCCATACATCTCGCTCGCCGGCTCGTTGATGCCGATCGCGTTATTTAGAGACTTGCTCATCTTCTGCACGCCGTCCATTCCCTCCAGAATCGGCGTCATCAGCACGATCTGCGGCTTCTGCCCGTACTGTCGTTGCAGCTCGCGCCCGCACAACAAGTTGAACTTCTGGTCCGTGCCGCCCAGCTCCACATCGCACTCCAGGCAAACGGAATCGTATCCCTGCATCACCGGGTACAGCAGCTCGTGCAAACTGATCGGCTGCTCGGCCTGGAAGCGCTTGGAGAAATCGTCGCGCTCCAGCATCTGGCTCACCGTAAAGTGCGCAGTCAGCCGCACCGTGTCCTCATACCCCAGCTTGCCCAGCCACTCCGAGTTGTAGCGCACTTCTGTCGTCTTCTCATCGAGAATCCGGAACACCTGCTCCTTGTAGGTTTTCGCATTGGCGTCGATCTCCGCCCGCGTCAACGGTTTCCGCGTCACGTTGCGTCCCGTCGGGTCGCCGATCAGCGACGTGAAATCGCCCACCAGAAAAATGACAGTGTGCCCCAATTGCTGAAAGTGCCTGAGCTTGCGCATCAGCACCGTGTGCCCCAGGTGCAGGTCCGGCGCTGTCGGGTCGAACCCCGCCTTCACGCGCAGCGGCCGTCCCGTCTTGCGGCTCTCTTCCAGGCGCCCCCGCAAATCGCTCACGCGGATAATCTCCGCCGCGCCCTTCTCCAGCAAATCCATTTGCTCGTCAACAGGTTTAAACGTGCTCATCTTGTGTTTCAGTATAAATTCCGGCGCTTTCAAGCAAACCGCCAATCGCCGACGCCAGAAAGCTGCCTCTAGAACAACATGCCCGCCCACGCTGTCGACGCCTTCAGACTGCGCTCGTTCTTTTCCAGTTCTGCTTCGAGCCGCGCCACCTTGAAGCGCAATTCCTGATTATCTATGATCAGTTCGCTCACCAGCGCATTCAGCCGCTGGTTCTGCACCTCCAGCGGCGAAGGGCTCTGCTCCGGCTTCCGTGTTTCGTGTACGGTCTGCGCCGTTTCCATCTCCATCTCCATCGCAAGCGTCATGCCGCGCGCGCTCCCGCTGCCCCAATCTGCTGCCTTGCTGACCGGCTAGCGCGCAGTCTTTCTCACGCCTCGTCAATCACGCGTGCCGCCGCATCCAGCGCCTCTGCAATCTTGCTCACCTGTTCCGGGCTCAAATCGCCGCGCCCCGCGCGCATCTTCAGAGCAAAGCCCAGGTTCACCATTGCCCGCATAATCTGCGGCGACCGCCTGCGCCCGAAGACCTTCCGCGCCTGTTCCATCCGCCCGAAGATCGCCTTAACCGTCGCGTTGTTCGCCTTCAGATACTCCTTGCCCTGCTCGCTCACCGTGTAAAGCTTCTTGTTGCCCTCCGTCGATGACGTCGCCAGACCTTCTTCCTCCAACAGCGTCAGGGTCGGATACACCACGCCAGGGCTCGGCGCATACCCGCCCGACAGCCGCTCCTCGATGGCCTTGATGATCTCGTAGCCATAACTCGGTTTTTCGGCAATCAACTGCAGAATCACCAGCCGCAAGTGTCCGCTGTCGAAGAACCGTTCGCGTCCCGCGCCGAATCCGTGCTCAAAGCCCTCCCAGCGCCCGCCGAACTCGCCACGCCTGTGGCGATGCCGGCAATCGCCACGTCCAAACTCTTTGTTCCCCTCTCCAAAATGTCCAAACATCTTCGTTCCTCCTCGATCATCTTAGATATATCAATCGATGCATCCAAGATATGTCTTAAGATATATCGAAACTCGCTCGCTGTCAATCCCCGGTCGACACTTTTTGCTGCTCTCTCCCGGAAGTCAAACCGCTCGTAGTGGGGAGCTGATCTCTGACGCCGGATCTCTGCCTTTCCGCTATAATCACTCCATGCACCACCCCCGCCATCCCGCCCTCGACCTCGCCCGCATCGCAGCGGCGGCAGCGGCGGCTCCGGCCGCCTAGACTCCGCCTCACCTCATCGAAAAAACAGTGATTAGTGGTTAGTGATCAGTTCTCAGTCCGAGATCTGCTCTGCGCCACTGATCGCTCGTGCACTGACAACTGATCACTGACCACTGTCTTACACTGGAGTCACCATGGAAGAGTTTTCTCGTATTCAGCGCCTGCCCGCCTACGTCTTCAACATCACCGGTGAAATGAAAACCGCCGCCCGCCGCCGCGGCGAAGACATCATCGACTTCGGTATGGGCAATCCCGACGGCGCTACGCCCGCCCACATCGTCGACAAGCTTGTTGAAGCAGCCCGCAAGCCGCCTACGCATCGCTATTCCGTTTCGCGCGGCCTGCCCCGCCTGCGCAAGGCCATCTGCAACTGGTACCAGGCGCGCTACGGCGTCGAGCTCGATCCCGAAACCGAGGCCATCGTCACCATCGGCTCCAAGGAGGGCATCGCCCACCTCTGTCTCGCCATCCTCGATTCGCGCGACACCGTGCTCGTGCCCAATCCCTCGTACCCCATCCATATATACGGCCCCGTCATCGCGGGCGCGCACATCGTCAGCGTCCCCGTCCACGACCAGGAAAGTTTCCTTCAACAACTCGAGGACCTCATCCCTCGCATGACCCCGCGCCCCAAAGCCCTCATCGTCAACTTCCCCTCCAACCCCACCACCGAGTGCGTCGAGCTGCCATTCCTCGAGCGCCTCGTCGCTCTCGCCCGCGAACACGGCTTCTATCTCATTCAGGACCTCGCCTACGCCGACATCGCCTTCGACGGTTACAAGCCGCCCAGCGTCATGCAGGTTCCCGGCGCAAAAGAGGTCGCGGTCGAGTTCTTCACGCTGTCGAAGAGCTACAACATGCCCGGCTGGCGCGTCGGCTTCATGGTCGGCAACCAGAAGCTCGTCAACGCGCTCGCGCGGCTCAAGAGCTACTTCGACTACGGCACCTTCACGCCCATCCAGGTCGCGGCCATCACCGCGCTTGAGGGGCCGCAGGAGTGCGTCGCGCAGATCTGCGACAACTACCGCCGGCGCCGCGACGTGCTGGTCGAAGGCCTCAACAAGGCCGGCTGGCAAGTGGCTTCGCCCAAAGCCACCATGTTCGTCTGGGCCAAAATTCCCGAAGCCTGGCGCGACCTCGGCTCGCTCGAATTCTCCAAGCTCCTCTTGACCGAAGCCAAAGTCGCCGTCAGTCCCGGCATCGGCTTCGGTGAGCACGGAGACCACCACGTCCGCTTCGCCCTCATCGAGAACGAGGAACGGACGCGGCAGGCGTTGCGGGGGATCCGGCAGATGCTGGCGAAACCGTTGTCCGTGCGAGCGTGAAGTGTGCTGAGGACGGCCTGAGAACATGCATTTTTCTGTTGTCGCCGGCTCAGAGGGAGAAGTTCCATGGAATCAACGCGAATGTTCGTTTAGGCGGTGCGTTTGCCCCTCCAAATGTTCGCTTAACTGGTTCCAATTACCCCCGCAATGTTCGCTTCGCAGGTTGCGATTCTTTGAGACAAATACCAGGAGATTGACCATTTAAAGTGTGTTTGTAACCAAAGAATCTCCCAAATATGAGCAAAGGGTTGCAGAGAATTTCCCAAAAGAGCGCTTCGAAGGGCCCTGGATGCGTGTTTTTGCGCAGTCTTGCGCACATTTTGAGGCGTTTTTGCATGCAGATTCGCGCGTCTTTTGCGCAAATTTGCAGTGGTCAGTGGTCAGTAGACGACCGGCGGGCGACTTCCAGCTGCCAGCTTGTGCGCTCCGTCTCTAAATATCGGCTGTCATTCTGAGCGATGCGGGCCGCGCTTCGCGCGGCCCACGAGTCGAAGGACATGCATTTGCTTTTCGCTTTGTATCAGGGCTTGGCTTTAGCCAAGCCGCAACCCGCCTGCCATTTTTCGAAGAACCAAGTGCGCGGCACGTTTGGGCTACTTTTGTGCAAGGGCCTTTTGGATTGCTCGATCGACTTCACCGACGGCACCCGGCCCGTAGCCGAGACTCTGATACACGATGATTCCGTGACGGTCGATGACATAGGTGCGGGGAATTCCGGCTGCGGCAAGGCGCGCGTATGCCTCCCGCTTTGGATCCCATGCTAACGGAAAGGTAAAGTTCGGATGGGTCTTCTGAAACCGGAGAACGGTGTCCTTATCCTGCTGACGGGCGATGGCGATGAAGGCGAAGTCGGGCGAGGATTTGTATTTCTGCCAGACTTGCTTTTCCAGTTCAGGCATCTCGATTTGGCACGGCGCGCACCATGTGGCCCAGATGTTCACCACAATCACCTTGCCTTTCTCGGCCGCAACCGAGAAAGTACCAGAAGTTCCATCGGAGGAGATGGCGGGCATCCTGTCCCCGACCTTGGTGGTGGCGGCATACGGGTCGGGACCGTCCTGACACCCCGCGGGCAAACTGAAGGCCAGTAGAGCTACCCAGGAGAACGCAACAAAATGGCGGGAATTCATACATTCATTTGTAGCCGATGAGGGCGGTGCGCGGGAGTGCAAGAAAATAGCCCAGGCCGGGGTCCCCGCGGACGGGTCTTTGTCCGTGGGGTGGGAGACCGGGGTCCCCGCGGACAGGTCTTCGTTCGTGGTGTGGGAGAGCGTAAGCCCTGGGACCCGCGCCGTTCAACTCAAAAAACAAAGTACGCGGCGCATCCGCGATGAAAACTCGCGCCAACGATCGCTTATCCCCGGAGCGGTCAACCGGGCAAAAATCACCACAAGCTGACTTATCGATAGTCAAATCGTTCCGGGCATCAAGGGCGAGACCTAAGTCATCCGTTATCCCCGGTCCCCAAATGCGAGGGACCGGGGGCACACTCCGTTGAGCAATCTGCGTCCTGAAATCGTGGCCACCCGCCATAGATCACCACGAGCCGGCTCCACGGGACTATCTACTGGGCGGGCACTAACTCTTTTCGGCGAGCCAGGACGTAGACTGCGACCAGGGCAGCGGTGAAGCCCGCGCCAGCACCTACTGCGAGCGACCAGCGTGGGCCGAAGTGGTTGGCAACCCAACCGGTGATCGGTGCGCCAATCGGCGTTCCGCCAAGTGCAATGGCGACACGCAGAGCCATCACTCTGCCCCGCATCGCCGGTTCTGTCGAGAGCTGCATGATGCTGTTTGTGCCGTTAGTGAGGGTCAGGCCCGCCGCACCGATGATCATGAGAGCGGCCGCGAACCACCAGTATCCAGGCGCCAGTGCGGCCAGGGTACAGCCGAGACCGAAGACGCCGGCTCCAGCCATGAGAGACGCTAAGTTTTGTGTCTGCCTGCTGGCAGCGAACAAGGCTCCTGAGACGGTGCCCACTGCCATGATGGAGGAGAGCAGGCCGAATGCGCGGGCATCGGAGTGGAAGACATTCACGGCCATCGTAGCGATGAAGATGGGAAAATTAAAACCAAATGTGCCGATCAAAAACAGCATGATCAGGATCGCCGTCAGATCCGATCTTCTCCACACGTAGCGAAGCCCTTCCATAAATCCGGATTGCGTGCGATGCGCCCTCGCGCTGGCATGCATTTCCGAGAGACGAAAGAAAGACATCGAGATCAAGACCGCCGCAAATGAGAGCCCATTGAGAAGAAAGGCCCATCCGATGCCAACGCCTGCGATGAACAAACCGGCGAGGGCGGGGCCGATCATTTGTGCGGCATTAAATGAGGTTGAATTCAGGGCCACGGCATTTGTGAGATCCGCATCGCCCACCATCTCAGCCACAAAGGTCTGTCTCACCGGAGCATCGAGTGCAGCGGCGGAGCCAGACAGGAAGGCCAACACATACACGTGCCAGAGCTGGATTACTCCCGCGATCGTGAGAACTCCAAGCACGAGCGCAAGCATACCCATCGTTGCCTGGGTGAACATCAGAAGCTTGCGCTGATTGAGGCGGTCCGCCGCCAATCCTGTCCAGGGCAGGAGCAGAAGTTGCGGAGCGAACTGGAGGCCCATCACGATCCCAAGCGCCGACGCATCGTGATGGGTAAGTTGGGTCAGCACGAGCCAGTCCTGAGCCACGCGCTGCATCCAGGTACCGATGTTGGACACCAGAGCGCCTGCCGTCCACAAACGGAAGTTGAAGCTCCTCAGGGAGCGAAAGGTCCCGAACACTGGGTTCTTCATGTGCGCGACGGCGTGTTGCCCCCATGGAACTGGCCGAAGTGACGCGCCGAAAAGATGCCGATGAGCAGCGCGCCCAGGCCGAACGCGAGGATGTGGGTTGTCGTGCGCGGATCAAAAGCACCCATGTGCGCGACCAGCAGATACCCAACTACTGCGTTGAAGAATCCCCAAACGACGTTGACCGTCGCAGAGGAAAGCCCTTGACCGGGCGGTTTGGCAAAGGGACTTTGAAAGGCGCGTCCCATGGTGCCTGCGACAAAGTGCGGAATGGCGTTTGCCGCAAAGACGCCCCCAAAGAAGTACGACACAAGGCAAAGCCGATTCATAATGCAGAGCTCCTTCTTTCAAGCAGCGCAATGATTTCCTCTGTAGACCCTGTCTCGCCAAGACGAGGGAAGACGTTTCCGATGCTGTACAGGTGCGCTTCCTCGCGGATATCAGTCATTGCGTCGAGTGCGAGGGTCACGTTAAACCCCTGCTCGTATGTCTGACGAGCAGTTGCCTCAACACCCGCGGAAGTCGCCACTCCCGTCACAACCACCTGGGTAACGTCTCGCGCCTTGAGCTGGCGTTCCAGATCCGTCGTTGCGAACGCGCCCCAGCTTTGCTTGGTGACGACAATATCGCCAAGTTGCCGATCCAGCTCCGGCAGAAGGTCGGTCCATCCTTCGGCAAATGTCTGGCTGCCGCGCGCACCCTGTTCGGTGCGGCCCGGCGCGCGTCCCGCCACATTGACCAGCGCGACTGGAAGGTTTTTCGCACGGAAAACATCGATCAAGGCGCGCGTCCGGTCGATGATGCCGGCGATGGGATGAGCGAAGTTTCCGTCGACGATGCCTTTCTGGAGGTCAATGACGATCAAGACGGTATTGGGATCAAGAGTAGTGAGCGGCATAGGATTCTTTTCCTTGAACTCGAAGTTGGGGGGGGAACAAAGCTGAAATGGGCGAGGAGCAGGATGCAGTGGGTTCACTCTTCAACCAGCCGCGTAATCAGTTTGAGTGCCGATTGAAGGCTGTGCTGCTCGTGAGCAGAAAGATTCTGCGAGATGGTCATTGTGAGCCAGTCCTTTCTCGCGGCCCTGCCCTCCTCAAGCCACTTCAGACACTTGGGCGTGAGAGACATCAGAGTTTGCCGCCCGTCGCCCGGGTCAGGCGCGCCACTGACCAGACCAGAATCTTGCAACGGCGTAACGATGGCGCTCATGGACTGCGGACGCATGCCTTCCGCTCGCGCCAGACTTGAAACCGTGGCCGCCCCATCCCTTTCGAGCCGAAGAAGAACAGAAGCCTGTGATGGCGTCAGATCGTTGCCGCCCCCATATTCGCGGTAACGCAGCTTGAGCTTGCGGAATACCGTACGCATCTCGGCAGCAAGCGTGGAAGCAAGCCCGGGCGGAGTAGAAGACTTTCGATTGATCACCGGAACAGGATCTCATATATGTAGGTAAACTGTAAAGCTAAACTGTACACATTTTCAATCGCCGCCTTCGTGGAGCACTCAGGGGTACGGCCAGTCGGAGACGCTAGCCGTAATCAACTTCGATCCCTTCCCCCAAATCCGCCCCACGGGCCGCAACAAAACCTTCCCTGGTGGTCCTGCTAGACTACCCGCACCATGGCCGATGCGATCTGGAAGGAGTACGATCTCTTCTGCCCGGTGTGCAACACCTACTTCAAGCAATTAGTGGTGCTGCACAAGGTGCCGAAGAACTTCGACATCACGCCCTATCTCGACGGGTTTGTGAAGAGCCACGACCACAAGGCCTGGCAGGAAGCGCAGCGGAAGAAAGCGGAGGCCGGCGGCGCACAAGACACGCCGGAGGCGTGACTCGAGCCCGCGGGGGCTGAAGCCCCGGTTCATTTTATGGCGTTTTTCGGCGCGGCTGAAAGCCGCGCCCTGATACAGGACGTGCGAGTTTAGGTTCGTGCAATCCCACCCTAAACGCACGAACCGCGTTTAGGATGGGGCAACCGCCCGCGTAATTATTTGCGGCGTTTGCGGCTCCCTTCGACTGCGATCGCTGCGAAAGACAAATGCAAAAGCAACCGCAGGTCCTTCGACTCGTCCCGGCACGCCGTGACTCGCTCAGGATGACATCCGATCTTTGGTTACTCAGGATGACACTTGATCTATGTTGCTCAGGATTACGGAGTGCGGGTTGGATTCGTGGTATCCCAGATTTCAGAAGCGAGATGTAGTGAACCTGGCGTCTTTGCGCGAACCGCATCCATGATTCGGTTCGTAATTGCACAACGTTCGATGCAAAATGCTGCCGATGCTGGCGGCAATATCTTTTTTGTGGAGATTCGGAGCGGCTTTTTCTCCCTTGGATTGGCTTTTTTCGCGGCTGATTGCTGGTCAAATCGGATCATTTTTGCAGCAAATTCTGTAGTTGGCCCGTAATAACCGCAACAATGCACCAGCTCTGGTGAAATCCACAAATTTACTTGACTTTTGCACTTGCTTCCACAGATTAAACGGACGTACTGTCTCTTCAACTGATGACTCGAAAGGGCATCGGAGTTGGTTGCCGGAAGCTGGAGGAAGAGACAGTCGGCGCAAGCCGAAAGTTGATTGCCAGCAAGGTTGACGGAGTGGACAGCCGGTGAGAACCGGAGGATGGCCGCCAGCCCGGACAGAGGGTGAAACCTGAGGCGCAAGCCGCAGAGGGATCGCTGGACGCACCAGAAGATGCAAAAGCCGACGCAAGTCGGAAGTTGTTAAGCTGGAAGATTCCGGAAGATGCAAGGGCCGGTGGAAACGGAATACTCATCGACGGCTTCGCCGGCGATGCAAGGTTCAGTTGAAACAAGGAGTGCATCAGAGGTCCAGCCGGAGAAGGAGCCACGAGGCGCAAGCCGAGGGGTTCACGGCCGGTGAAGGCGGAGGGTGAAAGCAGCCGGTGCAAGCCGGAGGCGGAAGCCAGCCGAGGGGCAGGGGCAGCATAAGGCGCAAGCCGGATGAAGCCGCCAGCCGAGCCAAAGGACGGCATCGATGCGAATCGGAGGTAGGTCGTCGGCCTAGCCGGAGGAAGGCTCCGTTCGGCGCAAGCCGGATGGTGTCAGGATTGTCGGGCGCAAGCCCGATGAACCAGGATCGTCAGGCGCAAGCTTGATGGATCGCCAAAGGTCGAGCGGAAGTGCGGAACAGTCGACGCAAGTCGGAGGTTTGCAGCCGGTCGAGCCGAGGATACGAAACCGGTCCGAGCCGGAAGGTTGGCCACCAGTCGAGCCGGAGTGCAAGCCGTCGACGCAAGTCGGAGGTTCTGTGCCGGCGCAGCCAGAGGAAACGGCGCCAGCGAGAGCTGGGGATCGGCCACTGGGGTAGCTGGAGGACGCAGCACCGGTTGTACTGCGAGTGATCAAGATTGAGACGCCAGAGGCTTCGGCCTCTGGCGTTTTCAATTTAGGGGGAATTTCTTGCGGCCTCCGTCGCGGTGGTTCCTGCTTGGTTCATGACGCCAACTTGGCTTGCCGTTGCGCCGCATTACACTGGACGCGGAGAATCCCTTATGCGATTGGGTCCATGTTCAAGAGCGAGCGTTTTCGCCGCTCTCATGTTGTTGTGCTTTGTTCCGAGCCGGATGTGCGCTGCGGGCCAGTGGGCCGCGCCGCCGCCCTCGAGCGCGATGTCCATTCCCACTTCAGTGCTCCTTCAACCGGAGGAGCTGAACCGCCTGCTGCAAACGCCGCCAGCGGAAAAGCCGCTCGTCGAAAAGCCGCTCGTCCTGCAGGTGGGCTCGCGTGTGCTATTCGCTCAAGCGCACATTCCACGCGCCGAATATGCCGGACCAGGCATGCAGGATGCGGGCGCGCAAATGCTGCGCAACCGCGTGGCATCTCTGCCGCGCAAGACCTTCATCGTCATTTATTGCGGCTGTTGTCCGTGGAACCGCTGTCCCAACGTGGGGCCAGCCTACAAGCTGCTGCTCGACATGGGGTTCACGCACGTGAAGGTTCTCTATCTGGCCGATAACTTCGGCGCCGACTGGGTCAACAAGGGGTTTCCGGTTGAGAGTGCACGCTAAAGCGCCGCGCGCAGCATCGAAAACTCCACGCGCAGCCATCGCCCTCTGCAACGTCTTTCTCGTCGCGTGCCTCGCCACATCCGTCACGCTCGCAACGGCGCAATCCGCGCCTCCCGCGCAGAATCTGCTCAACCAGCAGGCTCCGGATTTCACCCGCCAGGAGCTCCATGGCCACGCGTTGCATCTCAACGCCTTTCGCGGCAAGGTGGTGCTGCTCAACTTCTGGGCCACATGGTGCGCGCCCTGCCAGGTGGAGATGCCGGTCTTCAGTGCATGGCAGCGCCAGTACGGCCCACAGGGGTTCGCCATCATCGGCATCTCCATGGATGACGATGCCGCGGCGGCGCGCAAGCTGGTCAAGCGGCTCAAGCTCGACTATCCCAATGCCTTGGGCGATGCACGCCTCGGCCTGCGTTACGGAGGCGTCCTCGGCCTGCCACTGACCTTTCTTATCGACCGCAATGGCGTGGTCCGCGCCCGCTTCCAGGGCGAAACCGACGTGAAAGTGATGGAGAAGCAAGTACGCGCGTTGCTTGCCGAGCGCTGACGGGCAAACTGTGACAACGACCCGCCGCGTTCGGACATAATACATAGAGGCGAGTTACGAGCCTGCGTCATTCGGAAAGGATCCGGTTCCCCTGAATCTCGATCAATTCAGCCTCAAAGGCAAAACCGCTCTGGTTACCGGCTCGTCGCGCGGGTTGGGCGCGGCGATTGCCCTTGCGCTGGCGCAGGCCGGCGCCAATGTCGCCGTGCATGGTTCCGCCGCGGCTCCGAAAGCTGCGCAGCACAAGCTCGAAGTCGCCGGCGCAAAAGCCATCGCGCTGGTGGGCGACGTTGGCGATGCGGGGGTCTGCGCGCGCCTAGTGGAAGAGACGGTACAGCATTTCGGCGCTATCGATATCCTCGTCAACAATGCCGGCATCATTCGCCGCGCTCCTGCCGCCGAGTACTCCGAAGAGGACTGGCTGGCGCTCATTGACGTGAATCTCTCCAGCGTCTTCCGCCTCATGCAGCACGCGGGCCGGCACATGCTCAAGCAGGGTTCCGGAAAGATCATCAATATCGCCTCGCTGCTCACCTTTCAGGGCGGCATCCTGGTGCCCGCTTACGCCGCGGCCAAGGGCGGCGTGGGCCAGCTGACAAAAGCTTTTGCCAACGAGTGGGCGGCAAAAGGCGTGAACGTCAACGCCATTGCGCCCGGCTACATGGATACCGACAACACCGAGGCCCTGCGCAAGAATCCCGAGCGCGCGCGGCAGATTCTCGATCGCATTCCCGCCGGTCGCTGGGGCCGTCCGGAAGACCTCGCCGGAGCCGCTGTGTTTCTTGCTTCCAAAGCCAGCGATTATGTTCACGGACATATTCTGGTGGTGGATGGCGGATGGCTCAACCGGTGAAAAGCAGGGACCAAGGGACTAAGGGACTGGGGAACAGCCGGTAGCCAATGGCTGACAGCGGTTGGTCTGGAGCCGTAAGCTTGAGTTCGAGAACAGCTATGCCAGAATCCGCAGTGATTTACACGGCCACCGATGCCACCAAAGTTACTACGCCTGAACCGGGCATGTTGCGCCAAGTTCTCGCGTACAACCCGCACCTGATGCTGGTGCGTCACACCTTTGAGAAAGGCTGGAAGGGTGCGCGTCACAGCCATCCGCACCATCAGATGGTTTATGTGGTGCGCGGCCATATCCGTTTCCAGGCCGAGGGCAAGAGTTGGGAGATGCGCGCCGGCGATAGCCTTGTTGTGGAAGGCGGCGTAGAACACGAGGCTGCGGCCCTCGAAGCCTCGGAAGTGCTGGACATCTTCACGCCCTATCGCCAGGATTATGCGTAGGCCGCGGCTGCTCCGCGGGCAGCGCCGCACGCCCCACACTATTGAGGAGACCCAGATGAGGAATCGTTGGATTGCACTTCCGGCGCTGGCATGTGCGCTCTGCGGCCTCGCCGTCGCGCAACCCCCTGCGCCCGATGCGGGCATCATCGGTATTGCACACATCGCCTTCCGCGTCAGCGACCTCGATCGCGAGATCGCGTTCCTGGGCAAGCTCGGGTACGAAGAGTCCTTCGCCATCACCAACGCCGGCAAGACCATGGAAGTTTTCGTTAAGATCAACGACCGGCAATTCATCGAGATCTATCCGCAAACCGATGCCAAGCAACCACTGGGCTGGATGCATGTCTGCTTCGAGGCGGGTGATCTGAACGCTCTGATCAAGTACTACAACTCCACGGGGCTCAAGGCTGCGCCAGTGCGCAAGGCAGCCGCGGGCAACCTGATCTCTTCCACGAACGATCCGGAGGGCCGCGTGACCGAGTTTACGCAGTACATGCCGGGCTCGCGTCACACGCTTGACCGCGGGCAGCACCTGGGTGCGAACCGGGTCTCCACGGAGTTGCTTGGCTTCGATCTGCCGGTGCGCGATGGCGCGGCGGACAAGGAGTTTTATTCTGACCTGGGATTCGAGGCAGACGCTGTGAACGGCAACGTGCGCCTGACCGCGCCCGGCGCTCCGGATGTGCGCCTCGAACTGCGCCCCGCCAGCCCCGGCGCCCTGCCGGAGTTTCTGTTTCCGGTACGCGACGCGCGCAAGGCCGCAGACGCATTGAGAGACGCGGGCATCAAGCCGGAGCGCACCGGAAAGCTGATTTTCGTTCACGATCCTGACGGCAACGCGTTTGTCTTCCTCGAGACCGGCGCCGAGCACAGGTAGAGGCTGATGTCCTGAAAGCACCTAAAGAGGAGCCGCGGGCAGCGCTAACGGGGTGCTATAGTGCGTCATAGCCGGATAGACGCACTGGAAGTTTCATTGAAACTGGAGATGTGCTGTGTTAACGCCAGTGGCCCCAGACAGGCTTGAAGCTGAAAAAGAAGAGTTGAACTGGCTGCTGACCTCTGGGGTGCTGGGCCGGTCCAGCAATCTCGCCCGGATGCTCACTTTTGTCTGCGATAAGCACTTCCAGAATCAGGACGATCAGGTCACGGAATACATGGTCGCGACCGAAGCGCTGGGGAGGCGGGACGATTTCGATCCGCAGTCCGATACCATCGTCCGCGTAACTGCCCATTCTCTTCGCAAACGCCTGCAGGAGATCTACCAGACCGACGGGAAGAATCGGCCAGTCCATATTCTGATCCCACTTGGCCATTATGTGCCGTCCTTCGTGCATACGGGGGCGGAGCGCAACCTGGAAGTGCGTGACGCGCCCGGCTCGGCATCTTCAAGGTCGAAACAGGTTCTTCAATCCGCCCTTTTTGCTGCCGTCAAGCTTCTGCCGAAGCAACTTTCACAATGGGTAGTGGCCGCCGCATGGGTTGCGGGGGTTTCCCTGTTGTGCGGCTTCTTCCTCATGGCGCACCGGAATCGAGCGAAGGCGGCCGCGGACTCGCCCCAGGGGCGGCCTGCGGCTCTGCCCCTACCGAACAACACCATCCGCGCCCTGATGGGTACCGGCCGCAAGGCGTATGTCGATCACTCCGGATACACCTGGGCGCCGGGCAATTACTGCTCTGGCGGGGCCAGCGTCACAGTGGCCGCTCAGAATATCGTCGGAACGGAGGATCCATACCTCTATACAGGCGGCATTCGTGGAATCGCGCACTGCACCTTCCCGGTCAAACCGGGCGAGTACGAGATTCACTTCCACTTTGCGGAGACCTCAGATCTCCAACCGGTGACGAGGCCCGCTCTCATCTCCATTAATGCGGGGGCCGACATCCACTTCGATGTCGTGGACAATGCCGGTGGAGATGGCATTGCCACGTCCTTTGTTCAAACAGGAATTCATCCCGAGAACGATGGCATGATCCATCTGGAATACACCAGCGAAATTTCTTTGCTGAACGCGGTCGAGATTCTGCCTGCGGATTCCGAAAACCTGCTGCCAGTTCGAATCGTGGCAGGTCCCAATGCAATCAAAGACTCCGCCAATCAGCTTTGGATTTCCGATCGATACTACGTTGGAGGTCGAAGAGGCCAGGTCCCGCCATCGCCAGAGACCACGAACCGCAGCATATATAGTTACGATCGAATTGGGAGCTTTCGCTACGATATTCCTGTGGTTTCACCAGGCAACTATCGTGTCACGTTGTTTTTCTTTGAACCGTGGTTCGGCAAGAAAGATCTGGTGAGCGGGGGACCCGGCAGCCGGATATTCGATGTCTCCTGCAACGGAAGCTTGATTTTGAAGAATTTCGACATCATGGCGGAGGGCGGGACCGACCCCGTTGTAAAAACATTTGATCATATTCAGCCGACTGCGCAAGGCAGGATCGTGCTCTCGTTCATGCCGATCGTCAATTACCCGGAGGTCAACGCAATCGAAGTTGTTGCCGAGCCTCGTACGGACAAAGCGAAGGCCCGAGACTGATCGGACCATTCATCCTGTTGATGACCCTCACCGCAATCTCAGGGACGAAATCGCCAGGTGATGCACCTTTTGTCTGGTGGGCAGTTGAAAACCAGTCGGAGCGCTGGGCGGGATTCTTTGCGTAACTGAATGCCCCAATTCGACGAGCAGTTCCGCTCCTTCCTTGTTCCTTCAACCCTCCTCTCTGACCCCTGCGCTTGCCCTTCCCATGCACCTGCGTAGACCCTCAGATTGGGTCTGGCCCTGCTATTGAACCGGGGTTGACGGCGGCTACTCATGCTCCGTTGGATTCGCTAACCATCTTGTAACAATGTAGTTGCTAGAACTTTAACAATGTTAACGGCGCGTAAGGCCTGCATATAGACCCTCGCATGACCTATGTTTTCAGTCTTTTCAGAATGCAGTTGGTTTTAACGTTGCGCCCGGTTTTTTTCACTTTCGATTTACATGACAAATTCGAAAAGACCTCCTATGGTTCCTGTCGGTGATCCAAAACCCAGTAGCTCAGTGCCCCAAATCACAAGCAATTGATTCGCCTGGAGCATGGAATGCGAATGAGGGTGATGGTCGCCGAATGATTCAAAAAGCAGAAATACTCGGGAGGCAGTAAATATGGACGCATGCAGTTCAGCAAGAACCTCGCGGCCAGGCGCGAGCACGCGAATCCTTGCGGTGCTCGTTTGCATCATCGCGGGCAGCATGATGGCATTTGGACAGCAGACTACCGGTTCCATCGTCGGTACGGTGAATGATCAACAAGGCGCGGTCGTCACCACGGCAACCGTGAAGGCAATTAACCCGGATACCGGGTTTTCCCGGTCGGCGCCGGCAAACGGCTACGGGGAATACCGCATCGATTATCTGCCCGTGGGCACGTACACCGTCGAGGTGACGGCTCCCGGATTTGAGCGCTTTGTACAAAAGAATGTTGCGCTCGACGTCAGTCAGACGCTGGCCGTGAATATCACGCTGGCCGTGGGTGCTCAGACGCAGACGGTTACGGTGACTGAGGCGCCCCCGGTGGTCAATACATCGGACGCGACCCTGGGCAGAACCATTGAGCCGGCCGAAGTTATCGGCCTGCCGCTGGTCAACCGCAATGTATACACCGAACTTTCTCTGACGCCTGGCATCATGGCCAATAGCAGCAGCACCACCGCGAACCCCTCCGGCACTCCCAACTTCCAGGTTGGACTGGCATCCGAGGATATCCAAGTCAACGGCTCGCTCGATTCCGGCAACGGAACCGTCGCATTTTATCTGGATGGCGGCAACAACATTACGGGTATGCGCAACTACGGCAACCCGGCTCCCAACCCCGACGCAGTCGAAGAGGTCCGCGTCGATACCAGCGCATTCGCGGCCGAATACGGCCAATTCTCCGGCGCTATTGTTTCGGTGATTACAAAGTCGGGAACAAACAAGTTCCATGGCAGTGCGTTCGAGTTCAACCGCAACACTGACTTCAATGCCTGGAATTGGAATCCGGCTGCCGGCTCCATAAAAGCCCCTTACCACCGCAACCAATTTGGCGGCACCACCGGCGGCCCCATCATGCGCGACAAGTCCTTCTTCTTCTTCAGCTATGCCGGCCTGCGCCAGATCCAAGGCGGAACAGTCTCAGGGGCTACGGTGCCAACGCTTGCCGAGCGCCAAGGCGACTTTACGCAGTCCTCGCTGACCTCGGGCCTTATTTACAAGCCCGGCACCGGTAAAACGGTTCTCGAGAATGGAACGAACAGCGGCCCCGGTTGCCAGACCATATCCTCAGCTACAGCCGGGTATTGCATTGCGCAAGCCGACCTGGACAAAACCGCTCTAAACCTCGCGCCCACAAAACCCGGCACGAGCCTCGTTTCCATTCCGTTGCCCAACGGCGCTGCGGTTGCAAAGACTGGCGGCGCGTTATGGTCAGGCATTTACAACACTCCGACAGACGATAACGAATACCTGGCAAAATATGACGAGAACCTCGGCGCCAAGGACCGTTTGGGAGTGACCTATTTCTATGTCAAGACCACTTCAACACCCAGCGGAGGGGGCAACGTCCTTTGGACGGGAGTTCAGTCCCATTCCGCTCAGACCAATGCCAACATCAGCGACGTTCACACCTTCTCGCCGACCCTGGCCAACCAGGCGTGGCTAACCTTCACGCGGGCCATGGGCGGCCGCACGATGGTTCCCGTCACCGGCCCGGCCGACCAAACTCTCGCCAGTTTCGGCTCGAACTTCCAGATCCAGGGACCGTCCGCATTGCCCCAGCTAACGGGCGCCGGCTTTAACACCGGTAACCCGAACGCAGGCCCTGTGACGGGTTCTGACAACTATGAGCTGCGCGACATGGTGAGCCTGACCAAGGGTAAGCACAACTTTTCCCTGGGCGGCGAGTTCGCTCTCGACAAGACCATGTTCCTCGCCAATCTGAATAACTATGGCGAGATTACCTTCTCGACCTCCGCGCCCACCAGCACGGGTGTTGCACTTGCGGACTTCATGACCGGCCAAATCAGTGCATTTGAGCAGGACTCGCCGTATGTGACGCATCTGAGCACCTGGCATGCAGCGTTTTTTGCGCAGGACGACTACCGCGTGACGCGCCGCCTCACAGTCAATCTTGGACTGCGGTGGGATATCGATACGCCACCCACGGAATCGCATAACAGGACGGAGTCCTTTATTCCCGGCCAGCAATCCACGATTGCTTCGGGAGCTCCGCTTGGCGTGGTCTTCCCTGGCGACAAAGGCATCGGTCGCGGCATTGTGAGCACGCCATTGGGCCACTTTTCGCCTCGTCTCGGTTTTGCATGGGATCCGTTTGGGGATGGCAAAACCTCAATTCGCGCCGCAGCAGGCATCTTCTACGGCTCCAAGAGCGGCAATGAGTGGAATCAGCCCGGCAACAACTCGCCATTCGCCATTCGCAACGCCTTTGGCTCGGAAACCTCTCTCACCAATATTTACAATGTCGGGTTCCCCAGCACGGCTGCGGGTGGCGGCATCTTCCCGTATACCTATAACCCGGCGAGTCCGAAGTTCTACCCCAGTGGAAGCATTGAAGCCATCGGGCCGAATTTCAAGGATTCGTCGATCTACCAGTTCAACTTCAGCGTGCAGCGTTCGTTGCCATACAGGGTGAACGTAACGGCTGCTTATGTAGGCACAATGGGCCGCCACCTGGGTACTTTCATCGATCTCAACTACGCGCCTTACGCGACTGTCAACGCTTCCGGCGGCGCGTTAGTCGGCGCACTCAGCACTTCAGCCGCAAGCTACGAGCAGCGTCGTCAATTCGATGGCGGCATCAACCTTACGCCTGGAACCCTCAACGGAATCACCTACCTGCTCTCAGACCAGACCTCCAACTACAATGCGCTCCAGGTCACGGCATCCAAGGCGATGGCCCGCAGCTTCACAGTCAACGGTTTCTATGTCTGGAGTCGCGCGCTGGAAAGCGGAGAGTTCGTGCAGAATGGCGGGATGACCGGCGTGCAGGATTACGGCTATTTCGGCAAGCCATTCACCGCGCAAAACAACTTGATGGGCGCCGTCGGCGGCGGACTTGGGCAGGAATATCAGCCCATGGCTAACAACCGGAACCAAAATGCGGCCATCTCCGGCATGTGGACCCCCAACTACTTTCACGGATCGAACAAGGTCGTCAACGAATTGGTGAACGGCTGGACGATTTCACCCATCGTCTATTTCCAGTCCGGCCTGCCGAATACGGTGTCATCCGGATCCAACCTGAACTTTGACTCGTTGGGCCAGAGCCGCCCCAACTCTACAGGCGTTCCTTTCAAGCTCGGCGTACACCGCTGCCGTGTATGCGGCGCCACGGGTCAGAGCCCAACCAGCGTAACCACACAATGGTTCAACAGCACGTACGTCTCCGCTGATAAAACGAATTTGGCGGCTGCCCAGGCGGCTGGGATGTCGTACATACTCAACGGACCGGGCGTAACTGGCGGTATCGGCCCTGGCGGCGCAGATGGCAACGTGAGACGTGGCACCATCATCGGACCGGGCCTCAAGCAAATGGATGCCGGCCTGCTCCGCGACGTGAACATCGAGGGCAAAATGGTATTCCAGTTCCGCTTCGAAGTCACCAACGTGATGAACTGGGTCAACCTCAACAACCCCTCCACCGGTAATATCACGAGTGGCTCTCAGGGCACCATCACCTCAACCGCCAACTCATCCAACGGCGACACCCAGCGCATTATGCAGTTGGGCGGACGGCTGACCTTCTAGGCCTCCACGTTGTACCACTTTCACTTTGCGCCCGCTCATGGCGAGCGGGCGCAGCCTTCCTTAGATTTCCTGCGCCCATATCAAAAGCAATGAGAAACGGAAAGTCATATGATTCGACCGTCAAGAAGAGAGTTCTGTTCCATGGCGGCTGCCCTAGGGGCATGCGCGCTGAACGCACCGAATAAACTCCTGGCGCAAACTGCTGTGCTTCAGATTTCGCTGGCCATCGACCCGGCGATCCGCATTGCCAAAGTTCCCACGGACTTTATGGGGCTGAGCTACGAGAGCGGGCAGCTCGCCTATCCGGATTTCTTTTCGCCTGGGAATGCGGCCCTGATTGAGATGTTTCGCACGCTGAGCCCCGCGGGTGTGCTGCGGCTTGGCGGCAATCTGAGCGAGTTCACCGCCTGGTCTGAATCGGAACCGGCAACGCCGCCAGAAGCCGGTGGCCTGGTGGGGCCCGATCCGGGCCATCGCGAGACGCGCACGTTCACCATCACGCCGCGCTCTATTCGCAATCTGCAAGGGTTTCTAAGCGCGACCGGCTGGCGCTGCATTTATGGCTTGAATCTTGGCGGGGGCACAGTGGAACAGGCTGTGGCCGAAGGCGGATTTGTGGCCAAGACCCTGGGCCGGCAATTGATATGCGTCCAGTTCGGCAACGAGCCCGATCTGTTCAGGCATCGCGATCAGGGGAACAAGCGGTGGACCTTCGACGAGTATCTGGCCCAGTGGAAGACGTTCAGGGCTGCGTTTCATGAGAAGCTGCCCGAGGTAGCGGTGGCCGGACCGGACACGGCCTCCGACGAAAAATGGGTCAAGCAATTCACTGAGGATGTTCCCAGGGAGATCGTGCTTGTGACCAGCCATTACTATCCCCTTGGTCCGCCCACGGATCCGAGCATGACCATTGAGATGCTTCTTCATCCCGTGGCACGCTTCGAAACCTCCTGCCGGCATGAAATCGAATCCGCGAAGGCTGCCGGTTTGCCGTTTCGCATGACGGAAGGAAACTCCTGTTATAACGCTGGAAAACAGGGAGTCAGCGATACGTTTGCATCCGCGTTGTGGGCTGCCGACTACTGCCTCGAAATGGCGTCTCTGGGTTGCGTGGGAGTGAATCTGCATGGGGGCGCCAACGGATACTACTCGCCGATCGTGGGCTCCATTGAGAGCGGCTTTACCGCCCGACCGGAGTATTACGGCTTAATGCTGGCGCAACAGTTTGCAGGGCGCGCCTTGCATAGGGCAACGCTTGAGGCACACGGAGCCAATGTTACAGCCTATGCATCCGCCGGGGCCGGCGAGACGGGCTTGATCGCCATCATGAACAAAGATGGCCGCGATGCGGAGGCGACCATCGCTGAACCCTCCGCCGGATTGAAGCGCGCGAGCGTGGAGCGCCTCGAGGCTTCGGCGATCGACGCCAAGGATGGGATCACGTTTGGGGGAAACGTAGTGAGGAGCAATGTGCACTTTCACCCTCGCGCCAGCGAGCCGCTGCAGGCCCATTTCGGCAAGCTGCATGTACGCATTCCGGGTTATTCTGCAGTGCTGATTCGGCTAGAGTAGGGCGCGCGTCAGACGCATTTGCAGCGGGTCAAGATTGTGCGCCGCCAAAGTGAACTCTCAGTGGATTCTCACACTTGTCCGGGTGAGCATTCGCATCGTCCTCGGCAGAGACCGCAACTCTACTTCAGGGAAGATGAAGCCGAATCGCGTCAGTTGCGCGCCGCGTGCGCGGCCGCTGCCCGGTCCTCGGCCAGCATTTGCGCCAGGGCCTTTTCCGGGCACATATGATGCGCCTCGCGCACGTCGAGCTCATTCTCCGTCTGCACGCAGGAAGCGATGGTCATAAAGCAGTCGAGGCAACGTGAGTTGTAGCTGCCGTTTTCGTTTTGTGTGCGGCTATACATGACCGATGGGGGAAAATACTCTTCGATCCTAGCCACTATCTCGAATCTTCTGGCGTGACTCTCATCACAACCGCATGTTTACGGTGCTGTCGCGAGGGACGGCGCGCGATCTGCAATCGTTTGGAACGATTCCAAAATAAGTGTGGCAGGCGTTTGAGCTAGCATCACCGCCGATCCTCAAGAGCGAGGGATCGGGGCACCGCTAATGGGTATCACCGCGATGGAACGGCTCTAATATTGCGGCGTTCCCACATTCTCCCATTGGTCGGAATGGCTCTTGAGGTACCAGCAGGGCGTTTCTCCGCCGTGAGGAAACAGCGCGAGATCGCAGGCAACGTCTGTGGTTCCGAGAAAGTCATACTCGGTCTTTTGGCCCTTGAGCGGAACCGACATGAATTGACTCACTGTGACGCTGGACTGCGGTGACCCTCGCACGACGTACAACACCCAGTCGATGGCAAAGGACACAAGCACCACGACCATAAATGCGGCAAGCACGCGAAGAATCCACCCACCGAGCCATCGCATCAGGGTCCGAGCTCCTTCGTGCGCGGTGCTTGTGCATGGATTGCCACGTCTGTGGATGGTGGCCGGCGCGCTGCAGCCAGAATAAACCCGCGTATCGGTGCGGCCGCACATCTTTAGCGGGTTGGTAATCCCCGTGGTTGGTCGGTGAGTTCCAATCGACGCGAGCTGCCTTCGCGATTTGGCGCAGTTTCGCGTTGCCTGCTAACCTGTCCGCACCATGCGTTCACAGCTTGTGCTCGTTTTCTGCCTTGTGGCAGGTTTTCAGGGGCTTGCGCAGACCGCTGCCGCTCCGGCGCAAGGTCTGCCGAAAGATCCTCGCGCGATTCTCGCTGCTGCTGCGCCCTTCTACGATTTCAGTGATGCGGCGCTGAAGCCCTGGCATTTGAAGGCGTCTTACCAGCTCTACGACGACAAGGGGAACGCCGCTGAGCAGGGGACCTTTGAATATTGGTGGGCTTCGCCGAAGGTTTACCGCAGTACCTGGACGCGGCCGAGCGTTACGCACACTGATTGGTATACGGCGGACGGCAAGCATGCCTATCTTTCTTCCGGCGAGGGGCTCAGCTACTTCGAATCCCAGCTCCAATCAGCTTTTCTGTCTCCGCTCCCGGACGCGGGCGACCTCGATGCAACCAAGGTTCGCCTCGATCGCGAAGAATTGAAAGTGGGCAATGCGAAACTGCCTTGCGTTATGGTCGTTCCCCTGATGCCGCAGCACGGGCAACTCCAAGTCATTCCGCTCGGCCTCTTCCCGACCTATTGCTTTGACCCCATCGTGCCTGCGTTGCGGATCAAGTATTCCTTCGGGACCATTACCGAGGGATTCGAGGCCATTGTGGAGGTACAGGGACGCTTCCTGCCCAAAGAATTAGCTTTCTTTGACGGTAGGCGCGAGATTCTCTCAGCGAAAATGGAATCGGTTGCAGGCCTTTCTCCGGCCGATCCGGCATTGGTGCCGGATTCTCACGCGAAGTTTCCGGGGATCGACAAGGTGCCGGTATCAAACACGGTGGCCGTCGGGCTCCTGTTCAAGAAGGTGACGCCCATTTATCCGCAGGATGCAAAAGACGCACGCGTCTCCGGAAAAGTCGTGCTCGGAGCCATCATTGGCAGGGACGGCAGGGTTCACGAACTCCACGTCATCGAGGCTCCATGGCCCTCGCTTGTTGCCTCGGCCGTGTGGGCCGTCTCTCAGTGGGAATACAAGCCGTATTTGCTCAATGGCGAGCCCGTGGAGGTTGAAACCATCGTCAACGTGACTTACACGCTCGGCCCATGAAGGAAGATCTGGCTTGGCAGACAGCAAAGCGGCTAGCCTTCGCGGCTGGCCTTCTCGCGTTCCGTTACGCCTCGAGCTTTACAACGGGACCCGAGATGCTGCAGCCAGCGATGGTGGTTTCCCACCCTTGCGACAAAAGGGCGTCGCAAGAGTGGGGCAACGAGCTCTGGGGTGCAGCAATGCCGGCACCGTCACATGCGCCTGCGGATTGCTATTCGCGCTCCGCTATGCAAGAACCGGCTCACTGGCAGCTTCGTCATTTGAACATGCCCTTTACGGTTGCTGGCTGTTTACGTGCGGGCGCGGGCAAAACTTCTACGGTGCGTCTGCGATGGTGCCCCGGCGGCAATTCCGTGCGAAGTTGTTAGAATTCTCCATCATCGCAAGTTCAGGAAGGAGACCCGGTGCGAAAACCCGCCCGCGGTTGCAAGGTCGCTCTTATTTTTCCCGTTATCATTCTTTCTCCGCTCGCCGTCCTGCTTCTATCTGCTTGCGCGGCGAGCGCCCAGGCACCGTCCGATCCCCTCTCCAGCCCTCTGGTCGTCCGCACCACTGCCGGATTGAACCGCGGTATCGCGCGGCCCGGCGGCGGTGCGGAGTTTCTCGGGGTGCCGTACGCGCAACCGCCGGTTGGCGACCTGCGCTGGCACGAACCCCTGCCCGCCAAACCATGGGCCGGAGTCCGCGATGCAAACACTTTTGGGGCATCCTGCACGCAGCCTTTGCTCAGCGGCGCCTGGAACCGCTATGACGCCGAGCATGGCCAGGAGGACTGTCTCTATCTCAACGTCGTCACTCCCGCATGGCCGGCCGCAAAACCTCTTCCGGTCATGGTCTGGATTCATGGCGGCGCGAATATCGGCGGCTCGGGGTCGGGCGATCTGTATAACAGCGGGACGCTGGCCGATCACGGAGTCTTGCTTGTGACCATCAACTACCGGCTCGGCGTCTTCGGCTTTCTCGCGCATCCGGCGCTCACCGCGGAGTCGCCGCGTCACGCCTCAGGTAACTACGGATTGATGGACCAGATCCTCGCGCTCCACTGGGTCCACGACAACATTGCCGATTTCGGGGGCGATCCCAACAACATCACCGTCTTCGGCCAGTCTGCCGGTGCCATGGACACCGGCATGCTCATGACCTCGCCGCTCGCTGCCGGGCTTTTCGAAAAAGCCATCGCCGAAAGTGGCGCAGCATTCGCACCGCCAGTTGTTCCACTTGCTTACGCGGAACAGCGCGGCCTCACCGCCGCGGCCGCGCTTGATGTCCCCGCAGGCGCTGCCGGCATCGCCGCTCTGCGAAAGATTCCCGCGCCGGAGCTGATTGCAAAACTCGGCAACCTCGCAACCGAGTGGCCCGGTTTCGGTCCCAATGTCGACGGCTGGGTTCTGCCGCGTTCTCCTGCCGCTGTCTTTGCAGCAGGCGGTGAAGCCCCAATCCCGCTCCTTATCGGCACTACGTCGCATGAATTCGGCAACACGGAGCCGGTCGATGCATTACGCGCCGCCATCACACGCACCGATGGTGCTCTTGCGTCTCAAGCCCTCGCGCTCTACGGTCTCACCGGCGACGGCCAGGGCACCCCTGATGCACTCTATGGCTCTGCCGGCGTCCAGTGGAACGCAGATAGCCTGTTCCATTGCCCGATCACGACCGAAGCGCTATGGCACACATACGCCCATCACGCCACGTTCGAGTACGAATTCGACCACGCGACCCCCGGCCAGGAAGCGCAGGGAGCGCTTCACTCTGCCGAACTTCCGTACGTCTTCGGATACTTCCCAAAATCCGGCAATATCGGCGGCAATTTCGGCGCCTCCGACATGCACCTTGCCGATCTGATGCGGGCTTACTGGACAAACTTTGCGCGCACAGGCGACCCGAACGGCACGAGCCTTCCGCGCTGGCCTGGGCTCGACAAGACGCAAAGCTACCTTCGCTTCACGCAGGACGGCAACACCGGCGTCAGCTCCAGTCCTCTTCGCGGTCCGCAATGCGACCTCTACCGCCAGGTCCTTGCCCAACAGATGAAATCGGCGCCATGAAGCATGACGGCCTGGAAACCCGAATGACCGTCCCGGCCCGTCAGGTTCGAGTTTTGCAATTGTGCCCGTTCAGGCTGCTAAAACTTTACGCTACCCGCGCGCGGCGAAATGCCGCTTAGCTCTGCAGCGCGCGCCTCAGCGTACGCGGCCGCGCCGATCAGCGCCGTGCGGCTCTCCAGAATCACACGCACCGGCGTATTCACCAGCAACTGGCTCAGGCGCCCCTTGTCGGTGAAGGCCCTCATGAACGTTCCGTCCTTGAGCTTTTCCAAAATGCGCGGCGCGATGCCGCCGCCTACGTAAAGGCCGCCCACCGACAGAATCTTCAGCGCCAGATTGCCGGCCTCTGCGCCGTAGGCCGAAACAAACATGTCGAGCGCCTTCTCACAGAGCGCGCTCCTGGCCTTGAGCGCCGCTTCAGTGATGGCCGCGTTCGGGTCTTCCTGGGTCATGCGCTCAGCCAGCCACGCCGGCTCTTCCATGCCCCGGACCTCGCGGAGAAACTCGTAACAGTTAGTGAGCCCCTGCCCGCTCACGACGCGTTCAAAGCTGATGCGCCCATCGTATTTCTGCTTCAGGAAGCGCAGGAGGTCGATCTCGTCCTCGTTGCGCGGCGCAAAGTCCGAGTGGCCGCCCTCCGATGCGTAGGGAACGTAGTCGCGCCCATCCCACACCAGAAACGCCTCGCCCAGCCCCGTTCCGGCCGAGATCAGCGCACGGTTTCCCACCTGCCGGGCATCACCCTCGCTCAAGGTGTAAATCTGTTCCGGTCCGAGCTCGGCGATGCCGTACCCATTCGCCTGCAAATCATTGATAAGAAATACGTAATCAATTTTCAAATTGCGTGATAGCTCGCGGCTGTCCAGCGTCCAGGGCAGATTGGTGAGCCGCAGTCGCCCCTCCCGCACCGGTCCCGGCACGCCAAAGCACGCCGCGGTCACTTTTTCTGAAACGACAAACTCCTTCACGATCGCTTCCAGGCCCGAATATTCCTTGGCCGGGAACTGCTTGTCGCGTGCGTGCTTCAGGTTGCCATCAATAAAATCAAACAGCGCCAGGTGAACCTTGGTGCCGCCTACATCGCCTGCCAGAATCATTCCGTCCTCTCGAGAACCCCACAGCCTTGCGGATCTGGCGTCGGCAGCAGGGCCGCTGCTGCCCGGTCCAGAAGCAACGTCAGTATACCGCCCGCGGGCCTGATCAATTGGCTGGGCAGTCGTTCAGGATGCCGCGCGCCCATAAATACCTCTTTTAGAATCTGCGCTTTATCCGTTCCGCCTATGAGGAAGAAGACCTCGGCCGCATGGTTGATCACCGGCCAGGTCAGCGTGACTCGCCAGGCGTCCTTGTTCTCGACATAGTTGGCGACGGCCAGGCGACCCAGCTCGTGCAGGGCCGGAGTGTTGGGAAAAAGAGACGCAGTGTGTCCATCCGGACCCATCCCCAATTGGACGACATCGAAACGGGGCAGTTCCGCGCCCTCCAAGCGGAAGCCGTTGCGCAGCTCCGACTCGTACCGCGCCGCGGCTGCCTCCGGCTCCAGCTCGCCTTCCATGCGATGAATCTGCTCCGGCTGGAGCGGCACGTGGTCGAGCATGGCCTCGTGCGTCATGCGGTAGTTCGAGTCGGGGTCATCCGGCGGCACGCAGCGTTCGTCGACCCACCAAAGGTCGAGCTTCGACCACGGCATTCGCGCCCGCCACGGCTCGGCGGGATCGGCCAGCAGGGCAAACGCCGCCCTGGGCGTGGACCCGCCGCTGATGGCGATCCTTGCCCAGCCCCGTGCAGCCACGGCGCGTTCTGCCTGCTCCACAAAATACTGCGCCGCGCGCGCGGCGAGTGCGGCTGCATCGGACGCGACGTAGTAGACAATCTTCATTCGTTGAGGCATGGGGAAACATCCTCTGGTTTCTAAATTACACGGGTGCGCCTGTCCGCCATCGTGGGCTATTTCTTCTTTTCAACTTGGATGCTGCCGTCGGTATTCACGATGAACACGCGCTTGCCCGCGCCGATGTACTCGGGCATCGATGGCCTTCGCGTGAGCACATACAGAACATCGGTATCTTCCGGAACGTCGCTTAACACGTGCCCATGGATGCCCGCGACGGGGTGTTCCGCGGGATCAAACTCCATGTCCAGGATTGCCTTGTGCAGTTGAATTTTCTCGACGATCCGTTTGCCATCCGCCGAAATTGTGTAGCGCACATCGCCGCCTAATGGCCAAACATCGCTCTTCGTCTGTCCTGGATAAAGGTAGACGTATAGATTTCCGTCTTCAGAGGGAAGAATCGCGGTGTTGTACGAGCGGTTCGGAGTCCCAAAGTCTCCAATCGCCAATTCCAGCGCCCGCTCTTTCGCAACCAGATCGTCCGGTCCTTCCCGCGGCGGATCGTACTTCACAGCCGTGTAGCTTTCGGGCCCTCCCGCTTGTTTCGCTTCGTAGGCCACCATCAGCCGGTCGTGCGTTTCGTTCCACCTGGGAAACACTACTTCCCAGCCCGCGGGGGTTTTCAGGCAGATGTAGTGGGCCAATCCATTGGTGTCGGGATGCAGCGCTAAAAACGCGTCGGTCCCGTGCCACGCGGCCTGATCGTAGGCGTAGAGTGCGCGGCCCCGCTCTGTAACCCCCGCAAGGTACGCGGCCAGGTCCTTGTCGTCGACGTGCCGCATCTGTCCTTGAAGAGAACTCGAAAAAGCAAGAAGACACGTCGCAATCAAAGCCAGAAATCTGCGCATACCTACGCCCTTCTCCACGCGGAGCCGGCTATGAATCCGTACCGCAGCGATTCAAATCGCCGCTGTTCGCCTGGAATGATTTGTGGGAATGATACGCCGTGGGCCAGCCCTGCCGTCGAGCAGTGCTCACAGTTGCACATTGTGACGCCGTGGATGATCGATCCAGGTCGTCGTATCCGCCAGGATCACAAACGATCGACTCTCAGACGCTTGATATCTTCGAGTTCGGGTATGGTGCCGCCAAGCGCGGAGAGCTTGCGCGACGCTTCAAAATGAATCAGAGCCTTCAACGCTTCGCGCAGCAGCGCGGTCCTGTCGGTGATTCCGGCGTACTCCTGCGCCTGGCGCACGAGGTCGTCGTCGAGCCGTAGGGTGGCTCTCATATCACCTTTATCGACGATGCCGGCCTGATATGCCGTGAATGCCAGGCCGCGCAGCCTTGAAACCTGATCTCTGAAATCTGAAACCTGCCTTTACCGTCCCAAATACACCCGGTACTGCTGCTCCAGGATGCCGGCGGCGCGCGCCAACAGCAGCTTTGACACGTTGTACTGATACAGGCTTTCGACCAGGTTGTTTTCGGCGGTGGCCAAGGTGGCTTGGGCGGTCACCAGGGGCAGGTTGTCGTCGACGCCGGCGTTCACGCGGTCGGTCTCATCGCTGAGTGCGCGCGTGGCCAGGTCCACGTTCGATCGCGCCACGTCCACGAGCTGCTTGTTCGCGCCCACATCGAGCAGGGCCGCCCGTACCTGTTCGTCGATGTGGTTGCGCAGGTCGGCAAGCTGCGCGTCGACCGAGTCCATCTCCGCCTTTGACGCGTCCTCATCGCCCCGCAGCCTCGCTTCGCGGAAGATAGGAAAATTCAGCGTACCGATGGCAACGAAATCGCCGTGCGTGCCCGCACCGTTCACGGTGCTGGTGCCGTAGTAACTATAAAAACTCAACGTGGGCAGCCGCTGGCTGCGATATACCGCGTGCACCGCTTTATACTCAACGGCCTGGTTCTGCAGGTTCTGGTAGTCCTGGCGGCTGCGGTAAGCCAAGGCGCGCACCTCTTCCGGCGTCTGCTCGGCCAAGTCGCTGTAGGGCGCCGGATCGGTGAGCGTAATCTCCTGTCCGGGATCGATGCCGATCTCGCGCTCGAGAAGAATCAAATCCTTCGCCTGCTGGTTCTGGGCCGCGATCAGCGCCTGCTGCTGCGCCTCAAGCTGCACGCGGGCGCGCAATTCATCCAGATTAGCCACGGTCCCGGCCTGGTGCGCCGCATGAACGTGGTCCAGCAGCAGCTGCGCCTGGGCGACGAGGGCCTTGGCGTTCTCTACCTGGCTCTGGTCGGCAACCGCGCGCAGATATGCGGTCGCCACTTGCTGCACCACCTCGCCGCGCGCCGACATCTTGTTGAAATATGCCGACCGCTCCGCCGCGCCTGCCGCCTTCCAGCCCTGGATGACGGGGCCAGAAAACAGGATCTGGCTAAAGTGAATCTGCCCCTCGGTGAGATCGTCGCGCGTAATGTTGGAGAGGCCGACCGGTATTTTGCCGCCGGGAAACAAGGGCGTGAACTCGGCAATCACGCTGGGGCCGAAACCGAGCGCCGCCAGATCGTGCATATAGTAGCCGGTGTCGCCGGTGAGCCAGATGGTCGGCAAAAACTCCTGGAGCGCCTCGTTCCTCATGCCGTGCAGCGTTTTCTCGCCGTTCTCAGCTTCTTTCAGTCCCAGGTTGTTTTTCAGGCCCCGCTGGATGACGTCATCCAAGGACAACTTGAGGGGTTCGCCGGTGACCGGCTGAACGGTCACGCTGCCAAAGAAGGGATTGGCCGCCGACGTCGGGTTCTGGCCACGCGCCCACTTCGCTCCGGCGCAAATCTCCATCAAAGCCAATAGAAAGATCGCGGGCGCGATTAGCATGAAGTCAAAATGATGCCGTGGATTCACTGCCATTATTTTCTCAGATGTGCCTCCGGCCGCAAAGATTCAAAGGCTTCCCGGGGTAGATCGGGGCTACTCTACGGGGTGGATCCAGATGGCGTTGCCGCCGCCGGAAACCATGTGCACGTCGAGCACCGTCGTGCGGTCTACCGTTTGACGAGTCAGTACCGTGTGTGTCGGTTGATCGGCCGCATCCGGCGCATCGGCGTAAATCTCCGCGACGTATTTGCCATCGCCCAGGAAACTCAGCGGCACCTTCACGTCGCGCGCGTTCCAGTCGGTGAGCGAACCGACATACCAATCGCTCGCGCTGCGTCGCGCCAGCGTGATCCACTGCATCGGCATGCCGCCGATCGAGCGCACCTCGTCCCACGTGCACGGAACCCGCTTGATGAAATCGAATTCCTTTTGTCCCGCATAGGCCTCCGGGTCATCCGACACCATCTGGAGCTCGCTCTCGAAGATCACGTACAGGGCCAGCTCCTGGGCGCGCGTGTTCAGTCCCATGGGCATAAAATGCCGCGGAACGAAGTGCTCGAGGTTGGTGTTGTTGAATGCGCCCGGCGTGTAATCCATGGGCCCGGCCAGCATGCGCGTAAAGGGCAGTGTGGCGTTTTGGGCAGGCGTTACCCGCGCCGTCCCCTTCAGATACTCCTTGCCCATCACGCCTTCGCGCGTCATCAGGTTTGGATACGTGCGCCGCACCCCGTCCGGCTTGAATGCGCCGTGGTAATCGATCATCAGGTGATGCTCGGCCGCCGCGGCCACGACTTTGCGATACCACTCCACCATCCACTGATCGTCGCGATTCATGAAGTCGATTTTGACGCCCGCGACACCCCATTTTTCAAAGAGCGGAAAGGCCTGGTCCATATACGCGTCCACTGACGTCCAATGCGCCCACAGCCACAGCTTCACGTTCTTCTCTTTGGCGTAGCGCAGCAGCTCGGGCATGTCGATGTTGGGCGACACGTGCGTAATGTCTGCCTGGCGCGGCCGGTCTGGCGGAGGGTTCGGGTCCCTGGCCTCCCATCCCGCATCGATCAGCATGTACGGGAAGCCCGACGCCGAGGCAAAGTCGATGTAGTGCTTCATGATCTCGGTCGTCACGCCCGGCTTCACCGTAAGGCTGGGCGCCGCGTCGCCGCTCCACCAGTCCCACGCCGATTTCCCGGCTTTGATCCACGAGGTGTCGGCGACCTGCGACGGCGGATTGAGATTGAGCACAATGTTCGATTCGACGAGCTGCGACGGTTGGTCGGCAATCATCAGCACGCGCCAGGGGCTTGAGAACGGGGTTTCCGTTTCGACCGCATAACTGGGATCGATGTTGCCCGCGCGATCCTCATGCGGCGAGAGATCGGCATGCACTGCGCGGCTCGCAAACCCCTCTGTCTTGCGCAGGTACATGCCGGAGTAGTGCTCGATGTCCGCCTCGGTGATGGCCACCCATCCCACGCCCGGCTCGTTGGCGAGATACGGCAAGCCGATGAGCCAGTCCGGGTGCAGACCGCTCACGTTGCGCAGTTGATACTCGTCCTCCCACGACGATTGATATCCATCCAGGATCAGCGGGTAGGTGGAAGCGTCTTTGGCAAAGGAGAATTGCGTTAACTCGTGCGCAATGCGCGTTTGGCCGATCGCCGGCTGTTTGGGAACCAGATAGCGAAAGGCAACGCCATCGTCGAAGGCGCGCACTTCGATGGAAAGTTTGCGACCATCCAAATCAGAATAATCCGCGCGTACGCCGTTGTAGTGGTTGCGTACGGTGCGCGTTTTGCCCACGGGGAGCGCATAGGTGTCGTCGGCGCTATCCGTTTGCATGCCGGCGAGCTTCATGAAGGGTCCCAGCGGCGGCTGCCCCACCAGTTCCAGGCCCAGTTTTGATTCGACGATCAGCCGCTTGCCATGGAACTCGACGGAATACACAAGACCTGCCGCGCCGCTGTCGGAAAGCGTCAGCGCAATCTGGCCGTTGGGCGAAATCACAGAGACCGGAGAGGTCTTCCAGCCCGCGATGCCGGGCGTCTGCGCGTTCAGAAATCCGGCGGCGACGAATAGCGCGAACAGACCGACCCCGGCGTGGCGAAGAGTGGGCATGATTCCTCCGTGGGGGACGGCTGGTTCGCACTGTTCCGGCCACGCGCCAGTATACGCGGGCGCCGCTCGCGGCGGGATTTAAGGTGGCGGGACAGTTTCGAGAAGATCTTCCTTCGGGGGCCGAAGCCCCCATCTAGTTTTCTGCAGCGTCTTTGGCCCGGCTAAACAGGCTGTTACGAAACTCGAGGAATTTCAAAATTCACCACAAGATGTTGGGTTCGGCAAGATGATCGCACCCAAAATGTGGCCTCGATTTCGAGTTTCGTAACAGCCTGTAAAGCCGTGCCCTTGTTACAAAGCCCGTGAGTTGAGGCCCGTGCGATCCCACCTTAAACGCACAAAGCGCGTTCAGGATGGGGCAACCCACCCGCGTGCGTGGCGCGCGGCCGGAGCTACGGCGCGGGAGCGGGCGAAGCGCTCTCCTTGCGCAGCCGCTGGTCGTGGTAGAGCACGGCCAATGCCGTGGTGAGGGCCGAGTAGGCGAGCAAAACGGTGACGACAATCGTCAGCACGTAACCCAGCACGCCAAGGCCCACGAGCGTGAAAAATGCCGGAGATCCCACCGCGACATGCGCCAACATGGCTCCCAATGCAACCAACGATGCCAGGACGCCAAGGACCAGCATGCAGGCAAGCTGCACCGCGTACACGGCTGCGTAGACCACCAGGATCACCAGGAAGATACGCCCCTTGGAACCGCGCGTGAGTTGGGCGCTACGCCGGAGAGCCGCCCGTGCCGTCAGATCTTCCTCCATACTTGCCGGGTAGGCCAGCGCGAAGCGCAGGGAGATCAGGATGGCATAGGCGATCACGCACAGGTACATGAGCACGATGAGTGGAATGAGGATGAACGGGAAGCCGGAACCCGGGGCAGTTCCCGCGGAAAGGTGCATCAACGCAGTGGGAATGGCAATCGACGCCGCGAGCACGACGATCGGCACAGCCAGGTAAAGAGTCCATAGAATCATCAGCCACAAGTAACGGCCAAAGCGGCTCCAGGCTGCGCGATAGGCTTGGCGAAAGGTGACAGTGACCCCGCGATCGGCTTGAACAGCGGCATGGATAGCGGCCGGCAGATAAAGCGCACAAACGAGGAGAAGAAGCGGCTCGCCGATGAGGAAGATCACGATGAAATACATGGGAAAGGCTGGCAGCGAGATGGGATTGCCGGCCATTAGCGCGCCAAAGATTTTCACCTCGAAACTCACCAAGGCCGCAGTGAACAGGAAGACAGCAGCCGCAGGAACGCTCGCAATGCCGCAAAAGAGCTTGCAATGCGCCCGCATGAGGCGATATACGCGGTCGAGGATCTGACCGAAGGTGAGCGCTCCCTGCGGTAGAGGAGCGGAAGTCGATACGTAAAGAGGCACAGGAATACCCGGTTCGTTCACAGCATCCCTCCGATTTGTGCAATCAATACTTGGAGGGATACTAGCACAGGCCGGGAGGCCTTTTGCTCTCCTGAGCCGGGTTGTTTTGTGGGTGCGTACTGGCGCGCAAGGCAGGAGTGGTGCGGCTGGCGAATCTCAGGCAAAATGCAGCGCGGCTTCAGCCCACTGCAAGGCTTCTTCGTAACACACCAGTAGATCGCCGGCGTTCAGGCCTTGCAGCTTCGTGACCAGATCGCAGGTCGCCCAGTCGGCGTATTCGTGGGCCTCCAGCCAGCAGAGCAAGGCGCGCTCCGGGAGCTTCTCGCCCTCCAGGGCGCGGCGAATCTCGTCGCGCAGCGGCAGCAAGGGCGTCAGGTTGCTCATCGGCACTCGCAGCATCGCAGGCAGAAGGCTCATCATCCCCAGCAGATACTGCTCCGTGGGGTGCAGATCGCAAAGCACTGAGGCCAGTTCGCAAAAGCGTCCGCGCACAAAGGCCATGCGCAGCAATTCCATGGGCTGGCCAGCGTTCATCTCGCTGGTAATGGCCAGCGTGGCCAGACGGCGGAAGGTCTCTTCGCCCACCGCGATCAGCGCCGCTTGCACCGACTGCACTTCCTGCCGCATGGCGCTCACCGGCGAATTAATCAGCCGCAGCAGGCGGTAGGTGAGGCAAGTGTCGCGCTTTACCAGCCCGGCCAGTTCATGCATGTCCATGGATTCGTCCTGCAGCAGGCGCAGGATTTCCACGTGCTGCAGCCGGTTGGCAGGAACCTTGTGGTTCCTCATCAGCACGGGGCGGCAGAAGTAGAAGCCCTGCATGAGCGTGAAGCCTTCATCGCGCGCCCTCAGGTACTCCTCCTGCGTTTCCACCTTCTCGGCGATGAGGGCTACCGTAACGCCCCGGAGCCGCTGCAAAAGCTCGCGCCGGTCTTGTTTATTGGAGATGGCAAAATCCACCTTGATGTAGTCGGCAATTTCCACCAGCGGCTCGATGCCGGGCTTCCAAGTGAAATCGTCCAACGCCAGCCGGAACCCGCGCGCCTTCAGATGCTGGCATGCGTTGATCAGTGCCGGAGAGGGGTCGAGAGTCTCAAGGATTTCTAGAACCGTCATGCCCGCGGGCAGAATATGCACCAATTGGCCGGTAAGGGCCTCTTCCGTACAGTTGAGAAAAACCGGAAGGTCGCCGGTCAGCCTCCCCAACCCGAAAAGCACCGCGTTGTCGATCATGGTACGGGTGGCCAAGTCGCCGTCTCCGCTGAATACTGCTTGCGGACCATCGCGAAACAGCAGTTCGTAGCCGTGCACCTTGCCATGCAGATCGAGGATGGGCTGGCGCGCCACGTAGCGCATGCCAATCGCCAGATCCGGTTCCGGTACGTTGCTGACGGACCTGGTGTTGACAGGAGTTTCGAGGTGCGTCGCCATTCGTGCCCCTCCGAAAGGTCTATCGGCGGGGCGCAGAAGCTCTTGAAAGATTGTCCGAAAATGCGGCGGATGACGCCGGGGCGTCCAAAGTTCGCTGCGAAGCAAATGCAGGTCCTTCGACTTCGCAGACCGCATTGGCGGCCCGCTTCGCTCAGGATGACATGCTGTTTTCTTATCGCTCAGAATGACTGCAGTACTTATGCTGGCCGCAGTATTTATGTTGCGAACTCTAGGGACAGGACACTAGCCGCCCATGAACATGCCGCCGTTCACATCCAGCACGTGGCCGGTAATGTACGACGCCGCGTCCGAGGCCAGGAACTTGACCGCTTGCGCCACATCCCTGGGTGTGCCGCGGCGCCCGAGGGGGACCGTGGCCAGCATGGCCTTGCTCACTTCTTCGCTCAGGACTGCCGTCATGGGGGTTTCAATAAATCCCGGCGCTACCGCGTTCACGGTAATGTTCCGCGAGGCCACTTCGCGCGCCAGCGAACGCGTGAGCCCGATCAGGCCCGCCTTCGATGCCGCGTAGTTCACCTGGCCCGCTTGGCCCGCGCGGCCTACCACGCTGGCAATATTCACAATGCGTCCCCAGCGATTCTTGAGCATGGGGCTTAGCAGCGCCTGGGTCAGCAGAAAAGCTCCCGTCAAGTTGATGCTCAGCACCAGGTCCCAGTCCGCGGGCTTCATGCGCAGCATCAGGTTGTCGCGCGTAATGCCGGCGTTGTTGACAAGGATTTCGACCTTGCCAAACTTCTCGATAATTGCCTTGGCCCCGGCCTCGATCGAGTCCTGGCTCGACACGTTCACGGTGAACGCCGAGGCATCGATGCCCTGGGCCTTCATCTCGGCTACCGTCTCCGCCAGCTTGGCCTCATTCACGTCGGCCAACACGATGACCGCGCCGGCCGCGGCCAGCTCGTCGGCAATGGCGCGCCCAATGCCCTGCGCACCGCCGGTTATAAGCGCAATTCTTCCCTGCAAATCGCTCATGTTTTTTGTTGACCTCTGCGCGGAGAAGGCCGCGCCTTTCCACGGCTGATTATAAGGCAGTCGGTAGCGAACGGTTGTGTGACGTGTGAGTGTGAATGCGGGTGGACCGATCACTCACACTGTTCCCTGTTCCCTATTGCCTGCTGGCTTTTTTTACGTCGGGGTCGCCGCCACCGTGACCGGGTGCGCCGCGAGTGCGGAGTGCACCAGCTCTGCCGGCCAGATGTAGACCGCCAGACGCCGCGAGTAGTGCAGCACGGGCTCCATCTTTGGCAACTCGATGCCTACCGCCGTCGCCAGATCGTTGCGCTCAATCTCCGCCTCAGCTTCCTCAAGCGGCCAGGGGACATGGTGCAGGTTGGCGCGTATCGGTTGTCCGGCTCGATTGGTGCTGAACACGCAATTGCGCTCGGAAAAGAAGTACTCGAGCGATCCGGGCGGAATCTCCGCCGTCTTATGCGTCGGTCCCAGTCCCCGGTAGCGTGCCTTGAAGATGACCGGGGGCCGCGAGAAACGCCGCCGGCTGTAAAACGCGAATTCCCGTTCCGATCGTTGCTCGAGATGCATCTCCGCCAGCTTGTAGGGCAGGTGATAGGCGACATGCGCCACCGCTACCGCCAGCAGGTTGCTGGAATCGACAGAAAAACAGTAGATTCCCGGCGTTCCCGTGAGCCGGTCGCGCACATAGGTCCTCAAATTCAGGTCGGGAAAGTTGCGCAGCCCTGGAATGGGCGGTACGCCGCGGATTTTGATGCGGTCCAGCCAGAAGGGCACCGCTCCCAACCACGCCGATCCCTGATACGAATCGGCTTCAAGCCACTCCGGAAGCAATGCGTCCATTACGGAGCCGACGATGGGCCAGTGCGCAAAAAGCAGATCGTTCCAGCGCTGGGTCATGGCCCAGCGTCCCGGCGGCAAGGGCCGCGGCTTGTGCGACGTCCGCACCAGAAACTCCCGCACCAAAAACTCCTGTCCCCAAACGCGTGGTTCGGCGCTCGCGCGCGTCCCGGGTTGCGCTCTTTCGGCGCTTCGCCTTCCGGCTACGGCTATTATTCACCTTTGCAGGTGCAAAAGTGAATCATTAGCCATTGAGGAACATACCCCGCCCTGCGCGCCAAAGTGAATAGCAGGCTCTATGACGTATTCTGTCCGCGAGACGATCCTCATGTCCAGCGAATCTTTTTTGCCCCCGGGCGCACGCACGCAATCTGAAGTTTTCGCCGTCCATGGCGCCGATCCAGAGATCCTGGCCTTCGCCATGGCCAAATACTCCCGGTCTTCGCTCTCCATGCGCGAGTCCCTGAGCGAGATCAGCGCCCAGCGCGCCGAACAGTTTCTGAATACCTTCTATTTTCAGTACGGCCATCGCTCCATCGCCGACCTGGCCCACATCGCATTCGCGGTGGAGCGGCTGAGCCTGCTGGCCGCCGTCGTACTCGTCGACGAGGCGCGCTGGGACGGTCAGGAACGGTCGACGCGTTATCAAAATTTCCTCGAATCGGGCTGGTATTTTCCTGGTTTTGGAGAGGATTCCGCCTCGGCGGAGCTTTACTCCCAAACCATCGAAAATCTCTTCGACGCCTACCAGCGCGTTTCCGCCGCAGTTTTCGAATTGCTGCGCGGCCGCGTCGCGCGGCCCGAGGCGCTGAAGCCAGAGGCTTATGAGCGCACGCTCCGCGCGCGAGCCTTTGACGTTGCCCGCTACCTGCTGCCGCTTGCCACCAACACGTCACTTGGGCAAATTGTGAGCGCACGCACGCTTGAAACTCAGGTGTCGCGGCTGCTCTCAAGCCCTACCGCCGAGGTGCGGCTGCTGGGTGAAAAACTGCGCGATGCTGCCATCGGCCCTGCCTGGAACCTGAACACGCGCGCCGCCCAGGCCTTCATCGACAAACTTTCTGCAGCGGGCGAGCACTGTGGTTCCCTCGCCGCGGAAGCAGCGGCTCTTTTCACTCGCGAAGTTCGCACCGCGCCTACGCTCGTGAAATATGCACAGCCCAATCCTTACCTCATCGAATCTCAAGCCGAACTGGCGCAGGCTGCGGCGGAAGTTCTCAAGAATCTGCGCATCGCGTCGGCGCCGCTGGTGGACCTGGTGGAGCGCACCGAATCCCTCGAAGTCGAACTTGCGGCGACCCTTCTTTACTCGGTCAGCCACCACCCCTACCGATCGATTCGCGATCATGTTTCGGGGCTGTCCGGCTCACGGGTTTTGGATTTGATTGAACTAGGGGTGAAGCACCGTGGCCGGCACGACGAGTTGCTTCGCGCGTTTCACGCGGGAGCCGCGCTGCGGTTCGATTTACTGATGGACATCGGCGGCTTCCGCGACATGCACCGCCATCGCCGCTGCACGCAAATCATCCAGGGATTCACTTCGTGGCACGGCTACGAGACACCCGGCGCGGGGGATTTGCCGGCCGGACCCCAAAACGATTTCGACATTCTGGCCGCGGCAGGCGTCCTCGGCGATTACCGCTCGGCCATCGAATCCGCGCACCACGCCGCCGGCCAGATCGCCGCTGGCCCTGCTGCCGAGGCCGCGCAATCGGCGCAGTATCTGTTTCCGCTGGCTACGCGCATCCGCTCGCTTTTCAAAATGGATTTTGCCGAGGCGCAGTACATCACGGAGCTGCGTTCGGGGCCTGCGGGCCACTTCAGCTATCGCCGCGTGGCCTGGGAGATGTTCTTAGCTCTTCAGCGGCAGCATCCGGCGCTGGCCCGCCACATCCGCGTTACAGATTTCACCGAGCCTATCGACCTCTTCAAGAGATAGGGAATAGCCAGTTGCCAATTTGCATTGCGGGGGTCTGGAGAGCGGCGCTACACCCGGTGTTCCTGCTCTTACCATCCCATTTCCCGCATGCGGTCCAGAATGATCTCGCTGTAGTGATCCATGCGCTCGGGACGCCGCTTCAGGGGCAACGGCAACACTGCGGCCAGGCGCGCCGCCTCTTCGCGGTCAATCTTCCGCGCCGAGGTTCCATAGTAGGTGCGGCTCGCCGCTTCAACGCCATAGATCCCCGGGCCCCATTCCACTTCGTTCAGGTAGAGTTCCAGAATGCGCTGCTTGCCGAGCACGAACTCGGCGACAGGAACGAGAGTGAACTCCGCACCCTTGCGCAGATAGGAGCGGCCGGTGCCGAAGAAGAGGTTTTTGACCAACTGCTGCGTGATGGTGGAACCGCCACGGATTCGGTGACCGCCCTGCATGTCCTCCTCGGCGGCGATTTCCATGGCATGCCAGTCAAATCCATGGTGCTCGTAGAAGCGCCCGTCCTCGGCGGCGATGACGGCGTGTTGCATGTCGGGCGAGATCTGGCTGAGGGGAACGAATTGGTAGCGCAGGCGATAGGGCTTGTGGTGAATCCAGGCCTCGACGCGCCGCTCCATGTGCACGGCGGTGGTGGGTGGGTCGATCCACTTTGCGGCTACTAACGTGAACGCGGCCAGCAGCCAAAGCCCCGCCACTGCGATGGCGAGACCCAGCAGAATCGATCGCAGAGAAACCTTGCGGCGCGGCGTTTTCGGAGGTAGGGTTGGCTTGGCCGTCACATTTCAGAATAATAGGCGGCCGCCAACGCTCGCTGATGAGCCGTGTTCCCCAAGGAAGGCCGCTGCACCTTAAGGGTTTACTTATGCGTTGCTGTGCGAAAATTGAAGTTTGCACACGCAGTCCAGTTTTCGCCTGCTCGTGGTCCGTCTTGGCGCCATGGGCGACATTCTCCACGCGCTGCCCGCGGTGACGGCGCTGCGCCAGGCGCATCCTGCGTGGCAGATCGGCTGGGTAGTCGAGCCGCGCTGGCAGGCGTTATTAAGTGCAGGGAACAGGGATCAGGGATCAGGGATCAGAGACGGCGCGATGCCGGTTGTCGACCGGCTGCACTTTGCGGCCAGCCGCGCCTGGAAGCGCCATCCATTGAACGGCAAGACACTTAGCCAGATCAAGGAACTGCGCCGTGAGCTGCGCTCCGTCCAGTACGACGCGGTGCTCGACCTGCAGGGCGCGATCCGCTCGGCCGTGATCGGCGGCATGACCGGCTGCGTGCGGCGCATCGGCGAGGCCCGGCCCCGCGAGTGGCCTGCGCACTGGCTTTTTACCGAGCGCATTGCGACGCACGGCGCGCACGTGATTGAGCAGGATGTGGAGCTGGCTTCGGCTGTGGCCGGCGATGCTCTTACGGCCGCCGCTCCTTTACTGCCCGTCGACCGCGAGGCGGAAAGCTGGTGTGACGATTGGCTCGCGGAGTCCGTGGCTGCTGCTGGAGCCGGGCCGCTGGCGCTGGTCATTCCCGGAGCAGGCTGGGGCGCCAAGCGTTGGCCGCCTGAGCGCTACGCGGCGGTCGCAAAAGGATTGAAAGACCGCGGCATGCAGGTTCTGGTGAACGCTGCTCCCGGAGAAGAATCGCTGGCTGCGCCCATTTCGGCCGGTGGCGCAGTTCCCATTACAACCACGCTTTCGCAGTTGATCGAGCTCACACGCCGCATCGCTCTCTGCGTGGGGGGCGACACGGGGCCGTTGCATCTGGCTTCCGCTCTTGGGCGGCCGGTAGTGGGCATTTACGGACCCACCGATCCCAGTCGCAACGGGCCCTACGGCACGCGTGCCCGCGTGCTGCGCAGCCCCGGCAGCCGCCGCGACCACTCCCGCCGCGATGCTCCCGAGCCGGGCTTGTTGACGATCGCGCCGGAAGACGTAATGCGCGCGGCAGATGAATTGCTGGCCGAGGAACGCGCCTCATGACCTCCCACGAATCTCATCCAAAGGTCCGCTCCATGCAATGGATGGCGCGGCGGATTCGCGTGCCGTTGGGCTTTGTGACCGCTGCGGTCTATGTTTTTGAAGTGGCCCGCCGTCCGGCGCACCCGGCCGCGATCGCGTGGAGCCTCGTGCTAGTATTGCCCGGTCTCGCGTTGCGCGCCGCGGCATCGGGCACGGTGAAAAAGAATTGCGAGCTGGCCGTGACCGGTCCCTACGCCTACACGCGCAACCCGCTTTATTTGGGTTCGATGCTGATGGCCGCGGGCTTTGCCGTGGCCCTGCTCAGTTGGCCGCTGGCGGTGTTGCTCGCGGCAGGGTTCGCCATCATTTACATTCCCGTGATCGCCGGGGAAGAGCGATTTCTCCGCGACACCTTTACCGGCTTCGAGGACTATTGCCGACTCGTGCCACGACTGATCCCGCGCCTTACTCCGGCCAAAGCTCAAAGCGGTAAGGCAGTTGCCCTCGCTGCACCGGGTGCGGAACCTTCTTCAGGCGGTTTCTCCCTGGCCCTCTATCGCAAGCACCGCGAGTACAATGCAGCAATAGGGGCCGTACTGCTGTACTTGAGTTTGCTTTTTCTGCGGCCGGCGCTGGAGGCACTCCTCGACCGGTTCCGGTAAGCACTTTGCGCAAGCGCAGAGTCCAACAAAAAGGGATTGGTACAACGCCCGTTGGCGCAAATGGAGATTTGGATAAGAACGTCCCTCGCGGGCTAAAGCCCCGTTGATTGAATTGATGGAGTCGATCGGCACGACTAAAGTCGTGCTCTTTCGCGAGCGGACTTTCACCACAAGTTGTTCACCCACAAGGAGCCGTGCCGAAAATTGAAGACACGCGCGAACGCAGTCAGCCTCTTTTGCGCTTTAGCCGTGGCAGCAGCGGCCTTTGGCCAGCAGGCCACCACGCTTGCACCGCCGCGCCCCGGCTACAGCTTTCCCCAGAAGCAAACCCTCACTTACGCCGTAGATTGGCGGGTCTTTCCCGCGGGCACCGCGGTCATCCACTTTGAGCAGGCGGGCGACCGCGAGCGCATCGTCGCCTCGGCCGACACCAGCGGCGCCATCAACCTGCTGTTTCACGTGTCGGACCGCTTCCAGTCGGACTTCGATCGCGAGCGCGGCTGCACGTACGACTTCGACAAGCAGACTGTGGAAGGACGCCGGCAGATCAACTCCACGCTGAGGCTGGACTATGCGCATGCGAAGTCGATCCTGGATGAGAAGAACCAGGTGACAGGACAGACCAAGCATCTGGAGGCGACGGTGAACGGCTGCCTCACCGATCTGCTGACCGGCGTGTTCTACGCGTCGTCGCAGTCGATGGCGCTGGGCCACAACTTTGTGATTCCCGTGGTCGATGGCATGCGCACCGTGCCGGTGACGATGAAGGTCGAGGGACGCGAAGAGATTAAGACCACGCTGGGCACGTTCAACACATTGCGCGTGCACCCCACCGCCGACGCTGGCGTGGTGAGAAACCGCGGCGACATATGGATCTGGTACACGGACGATGAGCGGCATTTGCCGGTGCAGATGCGGGCGCGGCTGTTCTGGGGAACGATCACGTTCCGGCTGATCGGCAACGAGAATAAGTGACGTGAGCGCGTGAAACGTGAGTCGTGTACCGTGAGCCGAGAATCGCCGTCCAGGCGCCCACGGTTCACGGTGCACGGTCCGTCCGGTGTACACTTTCTGTTCGTGAAGTTGAGGTTTTGCTGCGCGCGATGAGGGTTGCCATGCGTCTTCATTCAAGTTTTCTGGTTTTTGTTGCGGTTTTCGCGCTTCCCGGCTTCAATTCGGGTCAATCTGGAGCCGCTTCGGGCGGGAGTTCGTCGGCGAGGCAGCAGCCTCCGGCAGCCGAGCGGCCCATGAGCCCTGCTGCGAAGCGGCCGATGACGTTCGAGGACATGATGCAGATGAAGCGGCTGGGCGATACGGCCGTTTCGCCGGACGGGAAGTGGCTGGCGTATTCCGTGACCACCGTCGATCTCAAGAAAAACACCAAAACAGCGGAGCTGTGGGTGCAGGCGATTGCGGGCGCATCGGATCAGAGCTCGGCGCCGTTCAAGCTGGGGGTGGGCGAGCCGGGCGATAGCGGGGTGCAGTTTGCGCCCGACGGGCGCTCCGTGCTTTTCCTTTCCGTGCGAGAGAATGGGCAACAAATCTGGATTGCGGATTTCGATGCGGCGACGGGGGCGACGAGCCACGCCAGGAAGTTGACGGCGATTGCTACGGAGGCGGACAACGCGAAATGGTCGCCCGATGGCAAGTCGATTGTGTTCACCTCGGCGGTTTATCCGGATTGCCCGGCGATTACGGAGGCGGATTTTGCGACGGGTAACACGTGCAACGCGGATCGGGATGCGGCGGCGGCAGCGAGGCCGGTGAAGGCGCAGATTTTCACGCAGTTGCTTTATCGGCACTGGAACCACTTCACGGGGGAAAAGCGGTCGCACCTGTTTTTGGTTTTGGTGGATGGCAGTGGAATGCGGGATTTGAATCCGGGGGATGTGCACGATGTGCCGACCGATTATCCAACGGACCCGATTGGATGCGGGTGCGACATTTCGCCGGACGGAAAAGAGTTGGCGTTTACGGAGAATGTGGATGCGGTGCCGGCGGTGTCGACGAGCGCGAGCATTTTTACGCTCGACCTGACCGATGCGCATGCGAAGCCGGTGAAGGTGAGCACTTCGGCGGGCGGAAATATGGAGCCGGCGTATTCGCCGGATGGGAAGTGGCTGGCGTGGCGGAGCCAGGCGCGAGCGGGGTATGAGAGCGATAGGTTTAGGCTATGGCTCTACGACCGCTCGACGAAGACGGGCAAGGATTTGCTGCCGAAGTTCGACAACTGGGTGGATGAGTTCGCGTGGGGGGGTGACTCCAGCTTCATCTATTTTGCTTCACCTGAGAAAGGCGAAGAGCCGGTTTTCGCAACGGATTTCACCGGAACCGTGGTGAAACTGTGGTCTGACGGCGAGGCCAAAGATCTGCATCCGCTGCCTGCCCACGGCAATTGGCTGGCCACGATAATGACCGACGCACAACCGCCCGAGGTGGTTCACTTTCAAGGCGATTTCAACTTCTGCACAGGTGGAGAATGCCCCGGCATGGGTTTTAGCGATAGGGCTCTCACTCATCTCAACGACGCCCTCCTCTCGCAACTCGACCTGCCGAAGATGGAATCGTTCTGGTTCACGGCGAAGGACGGGACGAAGCTCGAAGGTTTCCTCATCCGGCCGCCGGGGTTTGACGCCGCGAAAAAGTATCCGGTGAAGTTTTTGATTCATGGCGGGCCGCAGGGGAACTGGGGCGACGATTGGAGCTACCGCTGGAATGCGGAGCTGTTTGCCGCGAATGGGTACGTCGTGGTGATGATCAACATGCGCGGGTCGACGGGGTATGGGCAGGTGATTGTGGATGGCGTGAACGGGGACTGGGGCGGGAAGCCGTTTACCGATTTGATGGAGGGGCTGGATTTCGCGGAGCAGCATTACCCGTTTATTGATAAGGATCGCGAGTGCGCGCTGGGGGCGAGTTACGGCGGCTACATGGCGAACTGGGTGCTGGGGCATACCAATCGCTTCAAGTGCATTGTGAGCCACGACGGGATGTTCAATGCCGAGTCGGCGTTTGGGACTACGGAAGAAGACTGGTTCAATATCTGGGAGTTTAAGGGGCATCCGTGGGACTACTACGGAAAACCCGACGCCGACAATCCTTTCCGCAAGTGGTCGCCGTCGCTTTACGCGAAAAACTTCAAGACGCCGACGCTGGTTGTGCATGGGCAACTGGATTACCGGCTCGACGTGAGCGAGGGGTTCCAGTTGTTCGACACGCTGCAGATGCTGGGAGTGCCGTCGAAGATGCTGTACTTCCCGGATGAAGGGCACTGGGTGCTGAAGCCGCAGAATTCGCAACTCTGGTGGAAGACGGTGAACGATTGGGTAGATCAGTGGGTGAGGCCAGCTTCTAGCCGCTAGCTTCTAGCTGCTAGCTTGTTTGTGCGAGGGCGGACGGTCTCGAGTGTGCGCAGCGTGGTTGGACGGTGAAGCTGGTGTACGAAAACCGCCGCAGGGGCTAAAGTCCTCGATTTTATTGGCTATTTGCGGCCCGACTGAAGTCGCGCCCTGTTACAAAACACAGGCCATCGATGGCGTTTGGAAGAAAAGCCGCCAGGAAGAAAGAGCCGCTGAACGAAGCGGGGTTGTACGAGTATGCCGTGAGGGCGCTGGGGCGGCAGATGCGTACTGAGGCGGAGATGCGGCGGCTGATGGGGACGCGGGCCGAGCCGGGGGAACAGGGCGAGGCGGCGGTGCGGGCGGTTCTGGGGCGGCTGAAGGAGCACGGGTATCTCAACGATCAGAAGTTTGCCGAGACCTTTGCGCGTCTGCGGCAGGAGAACGAGAAGCTGGGCGCGCGGCGGGTGCGGCAGGATTTGCAGCAGAAGGGCGTTCGCGCCGAGGTGATTGAAGAGACCGTGGGCGCGCGGTATGGCGAGACCAACGAGGAAGCGCTGGCGCACGAACACTTGGAGCGGAAGCGGATCAAGAAGCCTACGAATGAGAAAGAAACGGCGCGCGTGGTGCGGCGGCTGGTGACGGCGGGATTCGCGACGGGAACGATCTATAAGATTCTGCGGCGGTGGGACGTGCCGGAGGAAGAACTGGCGGAGCTCGAGAGTCTGGAGACGGAGCGGGGCGAAAAGTGAGTTAGCGAGTCAGCCAGTTAGCAAGTCAGCGAGTCGGCAAGGCGCGATTTTGGTTGGTTGATGATTATGCTATCCCCGGTCCCTCCGCCTTGGCGGACGAGGGACCGGGGGCACCCCCACGTTCGGCTGGCGTGGACGCCGGCCGTACAGCCGGTCTGGAGATCGGCGCTACATAAACCTGAATGCCCGCGGTACACCGCTGACCGTTACACTAAAAGCATTATGCAAACGCGCTCGGGAAATGAGATACGGGAGCTGTTTCTGCGCTTCTTTGAGACCAAGGGGCACCGCCGGGTGCACTCTTCGTCGCTGGTGCCTGCCAACGATCCGACCCTGCTGTTTACCAACGCGGGG
>Ga0181529_10000133_pt1 | contig 100454 bp, 97 predicted proteins | sample PEATcosm2014_Bin_36_FD_119763 | JGI IMG/M metagenome (GOLD analysis project Ga0181529, IMG submission 119763) | Peatland microbial communities from MTU Mesocosm Facility, Houghton, MI, USA - PEATcosm2014_Bin10_30_metaG | ecosystem: Environmental > Terrestrial > Soil > Wetlands > Peat | place...
CTCGGTAATGGGCAACCCCGCGCCGATGGCCGCCACCATCGCCTGCTCCACCAGGTGCACTTCGCTGGCCTTGGCGCGATAGGCCGAATCCATGACCGCGCGCTTTTCCACCTGCGTGATCTCGCTGGGCACGCCAATGACAATTCGCGGATGCACCAGCATCTTGCGGTTGTGCGCCTTCTGGATGAAGTAATTCAGCATCTTTTCGGTGATCCGGAAATCTGCGATCACTCCGTCTTTCATCGGTTTGATGGCAACGATGTTTCCTGGCGTGCGGCCAAGCATCTCCTTGGCTTCCTTGCCCACCGCTTCCACTTCGTTGGTGTTTTTGTTGATCGCGACAATCGAGGGCTCATTGACAACGATGCCTTTGCCTCGCGCATAGACAAGCGTGTTCGCCGTACCCAGGTCAATTGCAAGGTCGCTTGAGAACATGCTGAACAACGAACGCAGATTCCCAAATCGCGAGCCGGTGTGGAAGCCATTGTTTGACATCTTTTTGCTGTCTCTCTTTTTTCGTGCGAAAAGAATCACGCCCCGGCAAGTCCGCGCATGCGGATTTCACCCCCGGCGCCACCCTTTCCGTCCAGGAAAAATCAGTCTTAAGATCTTCTCTCTGAATAAAACGGGTGGGACTCATGCCTGCCATTTGTGAATAGCACTCGTCGCGACTCACCTCCTATCTTACTACTCCGCCCGCCTTCGCACCCGCAGCCGTGCAAATTTCATCTCGGCAATACGCCGGGAGAGCCGGCCATTTGCGCACACAATCCGCCGGATGAGGCGCACATCGACCCTGACCTTGCTTTTGGTTACCGCCGCATCCTTCTGGAGCCGGACGCCGCCGGATATCCCGTTTCCGGGCACGGCTCCTGCTTCCCAGGCCTCGGCGGCAGCTTCCGCCGAGGGCAAGCTCCTGCCTGATTCAGTCCACGTCATTGTCAAGGAAAGCTTTCCCGTAATCGACTCGAAAAAGGCGGAAGACAAGACACTCGACGGCACCGTCGTCTTCGCCGTAACTATCGGCAAACATGGAATGGTCCGCGAGATTTATTTCATAAGCGGCCCACCCATGCTCACAAAAACGGGCTGGGATGCGGTTCGCCAGTGGCGCAACAAGCCGTACATCTACGGAGGTAACCCGGTCGCCTGCGACACGCGTATCCAGGTGAACTTCACACTTGCGTCTTTGTGATTGGCGGAGCCGTTTTCCGCCGTCGCCGCTTGCCATCGCGCATCCCTGCCGATTACGATATGCGGTCGATTATTTGTTCCTCCGGCTCTGCGGTCTGTCCCCGGCAGGTCGAACTTCCAACTCAACGATTCTGGAGAACTACTTCCGATGGCTACTACTGCTTCCGAAGTCAAAACCTACTGCAACTTCATCGATGGAAAATGGGTTCCGGCCAGTTCCGGCAACACTTGCGAGAACCGCAACCCGGCGGACACGCGCGACCTGGTTGGCGTCTTCCAGCGCTCGGCCGCCGCCGAGGTCAACCTCGCCGTTGAAGCCGCTCACGCCGCGTTCAAGAAGTGGAGCCGCGTGCCCGCGCCCCGCCGCGCTGAAATCATCATGAAGGCCGCAGCCATCCTGGAGCGGCAAAAGAAAGCATTCGCGCACGACATGACCCGCGAGATGGGTAAAGTCCTCAAGGAGACCCGGGGCGACATCCAGGAAGCCATCGACACCGGCTACTACTTCGCCGGCGAAGGACGGCGCATGTATGGGCTCACCACGCCCAGCGAACTGCCCAACAAGTTCGCCATGTGTACCCGCAATCCGATTGGCGTCGTCGGCATGATCTGTCCGTGGAACTTCCCCATGGCGATTCCTTCGTGGAAGCTGTTCCCCGCCCTGGTCGCGGGCAATACCTGCGTGATCAAGCCCGCCGAGTACACGCCCCTGTCGGTCTTCAACTTTGTCGGCGCGCTCACCGAAGCTGGAGTTCCCCCCGGAGTCGTCAACATCGTCACCGGCCAGGGCGCCGAGGTGGGCGCGCCACTGATGGAACATGCGCTGGTGCGCGCCATCTCGTTTACCGGTTCGGGCGAGGTGGGCCGCATCATCGGCGCCAGTTGCGCCAGCACCTTCAAGCGCTGCTCGCTGGAACTGGGCGGCAAGAATCCGATGATCGTGCTCGACGATGCCAATCTCGACCTGGCGCTGGAAGGCGCGCTCTGGGGAGCCTTTGGCACCGCCGGACAGCGCTGCACGGCCACCAGCCGCATCATCCTGCAGAAAGGCGTATACCAGCACTTCATCGACGAACTGGTGCGCCGTGCCAAGTTGCTTAAAATCGGCAACGGACTCGATGAGAGCGTGGACGTAGGCCCGCTCGTCAGCAAGTCCCAGATGGAGATTGTGCTGAGCTATATCGAGACCGGCAGGAAGGAAGGCGCGCGCCTGGCCACCGGCGGCAATCGCCTGGACCGCCTTGACTACGCACACGGCTTCTTCATCGAGCCGACGGTCTTCGCCGATGTCGATCCGAAGATGCGCATTGCCCAGGAGGAAATCTTCGGGCCGGTCGTCTCCTGCATCGCGTGCGATTCGCTCGAACACGGCATCGAGATCGCCAACGATGTGAAGTACGGGCTTTCTTCCGCGCTCTACACCAGGGACGTGAACCGCGCCTTCGCCGCCATCCGCGACCTTGACGCCGGCATCACCTACATCAATGCGCCTACCATCGGCGCCGAGGTTCATCTCCCCTTCGGCGGCGTCAAGCAGACTGGCAATGGCCACCGCGAGGGTGGAGTCGGCGCGTTTGACTTCTACACCGAGTGGAAGGCCGTCTACGTCGACTACTCCGACCGTCTGCAGCGGGCCCAGATCGACCGCCAGGAATAAGACTTTTGCCGGAAACGGGATGATCGCGCACAAATCAGAAGCGCGAAAGGTCTGGTAAACTCCTTGAGGGGCGAGCCACTGGGAATTTTGTGAACATCGCGGCGTGGTCTTGCCACTCGCCTTTAAGCTGACGTCGCGGTAACCGCCGGGGCGCTGCGGAGGATTGAAGTCGTTTCCGCCTGCTCCGCGCGCTCGCGCTTCGCCGCAGCACAGGGTTCAATAAAAACGGGATCTCTAAAACTTAATGATTACAAATTCGACTTTTCAGATAGCCCCGGCGACTCGCATGGCCAAGGTGTGCTATGCCATCCGCGACCTCGCAGTCGCGGCCGACCAGGTCGCCAGCCAGGGTCACAACATCCTCTACCTCAACATTGGCGATCCCGTCATGTTCGACTTTCCCACGCCCCCGCACATGATCGAAGCCGCCGAACGCGCCATGCGCGAGGGTTTTAACGGTTATGGCGATTCGCTCGGCGAACGCTCCGCCCTGCGGGCGATCCGTGATCGGGCCGAGGCCAATGGCTTTCAGAACATTCAAGGCATCATGGTTGGTTTCGGCTCCGGTGAACTCATCGACCACTGTCTTACCGCGCTGGTTAATCCCGGCGACAACGTGTTGACGCCCTGCCCGGACTATCCTCTGTACGCAGCCGTGCTGGGAAAAATTTCCGCCACGCCGAACCCGTATTTTCTCCAGGAGGAGAACGGCTGGCAACCCGATGTGGATGACATTGCGGCGCGCATCAATCCGCGCACCAAGGCAATCCTGCTCATCAATCCCAATAATCCCACGGGTGCGATCTATTCGCGCGCCACGCTGGAGGGGGTTGTCGAACTGGCGCGCCGGCACAAGCTGCTCATCCTGGCCGACGAGATTTACGACAGACTCATCATCGACGAAGACTGCGAACACGTCTCCATCGCGGCGCTGGCGCCCGATCTTCCGGTGATCACGTTCAACGGACTCTCAAAGGCCTACCTGGTGCCCGGCTGGCGTATTGGCTGGGCGATCGCGACCGGCCCGGCGGGATCACTCGACGACTATCTGGAGTCTGTCTACAAACTGCTGCGGGCACGGCTCTCGGCGCCGCACCCATTCATGTACGCCATCGCACCCGCCCTCGAGGGACCTCAGGACCATCTCGAACAGGCGCGCATCAAACTGCGCCGCCGCCGCGATCTCACCGTGGAGTGGGCCGCGCGCACGCCACACGTCTCTCTGACCGCGCCGCAGGGAGCCTTCTACGCCTTTCCCAAGCTCGACATTCCGGAAGACGATCTCCAGTTCGTCACCGAGTTGCTGCAGCAGAAACATGTTCTGTGCGTCCACGGCACCGGCTTCGGACAACGCGAGGGCGAGCGCCACATGCGGATGGTATTTTTGCCGCAGGAAGAAGTGCTTCACCAGGCTTACGCCGCCATCACCGAATTCATGGCGGAGCGGTATTGAGACGGAAATCGGCACTCTCACCCGCCGCGCGCGGGTGGGAGCTTTTTCGTCTCTTTTCCTCGGAACCGAAAACAACGGCCCGAGCAGCTTCCCCGTACGCTGCTCAGTGCAGCCAATCGGGCCAGAAGCCAGGTAAACTGGAAAACTAGCAGGTCTTCGCAAATTACTCTAAACAATTGGGATAATAGTCTATCACCCGAAGCCATACACTTAATCAAATCATTTGATAGCATTTTGATCCCGTATTCACCATCCTGATACCCAAAGCGCCTATCATAAGAAGTGACATGAGTGAAACGATTATCAAGCAGTATTTGTTTGTTAGTGATTTCGACCAGACCCTGAGCTTCAACGACTCGGGCCTGATCCTCACCGAGCTCCTTGGCATTCCGGTGGATGAGTTCAAAGACAAAGTTGCGGGTATGGTGCAATTGAATCTGGTGCAGCAGGGCGCGGAACTTGCATACCTGCTCCTGCACGACCCGGCGTTCAGTTCACGGGTTCGCCGCGAGCATTTGATTGAAACCGGCAAGCGCATGCCGCTCAAGGGAAACATCGAGCTTCTCTACCGCACCTTGCGCAATGGCATCCCCGGCTACGAGTTCGATTTCTACGTTCTTTCCGCCGCACCGGTGGAAATCGTGCAGTCGGCGCTGGAAGGCATTGTGCCCGCCGAGCACATCTACGGCACCGAGTTCCAGTACGGAGCCAGCGGCGCGATCGAGCGGCTCATCCGCTGCACCGCCGGTTACGGCAAGGTGACACGCATCATGCAACTCCAGGCTGAGCATTCCATCGGACTCGATCACGTGGTTTATGCCGGCGATGGCAGCTCGGACATGAACGCGATGCTGCACGTCAACGAGGGCGATGGGCTGACCATCGCGGTTTCCGAATCGCGCTGCGTGACCCAGATTGCCAAACGCACCGTGCTCGGCGATAACGCACTGAGTGTCCTGGTTCCCATCCTGGAAGAGGTGGCGCATTGGACGCAGCCGCAGATTCGCCGCTTCTTTGAGTCCAACGGTTTTCTGGTGCAGGAATGGGCGCGCATGCGCACGGATTTCCTAACTCTGCGTTCCACTTCCGCAACTCCTTCCGGGCTCGCGTCTGGCACGGAGAATCAGTGATGCTCGGCTGGATTGGCTGGGTTGCAACGGCTTGCTTTGGCTTATCTTATTTTTTTAAGAAGCCGGCGACGCTACGCTTGATTCAGGCGGGCGCCGCAATCTTATGGATCAGCTACGGCTTGCTGATCCACGCCGCGCCTGTGGTTGCGGCAAACGTGATCGTCGCGCTGGCGGCGTTATACTCCACCTTTGCCGCCAGGCCGCAGCGGACCAAAAGCGACGCCTGAGACGGCGTGGGTTTCCGAACAAGATCCACCTGGTTGGTTTTTGCGTGCATGCAAAACCAGCCCGCGCTCGCACCGGGCTGGCAGCGATGCTCGCGCATCAACTGTTGCTGGTGGAGTTTGTGGTGTAAGCGGATGTGACCGTAGACGATGACGCGCCCAGACCCTCCAAAATTTTGAGCAACTCCTGCGCCTCCGCGGACGTGCTGGAGGTGGAAGAAGCGCTGGAGGATGAAGCAGAATCCTCGGCCTTCAGGTCGTTCTTCAGGGCGGTGTAGGCTTTCTCCGCCCCGGTTGTGTCTCCGGATGTCAGATCCTTGCCGAGAGTGATCAGGTCCTCGACCACCGGATCGGTGGATGTGGTGGTACTGGAGGTGCTGGTTGAGGAATCGCCCGTCAGCGCCGCAAAATCGGATTGCGCAGCAGACAGGTCTCCCGATTGCAAATCTTTTCCGAGTTGATCGAGCTCACTTTGTTTCTTCTGGGAATCGTACTTGTATAGCTCCTCCATTAGCGTGCTGCCGGAGGAGCTGCTGATCGCAGAAGTGGACATTCTGTTTCTCCTTTCCAAACATTAGGCGAACTCCCCGGCACGGCTTGTGCAGCCGGGGCACGGAATGGCACGCCGGGAATTGCCACTCCGTTCCCTGCAGTTTGTAGTCCAGCGCAATTAGGAAAGCCTTATGAAGGCATCGCGGAGCGGCGGGCACATCGCGAACATGCAGATTTCATGTGCACGGCGAAACGCATTTATTCCATCTACCCGAATCGAACCATTGTCTCGTGCCCGTAACGGCCGTCGCGGCGGACGCAACGTCTGCCGCCTATCCAAACTTGGGAATCCCGCGCGCGATTTCACGCCCTGGCTTTTACCTTTGCGCGCCTTGTGCCATCCTGTTGCAAATGCAAACGCTCCGATTCACTCGCACTTTGAGTTGGGTGCTCTTACTCCTGGTCTCCGCGCCTATGGCTGTTGCTCAGCTGCCGCCACCGCCTGCGCAGAATCCCGCTCCCGCGCCCGCCGCGATTGCCGTACGGGTAAAGGAGGTCAACCTGCTTGCGATTGTGCGCGACAAGAAAGGACAGCCGGTCAACACCCTGAACAAGCAGGACTTTGTGCTGGAGCAGGATGGCCGGACGCAGACGATCACGCAATTTGCGCACGAGACCGACTTGGCGCTGACTCTGGGCATACTGGCCGACACCGGGCCAGGACAACGCAAGGCGTTGGCCGATGAGCGCAAGGCGGACACCGACTTCGTCAATCGTCTGCTGCGCGACGGTAAGGATAAAGCCTTTGTGCTGCACTTCGACAAGGAAGTGGAATTACTGCAGGACGTGACCGGGTCGCACGACAAACTCGCCAAAGGGATCGACCAGATTTCAGTAGGTGACGCGCCGCGCAACTCCGGGGGCGGACGCGGGCACGGTGGCGATGACGGCCAGAGCCCGCACTACTTTTTCGGCGGCGGCATGCTCTACGATGCGGTTTACCTATCGTCCGATGAAGTGCTGAAGGCGGTGGCGGGACGCAAGGCGATGGTGCTGTTCTCCGATGGCGTGGACCGCGATAGCAAGACATCCCTGGAGCGCGCGATCGAATCGGCACAGCGCGCGGACGCGCTTGTTTACTGTGTGTATGTTGCCTCCGAGCGCGAAGAACGCGAGGGCGGCGGCAACGGCGGCGGACGCCACGGCGGCGGCTTCCCTGGCGGCAGCGGTCCGTTTCCGGGTGGAGGGGGTGGGTATCCCGGCGGCGGGCGGCGCGGCGGACAGGGGGGCACTTCGCGCGAGAACAAGACCGATGGGAAAAAGATACTGCAACAGATTTCAAGAGAGACCGGCGGAAAGTATTTTGAGCTTTCGAAAAAATTGAGCGTTACGGATATCTACGCGCAAATCGAGGAAGAGATGCGGCATCAGTACAGCTTGAGCTACACCCCGGACAAGGCCGAGAGTGGCTATCACAAGCTGCATTTAAGCACTCGAAACGCGGATTTGACGGTGCAGACGCGCGAGGGGTTCTACGCCGAGTGAGCGGACAACGATTGACGGAAGTGATAATCGTTTCGGAGGCGAAATTTACTCTTCAGACAATCGTTGTGCAAGGGCCGGAAGGATTGTCTGCCTAGATACAATCTTGAATTGACATGTTGGCGAGTCAGTTAATATCGCAAAGAGTGAGTCAAACGGCCAGCGGAGGAAAAATCCGATTGCCGGTTGAACCGCTTTGATCCGTACGGGAAATTCGTGCGGCGCCGGCGAGGTTCGCTGCGTTGCGAACCGTCCCCGCGACGACGGAAGCGAGGCTGAGAAAAAAGAAGCGCGACCGATGCGGCCGCGCTTTTGTATTTAGAGAAATGATTGCCCGTTCCAACGATTGCTAGTTCGATCCGCCGGGAGAAGATTTTTCAAGACCGGACTGATACGGGTTGGCGATGGCGGCGCTCTCCGGGTTGAGCAGGTTCTGCTGACTGGGGCCGAGGCCAAGCTTGATGAGGGCCCGGGCATCGGGAAGAATCTTCGTCTGCCAGTGGTTATCGTTTTGGAAGCGGATGAGTGCGTCGCGGGTTTCCTGGTTCCATTCGCCGGTAGCCTCGCCATCGAGGTAGTGCTCGCGGATGAGGGCCTGCTGAATTTCCATGGTGCGCGCCTGATCAATGGACTGCTGGCCATGGAACTTGGCCTTGACGGCCTTGACAAGGTTTTGCATCCTGCCCCTGGTTCCCCGGTGCGTACTCGCGACCTGGACCTTGGCGGCCGGGCGCGCGGATTTCCTGGAGGAGGCATGCGTTCGAGAGACCGTTGCCGGGGTTCGCGCCTTGACCTTGTTGGTGCTGAATTTAGTCCTGGCGGCGGCCATTGGCGCACTGCACAGCAGGGCTGCTGTGGCCAACAAAATCGCAGTTCTCATCCTCATCCGTATCCGTGACCAGATCAAAGACACCTCCCGGAGATGAAACTAAACTCGTGGTGCGTCAGGACCCGGCCAGGAACAAATCATAGCGATACGAACTTGCAAAAGAATCGGCCGAAATCCACACGCCGCCGGACTTGAAAGAATCTAAGTCCGGCAACGTGGTTGGGAATGCACAGCTTACTACGGCAGGGTGCCGCCTAGGAAGGCATTTGTTGCATCGTGTCCCTGCCCGGCCTGGCGAACGACGAAAACGACGTCCTGCCCCGATTTTAATCCCGATTCGATTCTGGCAAAAGTTTCAGGATCGCCGACGGACTGGCGGTTGATTTCCAGGATGACATCGCCGCGTCCGAGTTGCACCGAATCAGCAAAGCTGCCGGGCTTGACATCGAGCACGAGCACACCCTGATTGGGTTTCAGATTCAAGCGCTTGGCGGCCGCAGCGGGAACCGGCTTGACGGTGATCCCGAGCTTGCCTTCCTTGGGCGCCTGCTCCTCGTTATCCTCCTCTTCGGTACCTAGTTGAGCACCCCAGAGTTTCTGGCGATCGGCCACGGTGACGGTAGCCTCTTCCTGCTTCCCATTACGGAGGTATCCGATCTTCAGTTTGTCTCCGGGATGGTGCGAGCTGACCTCGGCGACCAGTTCATCGCCCGTGACGACGGTTTTGCCGCCGACCGAGGTGATGGCATCGCCAGCCTTGAGTCCGGCTTCGGCGGCTGGGCCGCCGGGATTCACGTCTTGCACGACAACACCCTTGCCGCCGCCGTACATGCGGGTGACGGCCGGGCTGGTTTCCGCGCTGAAGGTGATACCGATGGAACCGCGCTCGACTTTGTGGGCGGGCGAGACCAACTGGTTGAAGACCTGGGCGATGGTGTTGGAAGGCATGGCGAAGCCGACACCCTGGTAGCCGGAGCTTTCGGTGTAGATGGCCGTGTTGATGCCGATGACCTCTCCATCCATGTTGACGAGCGGGCCGCCGGAGTTGCCCGGGTTGATGGCGGCGTCAGTCTGGATGAAAGACTGGAACTGGCGTCCGGGGACGATGTTGCGTCCCTTGGCGCTGACGATTCCGGCGGTGACCGTGGACTTGAGGCCGAAAGGACTGCCGATGGCGAGAACCCAGTCGCCTACCTGCATGCTGTCCGAGTTCCCCAGCTTGGCGAAGGGCAGGGGGTGGTTGACGTCGATCTTGATGACGGCGAGATCAGTTTCGCGGTCGGTGCCGATGACCTTGGCGGGATAGCTGACCAGGGAGGGCTCGCCCATGAGCGAGACACGGATGCGGTCGGCCTTCTCGACAACGTGGAAGTTGGTAATGATGTAGCCGCTGGAACTGACGATGACACCGGAACCGAGCGACTGGGCAGTCATGTCACCGCCGCCACCGGGAAAGCCGGGATTGGGCTCCTGGCCGAAGAAGTGGTCGAACCAATCCTGCAGGCCGCGATTGTTGTCATCAGGTGCCTGCTCGTCGTCGGGATTTTGCGGCGACGGCATACGGTGCAGGTGCTTGTGAACATTCTTGATTGTGGATTCGGTGTTGATGTTGACGACGGCAGGCTCGACGGCCTTGGCGACCCGGGAGAATTCGTTGTCATGCTGGCGGACGGCGGGCACGGCCAACTGCGGCGCGTCGGTGCTGTCCACGGATTTGGCACGAGCCGTGTAGGTGAGAACGGTGCCGATCAGTAGCACCAGGGCCACTGTGACCGACCCTACAAAAAGCTGCGCGAAACGATTTTTCTTTCTGTTTGTAATCTGATCCTGCGACGATCCGCTTGCATCGTTCAGCGGTTCCATGTGCCCTCCGGCGAAGTCAATCTGCAACCTATTTTATCGCGTCTGGATAAAAAGGCGTGCGCGGTCCGGACATGGATGAGCCATGCCGGTTCTGCATGGTTAGACGCCCGGAGCTGGGAATACGTCAACACAAATTGGGCGGGGGATGGTTATCGCGGATCGGGAAAACGGCGGATTCCGCACAGAGAAGCCGCAGGCGCGAGGCGCGAGGCGGGTAACGCGTTGCTGCCGGCCGCAGGCGCGTGGCGGGTAACGCGTTGCTGCCGGCCGCAGGCGCGTGGCAGGCGCGGGGTTAGCAGCAGTCGCAGCTCTGGCCGCGCATGGCGCGGCGGCCCTCGACAATGAGGATGGGGACGGCGGCGAAGGCGGCGGCGGAATCGGTCCAGGCGATGTGGAACAGGGCGTTGAGGCCGACTCCGGCGAGGGTGATGAGGGCGAGATAGGCGCAGGTGGCTGATTGGACCGCGTCGGCGGCAAGGACGTTGTTGGCCGTGCGCCGGGCGAGGGAACGCTTTTGCCAGGCGAGCAGCGGCATGACAACCAGCGCAGCCACGGTGATGGCGATGCCGGGCAGACTGACCTCGGGCTGAAGCTTGCCGGCGAGAGCGAGAGTGGAGGTAAGGCCGACGACGGCGGCGAGAACGAAAAGCAGAGTACCGGAGGCGCGATCAATGTGGCGGCGGTGGAAGCCGAGGGATGGAACGAAGGCGAAAAGGACGAGCGCGGCGGAGAGCAGTTCGATGAGACTGTCAAAGCCGAAGGCGAGCAGCGCCGGGCTGTGGGCTCGGGCGGCGGCCCAGAGCGCGATGGCGCACTCGATGAGCATCCAGGCGAGAGTGACGGACTGAAGCAGGATGATGCGGCTATGCGGCGGCGAGAGCGAGTGGGTGGGGAGGGTGGTCATGGCGGCGCACTAACGATCCGATGCACTGGCGAGGTCATGTGATTCAGAGGCTCGGCGAAGGGGTGAGGCGAAGGCAGAAACAAAAGCAACAACTTCTGATACCCGGCGCGGTTCCTTGGTCCCCACAATCGCCAAAAGAAGGCGGTTGTGGGCCACCTGTCAGAGACAACGTCAAGAGCAAGAGCAGCGGTCAGTTTGGGATCAGGTGGCTTCTTCGGCGAGTTCCTGCTCGGGCTTCTGGACCTGGCCGAGGAGTTCGCTGGCGAGGACTCCGGCGAGGATGAGGGAGGCGCCGACAAGGCCACGGCCGCCGAGGCGCTCGCCGATGAGGAAATAAGAGGTGAGTCCGGCAAAGACCGGCTCCAGAGAGAAGATGAGGGCAGTGTGGGTGGGCGGCGTGAATTGCTGCGCCCAGGCCTGGATGATGAAGCAGGCGACGGTCCCGAGCAGGGCGGTGACCCCGAGAGCAGCGAGCATGGCGGGGGTGAAGCGAATGAAACCGTGACGGTCGGCAATGGGAATGCTGACGATCATCCAGGCGGCGCAGACGGCGATTTCGATGGGAACGAGGTGGGCGAAGCCGTAGTGCTGGGCGCTGCGCCCGACGACGATGATCTGGAAGGCGAAGGCGACGGCGCAAGCCAGGGTGAGCAGGTCGCCGCGATTCAGCAATGCGAGCGAGAGTCCCTGGCCGGCGGGAACGCAGAGAAGATAGAGGCCGGCGAAGGCGGCGCAGACTCCCGCAAGCGTGTAGCGATTGACGTGCCGGCGCCAGAAGAGGGCGAGCAGCAGGGGAACCAGGGCGACGCAGATTCCGGTGAGAAAGGCCGACTTGGAGGCCGAGGTGTAGAGCAGGCCGGCGGTTTGGAACTCATAGCCGAGCCACATGATGGTTCCGAGCTCAAAGCCGGCGCGGAAGGCTCCGGCGGGCAGGCGGCGAAGCTGGCGCAAGAAGATGGCGCAGAGCACCAAAGCGGCGATCGCCATGCGGACGGCATTGAAGACGAGCGGGGAGGCGTCAGACAAGGCAGACTTGATGACGATGAAGGTGGCTCCCCAGACAAAAGTTGCCCCCAGGAGCAGAAGATGAGCCTTGAGCGAACGCGACATCAGGCGGACCTCCGTGCATTGGAGTCGCCGGACACGGGCGCGCCCTGCGCTGGGAGTCCAGCGAGGAGAAGGATGAGCAGGGCGAGGCGTTTGAGCGCCTGCTCGCGCCCGGCGGGATTGAACCACTCGTGCAGGGTGTGAGCCCCGCCGCCGGAGCCGCCGGAGCCGAGCGAGATCGCCTCCAGGCCGAGCGAAAGCGGAATATTGGCGTCGGTGGAGGCACGCAGGATCTGCGACCCGATGCCGAGATGGGCATCGACGGCGCGGATGGCGGCGAGCAGAGGCGAGGCGGCAGACAACTCTCCGGCAGGACGCTCGCCGAGCATGGCAATGGTGTGTTGAAGACAGGGACGGGCAGGCGACGAATGCGCCTGGGTCTCAGCACAGGCGTCTTCAACCACGCGGCAAAGACGCTGCTCAAGACCGTCGAGCACCTTGGGATCGGCGGAGCGAAGATCGACCTTGAGGACGGCGCGCTCGGGAATGGTGTTGACGGAGGTTCCGCCCTCGATGCTGCCAATGTTGAGAGTGGTGCGGGGATCGGCGGGCAGAGGGATGCGGAACAGCGCCTCGACCACCAGAGCGGCGGCGACGATGGGATTGGGTGCGCCGTAATCGCTCCAGGAATGGCCTCCGGGGCCAGAGATGACGATTTCAAAACGGCGGCTGCCGAGAGCTTGCGAAATGATGCTTTCGCTGCCGGCACCGTCGAGGGCGATGAGCAGACTCATGGACGGCGCGGGAGATTGGACGGCGGCTGGTGACTGCGCAGCAGCCGGGAAGCGCTGGCGGTACAGGTGCTTCATGCCGCGCAGATTGCCTTCTCCCTCCTCGCCGACATTGGCGATGAAAAGCAGGGGCAACGCGGTGGGGATTGCAGCCTCCTGAAACGCGGCAGCCAGGGCCCAGAGGGCGGCCAGTCCGGAGCCGTTGTCACTGATGCCGGGACCGAGGAGAAGCGCCTGGTCGCGGCGGACGTGGAGCGGGGTTGAGGCGGGAAAAACGGTATCCAGATGAGCGCTGATGGCGATGACGGGAGCCTCGGGATGGGTGCCAGGGGGCAAAGCGGCGTCCGGGTCCGCCATGGCGGTGGAGACCGACGGTGGATTGCCTTGGGGCCGCAGCGCCAGGAGATTGCCGACGGCGTCCGTTGTGGTCGCGAGGCCGAGGGCCTGGAGACGCCCGGCCAGCCAGGCGGCACGGGCCTGCTCGGCAAAAGGCGGCGCGGGAATGGCGGTGATGGCGAGCTGGAAGTCGGCAATGGCGAGCTGGTGGCTGCGAAACCACTCGAAAAGACTGTGGACGCGCGCGTCGGCGGCGAGGCGAACCACTTCCTCGGCGAGCGTACTGGGCTGAGCGCGCTCGGACTTCCATCGAGTCCAGGGACGGAAAGGCATTGCTTCCATGATGGTACACGAGGGGATGCGGTTGGCGGCGTTCCTCAATCCCACATTCTCCGAAAGAAGGCGGACGTGGGCCGGCCTCGATTGGAAGCCGGTGCGGCGGGCCGCGGGGCGGGCGGGAAATGCCAATTCTGCGCCTGGATTTCTGTTGCCTTGGCGGCCATTGCGCGGAACAATAAGGGCGATTTTGGGCCATCCAGCTTGTAACGCAATTTCGAAGACAGGAGTCGAACCATGCGAATTCGCGCAATTCTCATCGTCGCCGCGCTCTGTGCCGCCTTGCTTGGCGTGGTACAAGGGCAGCAGGCAGCCGCCACCTCGTCTCCCAAAAGCCCCAACGGCCTCGGCTTTGCCTTTGACGCGCCGAGCGGCCAGTTGACCGCCAGCGGCTTTAGCCTCAACCTGGCTCCGAATAGCAGCGGCATGACGAACATTACCGGCACCATTGACATCACCATCAACATCAAGGTGGTATCGAGGTTTCCCGCGGGCACAACCTTTCCGTGCGCGGCCATTGCCATCGGCGGCCAGGTGAACCTCAACACGATGGTCGTGGACGGAGGCATCGAGACGGCAAATGGGACGGCAACCGGCACGTCGGCGGCGGCGTCCACCGTTACCTGCTCGCTGACCATTCCTTACGAGTGGATGGTGGCAGGCAGCAGCAGTGGGGATAACGGTCTGTTGATGGCCTTCGCCGTGGGCGCGGTCACTCCGGGCGGGAAAACCCTGCGCTCCACCATTCAGCTCAGCGGCGTCGAGTCACTGCCGGCGAGCGGCGCCACCAGCAGGTTCGCGTTCCATGCGGAGCTTTAGCCGCACGGTTGCAGGGATGGCGGGGCGTTGGCTTTCATAGGCGGGAGAGCAGGACCACACATTCGCAGAAAGATGTCTCTCAGGGTACGCGGCTACCGAGGCTGCTGCGGCTGCGGAGGCTCGGCAGATGTGTGCCCTGCTCGGGTTTCGGTGGCGCCGGAATGCGCTTCCCGGTATCCTTAGTTGCGTATGGCTTACCCAATCCAAGAAAAACTGACGCCGCTGGCGGCGTTGTGCTCGCAGTACGGGGTGCGGCGGCTTGCCCTGTTTGGCTCTGCGGTGCGCGACGACTTTGATCCGCAGCGCAGCGACTTGGATTTTCTGGTCGAGTTCCAGCCCCTGGCCGCCGGGGCGCACTCCAAGGCTTACTTTGGCCTCTTGCGCGAGTTGGAGTCGCTGTTTGGCTGCTCCATTGACCTGGTGGAGGCCGGGGCCATTCATAACCCCTATGTACTGCGCTCGATGGAAGCGGAGCAGAAGACACTCTATGCCGCGTGACCTGCGGGTATTCCTTTGGGATGCGATCGAGGCGGCCAACGACATCGAGGAGTTCGTCAAGAACATTGCCGCTGAAGACTATGCCAGGAGCCCGATGCTGAAGGCTGCGGTTGAGCGGAAGTTTGAAGCCATCGGCGAAGCGTTGGCGCAGGCGTCGCGACGCTTTCCAGAAGTTGCAACGCGCATCGCCAACTGCGAGCAAATTATCGCCTTCCGGAATCGCCTGATTCACGGGTACAGCGTGGTGAGCGACGCATTGGTCTGGGACGTGATTGGAAGCGATCTCCCGAAACTTAAGAGCGACGCCGAAGCTCTGCTGCAAGAGTGCGAAGACCATGAGGCGCCGCAGTCGTAAGCGCGGCGAGGCGTTGGCTTTCATAGGCGGGATTTAGTGACTGGGCGTGGTCCACATCCGCAAGCACAGACGGATGTGGACGCCCTCCGCCTGTGCAAGAAAATTGCCAGCAGGATCAAAGATAAAGTCAAAGTCAACAATCCCACCTTAGGTCGCGCGAAGAGCGCGCGCCGAAGGTGAGGCACCCAAACAAAATCCACTGATCAGAATCCGCAGCCAAAATCTAGCGATCAGAGTTCACGGAATTCACCGGCAAATCTACCGGCAAAATCCAGCAGGCTGGATCGGTGAAGGGGTGGAAGCCTCCGGGAGCGGCAACGATGGCTGGAGGCGGGCGGCGATATTTCGCCATGCGGGCACGCTAGCGGCGGCGATGGAGGAGGGCGGGGATGGATTTGAGGGCGGCGGAGAGACGGCGGAGGAGACTAGAGGCGTGGATGAATTCGGTGAAGGCCGCCATGGCGGCAAAGTTTCCGGCGTAGGGATACCACCAGAGTTTTTTCATGCGGGGAGCGAGATCGATATCGAGGTAGACGGGACGGATCATTTCCTGCATGCCGAGACGTCCGTGGGTGCGTCCGATGCCGCTGTGCTTGAGGCCTCCGTGGGGCGCGGCGGCGACGGCAAAACCGGAAATCAGGTCGTTGACCAGGACCGCGCCGGCCTGGATTTGGCGGGCGACGGCGGTGGCGTGCGCGGTGGCGCCCCAGACGCTGGCGGCGAGACCGAAGTCGCTGTTATTGGCGAGCGCGATGGCCTCCTCGTCACTGCCAAAGAGCATGATGGGAAGGACTGGGCCGAAGGTTTCATCGCGCAGCACACTCATGGAAGGGTCGAGATCGGTGATGAGGGTGGGAGCGTAAAAGTTGGAGCCCAGCAGCGGCAGAAGCTCTCCGCCGGTGTGGACGGTGGCTCCCAGGACGCGGGCTTCGTCAACCTGGCGCTCGACAATCTGGAGTTGCCGGAAGGTGATGAGGGGGCCGAGATCGGTATCGGGAAGCGAGCCATCGCCGACCTTGAGCTTGGAGATTTTATCCAGACAGCGGACGAGGAAGCGGGAATAGATGCTGCAGTGGACGTAACAGCGCTCGACCGAGATGCAGGTCTGTCCGGCGTTCATCATGGATCCCCAGACAGCGGCGCTGGAGGCGGTGTCCAGATCGGCATCCTCAAGGACAATCATGGCGTCTTTGCCGCCGAGCTCGAGGACGACGGGAAGAAGGCGCTCGGCGGCGGCGATGGCAACCCGGCGCCCGGTGGCGACGCTGCCGGTAAAGATCAGCTTGTCAATGGCACTGGCGATGAGGTGCTGGCCGGTGGGGCCGAGGCCGGTGACGACCTGGAGGGGACGCGGCAGTTCGGTGAGCCCTTCGGCGTCCAGCGCGTGGGCGACGAGGCGCTCGAGTTCGAGGGCGGTTTGGGGAGTGAGTTCGCTGGGCTTGAGGACGACGGCGTTGCCGGTGGCGAGGGCGGCGAAGACATCAGCCGCGGGAATCGAGAGCGGATAGTTCCAGGGAGCGATGATGCCGATGACGCCAAGGGGAGCAAACGAAAGCTGGGCGCGCTTGAAGCGCAGGGCCGGATTGGAGTGGGGAATCCGCTGGGTTCGCAGCACCGCGGCGGCGTTTTCGGCGCAGAACAGGGCGGCATCGGCGGCGACCAGGACATCGCTGAGGAGCGCTTCCTGCAACGGCTTGCCGGATTCGCGGGTGATGACGCGGGCCAGCGATTGCTGCTGGCCGCAGAGCAATTGCGCCAGGCGGCGAAGCACGGCGGTACGGCGCACGAGCGGCAACCGCGACCACCAAAGCTGCGCTTGGCGGGCCCGGGCGACGGCGGCGGTGACATCTTCCGCCGAAGCTGCGAGATAGTCGGCGAGCGGCTCGCCGGTGGCGGGATTGAAGGTGGAAAAACTTTCGCGCTGTCCAGACTTGCCGACGAGATGAATGCCTGAGTCCATCAGAAAAAGTTGTACCGCAAGTTGGATGCGGAGGGAAGTACTAGCTGAAGCAAATTTGGAGCCGGGGTGAAAACGGCGTTCCAGAAGAGGCGGACGGCTCGCTGGTTCGGGGCTCGATTGGCCTGCCCTCAATACTCGACTTCGACCAGGTAGAGACCCTCAGCGGGAGCCGTGGGACCGGCGGCGCGGCGGTCACGGGCCTTGAGGATGGCGAGGACGCCGGTGGGGGCGATGCTTCCCTTGCCCACAAGCAGAAACGTGCCGACGAGGTTGCGGACCATGTGATGGAGGAAGCCGCTGCCGCGGACGATGTAGACGAGCTCTTCGGCGCGGCGTTCGAAGCGCGACTCGTGGATGGTGCGGACGTTGCTGGGGTGAGGGAAACCGGCGGGAGGCTCGGTGGAGGCTTCGGCGAGACGCAGGGCGCGGTCGGGATCGGCGGCGGCGAACGAAGTGAAGTCGTGCTCTCCGGCGACCAGGGCGGCAGCCTGCCGCATCGCCGGCTCATCCAGTGGATAGGGGTGGTGGGTGACATAACGGGCAAGGAATGGCGGGACGACATCTCCGCGCCAGATGCGGTAGTGGTAGAGCTTGGCGCGGGCGGAATGGCGGGCATGAAAGTCCGCCGGCACCTCATCGACAGCCAAGACGCGGATGGCGGCGGGAAGACGGTCGTTGAGCACGATGCGGAAATTGGCGGACGGAATGGAGCTGGCGGTTTGAAAGGTTGCGACCTGGGCGAGAGCGTGCACCCCGGCGTCGGTGCGTCCGGAGCCCTGCGGCAGGAGATTTTCTCCGGTGAGGCTCTGGAGGACCGCGGCCAGCGTTCCCTGGATGGTGGGCCGGGCGGGCTGGACCTGCCAGCCGTGGAAGGCCGAACCGTCATAGGCGAGGGTGAGTTTGAGAGTGCGCAACATGAAGGTTCCAGGCTGGCGGATGGCCAGCATTCACCGGTTGCAAGGGTGGCGAGTTCTGGCGGCAAAGTCAAGGTTTCAGACGCTTCGGCGCTGGTGAAGCGGGAGAGCAGCGGCCGCTGCGGTTTGCAAAAGTTTACAGGGGCTGGGAGGCTGGGATGGCAGAATTGTGTACGAGTGGTGCTGCCCGGCAAACGCGGCCCTGTTGATTTCCGTTTGCGCAGCGGGGCGCGGGCCGGGACAGAACCACCAGAATTCATAACGGAGATGAGCGAATGCCGGTTTCGCGTCCAGCACACATGTTCCAAAGAATGGTTGCGTGCGCATCCATTCTGGCCTTGCTGACCCCGGGTTTGCCGGGGCAGACGGCGACGGCGGCAGCGGGAGCGATTCCGAGTGGTGCGCCGCAGATTACGCCGCAGTCTACGCAAACCAGTGCGCAAACCAGCGCGCCGCAGGCCACACCGCTGAACCCGCCCGGCCAACCCGAATACAAGGCCCCGATGGGCGAGTACACCGAGGCGTATGGGGTTTGGGGAGTTTGGAAATCTTATCGCCCGCACGGCTTGCCACTGCCGGTGCTGCGCAACAGCGACCGGCTGCACAGCCTGCTGCGAGAGGGCAAGCTGATGCTGTCATTGAACGACGCGGTGGCGCTGGCCCTGGAAAACAATTTTGACATTGCGATTGCACGCTACAACCTGGACATTGCCGACACTGACCTGATGCTGGCCAAGTCAGGCGGCACGGTGCGCGGCGTATCGACCGGGTTGCTGACCGGCACGCCGGGAGGCAATGCCAGCAGCACCAGCACGGCGGGCGCAACCGGGAGCGGCTCGGGCGGCACATCGACCGGTTCAGGCGGCGCGGGCGCGGGCGCCAGCGGGGTGGTGTTCTCGGTGCAGAACGCGGTGGGCTCGCCCATCGATTCCTACGATCCGATCCTGACCGGGACGCTATCGACGGACCACGCGCGGATTCTGGACACGAACCCGGCGGCGTTCCTGGTCAGCTCCTACCAGCAGAACACGAACATTTACGACTTCAACTATGCCCAGGGATGGGCGACGGGAACGCTGGCGCAGGTCAGCTTCTCCAACCAGCGGCTGTGGAACAGCCTGCCTGCGGGGAGCGCGGATTACAGTACGTTCAGTCCCGAGCTTAGCGGTTCGTGGAAGGCGCAGGTGCGGCAACATCTGCTGCAAGGGTGGGGGATCGATAACAATCGCCGCGAGATCATCATTGCGGAAAACGACCGCAAGGTGACCGACGCCAGCTTCCGGGCGCAGGTGATCGCGACGGTGGCGCAAATCCAGAATATTTACTGGGACCTGGTGAATGCCTACGAAGACGTGCAGGTGAAGCAGACGGCGCTGGAGTTTGCGCAACGATTGCTACGGGATAACACGAAGCAGGTGAAAGTGGGGACGCTGGCGCAGATCGAGGTGGTGGCAGCGGAGTCCGGGGTGGCCGCGGCGACCCAGAACCTGATCACTTCGCAGACTAACCTGGAGTTTCAGCAACTGATTACCAAGAACGCGATTGCGCGCAACTTCGACGATCCGCTATTGACGGCGGCGCAGGTGATTCCGACCGACACCATGATTTTGAGCACCCAGCCGGTGCCTCCGGCGGGAGAGCTGGTGAATTACGCGCTGGCCAACCGGCCGGAACTGCTGGAGAGCGAGCTGAACCTGAGCAACAATGAAATCACCAACAAGGCGGCGAAGAACGCGCTGCTGCCAACCCTGGACGTGGTTGGCTACTACGGCTCGTCTGGACTGAACAACAACTACGGGGACGTATTCAGCAGCCTGGTAAACCGGGGAGCGCCGGACAAGGGCGCCTATGTTTCGCTGTCGGTTCCAATCCGCAACCGCTCGGCACAGGCGAACCAGATCCGCTCGGAGCTGGAATACCGCCAGAACCAGTTGAACCTGCAGCAACAGAAAAACCAGATCAACTTGCAGGTTCGCAACGCGGCGTATGCCCTGCAACAGGCCCGCGCCGGGGTGGAGTCAGCCCAGGCGGCGCGCGATTACGCGCTGCAGAGTTTGGACGCCGAGCAGAAAAAGTACAAGCTGGGAGCTTCGACCAGCTACCTGGTGCTGCAACAGCAGAGCAACCTGACGCAGGCGGCCTCCAACTACGTGGCGTCGCTTTCAACCTACGAAAAAGCGCAGGTGGCGCTGGAACAGGTTACGGCGACGATTCTGGATCATAACGGGATTTCGATGGAGGACGCGGTGGCCGGGCATGTGTCGCATATGCCGGCGATTCCGGGGCTGGAGCCGAACCAGACGCCAGCGACGGTAACGGCGCCGCCGGTGGCAAAATAATCCGCTAACCTTTCCCGAAGGCGCGCGTCTATCCCGTGTAACCTCCTGATGAAAACTTCAGGCCGGACGGGTTCCTTGCAACAGGAACCTGCCGGCCTTAACTTTTTGCGGCCAAGTTCCACATCATGCCGACAGCGGCAGACGGGGCACCACACCAGACACCAATGTGGGACACCAAGGCAGCGGGGTTTGCTAGGATGGGGCCATGGCAGACGCGAGCTCGACGGTGAGGCCGGGAAGCGGCGCAGGCGGCATCCGCCCGAACCCGCGCCAGTCGCTCTCGGTCGCCATGGTGGCGTGCAACGAAGAGGCGAACCTGGCGCGGACGCTGGCCAGCGTAATCGAACTGGCCGATGAGATCATCCTGATCGATGGCGGGTCCGGCGATGGCACGGTGCGGATTGCACGGTCGTTCGGGCCAAAGGTCAGGATTTTCGAGGAGCCGTGGAAGGGATTTGCGCGGCAGAAGAACTCCGCCATCGACAAGGCGACTGGCGACTGGGTGCTGCTGCTGGATGCCGACGAGGCGGTGAGCGCGGAACTGGCGGCGGAAATCGAAACCTTGCTGGCCGGGGAGCCGGAATACCAAGCCTACTGGATACCACGGCTGAACCTGATCTTCGGGCGTTGGATGCGCCACGGAGGATTCTATCCCGACCGCAAGCTGCGGCTGTTCCGCAAAGGGACAGCGCGACTGCCGGAAGACGTCGAGGTGCATGAGACTCCGAAGACCACGGCGGCGGCCGGAAGGCTGAAGCACGACCTGCTGCACTATCAATATCCGACCCTGGCTTTGTACATCGAGCACATGGACCGCTACAGCACGGCCAGCGTTGGGGGACTGCTGCGCGCGGGGCGGACGAGCCGCGGGCTGGCGGCGTTTGTGGTGAACACCCTGGTGAATCCGGCGGCGACGTTCGTGAAGAACTACATCTTCCGGCTGGGATTTCTGGATGGGCGCGAAGGATTGCTGCTGCATCTGTACCACTCGGCGTATGTGAGCTGGAAGTACGCCAAGGCTTGGGAAAAAAGCCGGAAGTAGAGGGATTGGGCGGCGGAATCGTTCCGTGGGCGAGGAACAACGGCAGGAGCAGGAACTACATCGGGAGCAGGAGCAAGAGCAAGGTCAACGGCCCGACCTTAGCCGCGCAAAGAGCGCGCGTCGAAGGTGAGGCACCCGGCATCTGAAGAAGGTGCGATCGAGGAGACCGAAATGGCGGAGAAGAAAGCCGGGTTGAGTCCGGTGGAGGAAGTGCTGCGCGGAAGGCGGCCGAGTGCAAACGAGCGGCGCTGGGCCGAGACCACCCTGGCACGGGCGCTGGAGCAGCAGCCGGAGCGGCCGATCGGCGCGGCTCGGGGAACGAATCTGGATAAGGATGGAGCGGCGCGGTTTACGACGATTTCAGGCAGGCCGGTGCGGCGGCTATACACCCAGGCGGATCTGCCGGAAGACTGGTCGGAGGAAAAGTACCTGGGATTTCCGGGCGAGGCTCCGTACACGCGCGGGGTACACGCCACGGGATACCGCGGCAAGCTGTGGACGATGCGCCAGTTCTCGGGATTCGCCTCGGCGGAGGAGACCAACGAACGCTATCTGTACCTGCTGGAGCATGGCAGCAACGGACTGTCGGTGGCCTTCGACCTGCCAACCTTGATGGGCTACGACAGCGATCATCCGTTTGCCGAGGGCGAGGTGGGCAAGTGCGGAGTGGCCATCGATTCGCTGGAGGACATGGAGATTCTGTTCCGCGGAATCGACCTGGGGAAGACCACGGTTTCGATGACGATCAACTCCCCGGCCAGCGCGCTCTGGGCGATGTACCTGGTGGTAGCCGAGAAGCAGGGAGCGGACTGGAAGAAGATTTCCGGGACGCTGCAGAACGACATTCTGAAGGAATACATTGCGCAGAAGGAATACATCTATCCGCCGGCGGAGTCGATGCGGCTGGTGATTGACACCTTTGAATTTGGCGCGAAGTACACGCCGCGCTTCAACACGATTTCAATTTCGGGGTACCACATCCGCGAGGCGGGCGCGACGGCGCTGCAGGAGCTGGCATTCACCCTCTACGACGGGGTGGAATACGTGGAGTGGGCACGGCGGCGCGGGTTGGACGTGGACGAATTTGGGCCGCGGCTGAGCTTCTTCTTCAACTCGCACAACGATTTTTTCGAGGAGATCGCGAAATTCCGGGCGGCGCGCAAGATTTGGTACCGGCTGATGAAGGATCGCTTTGGCGCCAGGAACGAGCGCACCTGGCTGATGCGCTTCCATACCCAGACGGCGGGGGTTTCCCTGACGGCGCAGCAGCCATTGAACAACATTGCCCGGGTGGCGCTGCAGGGGCTGGCGGCGGTGCTGGGCGGAACCCAGAGCCTGCATACCGACAGCTACGATGAAGCGCTGGCGCTGCCGACGGCGGAAGCGGCTCGGATTGCGCTGCGGACGCAGCAGGTGATTGCCTACGAAAGCGGCGTGGCCAATACGATCGATCCCCTGGCTGGTTCGTACTTTGTGGAACGGCTGACCCTGGACATGGAGAACGGCGCGTTTGCGTATTTCGACAAGCTGGATGCGATGGGCGGAATGGTGAAGGCCATCGACCGCGGCTTTCCGCAGAAGGAAATCGCCGAGGCCAGCTACCAGTTCCAGAAAGCCACGGAGGCGCGCGAGAAGATCACCGTGGGAGCCAATGATTTCCTGATCGAGGAAGAGGCGCCGAAGATTCTCTACATTGGCGAGCGGGTGGGCGAACGGCAGAAGGAAAAACTACGGGAGCTGCGGGCAAGGCGCGACAACGAAGCGGTGCGGCGGTCGCTGGACGGGCTGAAACGGGCGGCGGCGACGGCTCCCGACGCCGGGCGCGACGGCAAGATCTCCGCGGCGAACACGATGCCCTGGATTCTTGAGGCGGTGCGGGCGTATGCGACGGTGGGGGAGATTTGCCAGGCGCTGGGCGAGGTTTATGGCAGCTACGAAGAGTCGCCGTTCACGTAAAAAACAGTTTGCGCGGGAGAACGGATTCTGTACACTGGCTGCATGATTCGTGAATTTTTTGCCAAGCGTACAAATGCACCGCAGCCGGTCCTGATATTCGCGCTCACGATCTGGGCCGTTGGCCTGTACTGCGTGTTCTACGGCACCAGGCCGCAGTATGGCTGGTACGTGTTAGCCATTGCGGCGCTGGACACGGTCTATGCCGGGTGGTGTTTCTGGTCGTTTTACGGAAGACGGAAGGCGCGATAACCGGAACGCGGTCAAAAAATGTTTTCACGCGGTTGCAATGCCCGGCGCAACGCCGGGCATTTTGCTGTACCGTGAGGAAGACCGAAAAGGAGGGGGGCGCGATGGCGGAGAACAGAGGGATTGAACCCTGGATGCGAGGCACGCACGAAGAGGTTCCGGCCGTGCTGCGGGCGGTGATCCACGCCCTGGAACTGGCGCGCGAGGACGTGGAGCGCTGGTGCTCCCACCTGACCGACGAGGAATGGAATCTGCGCCCGCGGGAACTGGCTCCGGCGGCTTTCCATGTGCGGCACATGGCGCGCAGCATCGACCGCTTGCTGACCTACGCGGAGGGCGAACAGCTTTCCGGAGGACAACTGGAACGGATGAAGACCGAGCTGGAACAGCGGGCCAAGGGGCGCGAGGTTTTGGAGGAATTCGAGGCGGCACTGGCGCGGGCCGAGACGCGGATTCGCGCCTTTGCCGGCAGTGACCTGGAGGCCAGGCGAACGCTGGGGCGCAAGGCCCTGCCGACGACCGTGGGCGGATTGCTGGTACACGTGGCCGATCATACCTCGCGCCACGTGGGGCAGGTGGTAACGACGGCGAAGCTGGCAATTGCGTTGCGGGGAGTGTTTTAGGAGCCCAGGGAGGATTTTCACCATGGTCAAGCGCATGTGGGGGTCAGGCTGGACAACCGGCACGGCGTTTTGCATTCCCGCAAGCGGGTGAGGCGGGGTATCATGGATGGAGTATTTCTATATTTTCCACGGGACTCTACGCAATTATATGGCAAATGAAGGCAAAATTCGGATACTGGTAGCTAAGCCCGGCCTGGACGGCCACGACCGGGGTGCTAAAGTGATTGCCCGCGCCTTACGCGACGCCGGCATGGAAGTGATCTATACAGGACTGCGGCAGACGCCGGAGATGGTTGTGAACGCGGCGCTGCAGGAAGACGTGGACGTGATTGGATTGTCCATCCTTTCCGGGGCGCACAACGCGATTGTTCCGCGGGTTGCGGAACTGCTGAAAGAGCAGAAGATGGACGACGTGCTGGTGCTGGTCGGCGGGATCATTCCCGACCAGGATATCCCGGCGTTGAAGGCCGTGGGAGTGAAGGGCGTGTTCCAGCCCGGCACACCGATGGACGAAATTGTGCAGTTCATACGCGACAACGTGAAGCCGCGCGGGGTTACCGCGTAGGAGAGAGAAATGTCTCTCCCGGAGCAACTGAACAAGCTGGTGCAATCCACGACCGGACCGGCGCCGTGGTTCTGGGAAACTTTTCCCGAGGTGCACGGCGGCGGTTCGCGAAAGTACCGATGGCGCTTCCATGGCCAGGAGCAGGGACTGAACTTCCTGATAACCCTGCATGAGGAGGGCGAACCGGACCGGCCCCGGCTGGCGCTGAATACCTATTGCCGGCCATTTCCTATCGCAGAGAACAGGGTTGGGGTGTGGTGCCCGGAAGGACGCGTGCTGCGCTTTGTGTGCTTTGAGCCGGACTGGATGCAGACGTTCGGCCTGAAGGAGATTGCGGCGTGGTTTGCGGCCTCCCGCGAACGGATGTATGCCGGCACTGCGCCGGTGGCGGAGTTCACCATCAACACGGAACTGGCGGCGGGGATGCACGCGCTGGAGGTGCCCGAAGCCTTCCGCGCGGTGGACGAGCTGCTGACGCCGACCAGCTACACGGCTCCGGCTAAAGGCGATCCCGAATTTGCAATTTTCGTGGTGTACCCGCAGGCCGAGCTGGTGGAGGTTCTGCCCCAGAATTGGATCACCGGCGAAACCTACGACGTGGCCAACCACTGGATCACACGGGCGGCACGCGACCCGGAGACGCATCGCATTGTGGGCGAACTGTCGCGGGTGGGAGTGTTTGAGCTGGCGGACAATGGCAGGGACTTCAGCCGGTGGCTGTCAGGTAAAGAGTAAGGCCAAGTAACCCACGGCAGGCAAGGGATGGGGAACGTGGGGCGCCCGGCGAGAACCAGGGCAACGATCCCATATCTGCCAACAACGGGCAGATATGTGGCACCAGTCAAAAGGTGAATTGCGTGGACAGAGGCACCGGCCCGTACGTCCTGTTGACAGCAGCTTACAACGAAGAAGCGTGCATCGAGGCGACGATCCGATCGGTGGACGCACAAACTGTTCGTCCGTTCCGGTGGGTGATTGTCAGCGATGGTTCCACGGATCGGACGAATGAGATTGTCCGCCGGTGGGCGGCGGCGAGCGACTATATTCTGTTCCTTCCCAGGCAGAAGGATCAGCATCGCGGCTTTGCCTCGAAGGTGTCCGCACTGGGCGCAGGATTGAAGTTGCTGAACGGTGACGACAGTCCATTCATCGGTCACATTGACGGCGACGTGACCCTGGAGCCCAACTATTTCGAAAGCCTGCTGAAGAAATTCAGCGCGGATCCGGAACTGGGCATCGGGGGCGGATGGATTTGGGAACGGGTGAATGGCGAGTTCCAGCAACGCCGGGGAAACTCGACCACATCGGTGCCCGGCGCAGTACAGATGTTCCGGCGGAAATGCCATGAGGATGTCGGCGGATTATTACCGATGGAGTTCGGGGGCGAAGACTCGTACGCAGAGGTGAAGGCCCGGATGTGCGGGTGGCGAGTGCAAGCATTTCCCGACCTCAAGGTGTGTCACCATCACAAGATGGGAAAGACGGCGCTGCGGTTGCTCTACTGCTACCGCCAGGGGTTCATGGACTTTGCCCTTGGAAATCATCCCCTGTTCGAACTTGCCAGAGTGATTCGAAGAGTCCCGTCAAAGCCCTATTTTGTCAGCGCCGCGGCCAGGCTGTTGGGGTTCGGCGTGGCCCACATTTCAGGCAGGAGAATGGTGCCTGAAGATTTTATTGCTTACCTGCGCAGGGAGCAGTTGAACAGGTTACGAACTTGCCGGCGGTTTCGCGGCATGGTGCTATGAACTTGCTGCGCGCCGGCGCCTAAGCGCAGCAAAGCCGCGCACTGTGCCCGCCGGTTGCGGGCTTGGGTGGGCCACCCGGCGAATCCTAAATAGCCTCCTTTTTCCCTCCGGCATTGCTTGTTGGCTCCGCCTCGGATAGGCTGGTGCGTTTGCATCTGGTGCATCTGACTCTGGGGTGAGGCGCACGATGAGCGAGTTGAAAACAACTTCCCTCGATAACCAACTGAAGACCGCGGTGAAGACCGACGCGCCGCGCTATCTGCGCAACGTGGAGGTGATGCGGGCGCTGGTGGCCACGCTGGGCGCCGAGGAGGCGAAGATTCGCGAGGGCGGCGGCGCGGCGGCCATCGCGGCGCAGCACCAGAAGGCGCGGCTGACGGCGCGGGAGCGGATCGGGCTGCTGCTGGATGAGGGCACCGAGCTGTTCGAGCTGGGGCTGCACGCGGCGCATGGCATGTACGAGGAGTGGGGCGGCGCTCCGGCGGCGGGAGTGGTGACCGGACTGGGACGGGTGCAGGGACGGCTGTTCATGCTGATTGTGAACGACGCCACGGTGAAGGCCGGCGCGTTTTTCCCGATGACGGCGAAGAAGGTGATCCGGGCGCAGAACATCGCCATCGAAAACAGTTTGCCGACCATCTACCTAGTGGACAGCGCAGGGGTGTTCCTGCCGCTGCAGGAAGACGTGTTTCCGGATCAGGACGATTTTGGGCGGGTGTTCCGCAACAACGCGGTGATGTCCGCCAAAGGGATTCCGCAGATTACGGCGATCATGGGAATGTGCGTGGCCGGAGGCGCGTATCTGCCGGTGATGTGCGACCACATTCTGATGACCGAGGGGAGCGGACTGTTCCTGGCCGGGCCGGCGCTGGTGCAGGCGGCGATTGGGCAGAAGGTGACGGCCGAAGAGCTCGGCGGGGCAAAAATGCACGCGGAAATCAGCGGCACGGTGGACTTCCGCGAGGCCGGCGACGAGGCGTGCATCCGGCGGGTGCGCTCGCTGGTGGACAAGATGGGAGCGCGGCCCGAGGCGCCGTTTGACCGGGCCGAGGCGGTGGCGCCGCTGTATGCGAGCGAGGAGCTGTACGGGATTTATGAGAGCGACACGTCGCGCCAATACGACATGCGCGAGATTCTGGCGCGGGTGGTGGATGGGGCGCGCTTTGACGAATACAAGGCCGGGTATGGCGAGACTCTGCTGTGCGGATATGCGCGCATTGACGGGCACGCGGTGGGGATTGTGGCCAACCAGAAGACGCACGCCACGCAGATCGATCACGAGGGCAACAAGCGCACGGAGTTCGGCGGGGTGATCTACACGGAGAGCGCGGAAAAAGCGGCGCGCTTCATCATGGATTGCAACCAGGGGCGGATTCCGCTGGTGTTTCTGCACGACGTGAACGGCTTTATGGTGGGACGCGACGCGGAGTGGAGCGGGATCATCCGGGCCGGGGCGAAGATGGTGAACGCGGTGTCGAATTCGGTGGTGCCAAAGATCACGGTGATCGTGGGCGGCTCGTTTGGCGCGGGAAACTACGCCATGTGCGGCAAGGCTTACGATCCGCGCTTTGTGTTTGCCTGGCCGACGGCGCGCTACTCGGTGATGAGCGGCGAGAGCGCGGCGGGAACCCTGGTGGAGATCAAGCTGAAACAACTGGAGCGCGCCGGCAAAGCGGTGGACGAGACGGCGCGCAAGGAACTTTATGATTCGATTCGCGCAACCTACACAGCGCAGATGAAGCCGCAATATGGCGCCGCGCGGGGATGGATCGACAAGATCATCGACCCGGCCGGGACGCGGACGGCGCTGGCGTGGGCGCTGGCGGCGGCCCGCTCGAATCCGGTGGTGGAAAAATTCAGCGTGGGAGTGCTGCAAACATAACGGCAGCAAACTTAATGGAGGCGGAACGGTCCGGATGGAAACGGTGCACAAGGTTTTTGAACTCGCGATTACAGTGACGGAAGCAGACATTGATCAGCTTGGGCATGTGAACAACGTGGTGTACGTGCGCTGGGTGCAGGAAGCGGCGATGGCGCACTGGAACGCGCTGGCCAGCGAGCAGGAAAAGGAGCGGCTTACCTGGGTGGTGATCCGGCACGAGATCGACTACAAGCGCGCGGCATTGCTGGGCGACCGGATTGTGGCGCGGACCTGGGTGGGCAACGCCGATGGGTTGGCGTTTGAGCGCCACACGGAGATGGTGCGGGCGGGCGACCACCATCTGCTGGCCAAGGCGCGGACCTTGTGGTGTCCGGTCCATGCCCGGACCTTGCGGCCGATGGAGCCGGGCGAAGACGTCCGGGCGAGGTTTTCAGCCTCGGCGCCGCGGCGGCTGGCGCCGGATGTATTCTGAAAAGTTATGAGCGAGAACAAGGTAAAGATCGTCGAGTGCCCGCGCGATGCGTGGCAGGGGCTGGCGCGGCAGATTCCGGCCGAGACCAAGGCGGCGTACCTGCGGGCGCTGGTGGGAGTGGGGTTCAAGCAGATCGACGCGGTGTCATTTGTTTCGCCCCGGGCGGTGCCGCAGATGGCGGACAGCGAAGACGTGCTGAAACGGCTGGACCCGCCCGACGACGTGGAGATCATCGCCATTGTGGTGAACGACAAGGGCGCGGAACGGGCACTGGCGACCGACGCGGTGCGTACCCTGGGCTTTCCGTACTCGATCAGCGAGACTTTTCTGCGCAAGAACCAGAACCAGTCGGCGGAGGAAAACAGCGAGGCGCTGGAATCGGTTTGGCGCCAGGCGGAGGAAAACGGGCTGGCGATGGTGGCCTACGTTTCGATGGCGTTTGGCAATCCGTACGGCGACCTGTGGAACGTGGATGAAGTGCTGCAGGCGGTGCGGAACATTGCCGACCTGGGAATCCAGACGGTTTCACTGGCGGACACCGTGGGCGTGGCAACACCGGAGATGGTTGCCGAGATTGTGGGCGCGGTGGTCACGGAGTTTGACTACATCGAAGTGGGCGCGCACTTGCACGGACGCAAGGAGAATGCGGCGGCCAAGATTCTGGCGGCATACGAGGCGGGCTGCCGGAGATTCGATTCGGTGCTGGGCGGGCTGGGCGGATGTCCCTTTGCGCAGGATGCGCTGGTGGGCAACGTGCCCACGGAAGTAGTGCTGCGTACCTTGGCGGAACACGGCGCCGAGGTGCCGATCCGCAAGCCGCTGGAGAATGTGCTGCGCATGAACGAGGATATTGGGCTGAGGTTTACGCGGTAGGGCGCGGCGGGAAAGAAGCGGTGCGCCTGGCCCGGGGTTGCGATACAATCGCGCCGGATCATGAAAAAAACTCAGCACATTACCCTGGGTCTGCTGGCGGGCATGGCGCTGGCGTTCACCTCCGGATGCGGGCGGCGGGCGGAGCGGCGCGACTGCGTCGATGAGGCGGGACGCCTTGCCAATGACCAGAACTGCCAGACGGTGGAGCAGCAACGGCGCTCGGGCTACACTGGAGTACTTCCCTACTACCACTATCTCTATGGCGGAAGCTCTGGAGGACACATTGGCGACGCGGTGGTGAACGGGAATCCCGTGCCGGGGATGGGCAGCGGCGGCGGTGGATTCTTTGGCGGAGTTTCGCGTGGCGGATTTGGCAGCACAGGCAGCGGCGGGCACGGCGGCTCAGGAGGCGAGTAATGCAGCGGCATAAGGCGACGCCACGGGACGGCTGGAAGGCAAAGGTGGAAAAGGTTGGGATGGTCTTCCACACCCTAGACGGCGACAGCGGGAACTACTGGGACGAGTCGGCCTATTACGAGTTCACCGCGGCCGAGGTGGACCGGCTGGAGGCGGCGACGGAAAAGTTGCAGGAGATGTGCCTGGCCGCCGGACAGTTCATCATCGACAAAAGCCGCTGGAGCGATTTGAAGATTCCGGTGGAGGCGATTGCGCAGATCAAGAAGACCTGGAACGACGAGCCTCCGGCGCTGTACGGACGCTTTGACCTGGCCTATGACGGCGCCCGGATCAAGCTGCTGGAGTACAACGCCGACACTCCGACGGCGCTGCTGGAGGCGGCGGTGGTGCAGTGGTACTGGCTGCAGGATTTGTTTCCCGGGGCCGACCAGTGGAACTCGATTCACGAGAAGCTGATTGCGAAGTGGAAGGACCTGAAGGACTACGTGAGCGAACCGGTCTCATTCGGCTACGTGGACACGGTGGAAGACGAGTTCACGATCGGGTATCTGCGCGATACGGCCGAGCAGGCGGGAATCAAGACGCAGGCGCTGCGAATGCTGGACATCGGCTTCGACTTGAATACATTTACATTTCTCGATCTTAAGAATCGGCCGATCAAGACGATCTTCAAGCTGTATCCGTGGGAGTGGATTCTGCGGGAACGGTTTGGCGCGCGGGCGCTGGACTTTATGGACAAGACGCAGTGGATCGAGCCGATCTGGAAGATGATGTTCAGCAACAAGGGATTGCTGGCGATTCTTTGGGAGATGTATCCGGGACATGAGCTGCTGTTGCCGGCGTATTTTGATGGGCCCCGGCAGATGCGGGACTACGTGCGCAAGCCTTTGCTGGGACGCGAGGGCGCGAACGTGCAGGTGTTCCGCAACGGCGAGCGGGAACAGTCGTATGGTCCATATGGCGAAGAGGGATTCGTTTACCAGGCGCTGGCGCCGATTCCCTGCTTTGACGGCAACTACCCAGTGCTGGGTTCGTGGATGATTGCCGACCAGGGCGCGGCGGGGATGGGAATTCGCGAGAGCGAGACGATCATTACGAACAACCGCAGCCGGTTTGTGCCGCATCTGTTCCGGTAAGTGGAGAGGCTGCGAGTGGCGGCTGGAGCGAGGTGGCAGCCGGGGTGTAGATTCGCAATTGGAGTGGTGAGTGGGATGGCCCGTTTGCGACAACTAGCCTTCACTCTTTCGCGCTAAACCATTTCCAAGTCACAACGGACAATGCGGCGAGCAGCAGTATCCCGGCCAGCAGAGATGCCAGATACCTGAACGGTGCTGATTTGACATCCACCGACTGGGAAAAGTTCAGGCATAATGCAGCAGGAACGCCGCCCCACAGCCACAGGATTACCAGCTTTCCGACGTGCCATTTACCTATTTGCATGGTGCCGCCGCGGCAGTTAGGAACGCTGCGTGAATAGTCAGGTTCCACCTGCACCCCAAATCACGATTGTTAGCCTGAATGATTTCAAGAATTCGGACAAAGATGCTTGGCGGAGACACAGGTGCGGGTGTCTGCACCTTTCCTCGAAGCAGGAGGTCATCCGTTAGCTTCGCTAGTATCCTAGACACTTCGGTCGGAGATACGCCCCCCAATTGGAAGACAGCAAAATCTCCCTTGGACTTAGGCGCTGCCTCGTCGGGATACTTGGTGGTGACCAAGACATAAGGGCTTAAGCTTGGCTTCAACCCGTACGCCCGACAAAATCTGATACTTCGTTCGACGTCAACGTTTTCAGCAGAGATTGTATAGCTTGTTTTTTTCCAAAACCAAACGGCAGCATTGTCGTCGCCAATTGTTCTGCCGAAGCCAGTGAATCGCTCGTAAAGTGTGGAAACGTCTTGAGGTTTGTCCGCACTGAGCCACCCGGGATTGCAGACCAGAAACAAGGACCAGCTCTTGTAATCCCGTGGGATCTCGGATCGTTCAAATACCTGAACAGCAATTTGGGCGTGCGCCACATTTTGGGCGGGAAAAATCACGAGACCAACGAACCAACACATCGCGAACAGAGAAAGTCGGCGCAGTATGTACATTCGGGAAACCCTACTCGAACATGCTAGCGGCGAAAGTCTATGCTGACTACATTAATTTCAATCATGGGGGCAACTTACGCTTTATGAGCGGCACAGGGTGCGGTTACGGTACATGCACAGCACAGCAATACTAGGGGGTAAATCGCAAGGGCGCTCAGTATCCGCAATCGGAGTTTTCTCTGGCTGGATATTTCGTGGGTTGCCGAGAACCCTCACACGAGGGTAAGCTTTGGCCGCTATGTATACGACACTCAAGCTGACATTTGAAGGTAAGATTGCGACTCTGACCCTGAGCCGCGCGGAGAAACGCAACGCGATCTGCCATGCGCTGATCGATGACTTTATGGCGGCACTGCGGGAGGTGGAAGCGTCCCCGGCGCAGGTGCTGATTGTGGCCGCCGAGGGCAAGGCATTCTCGGCGGGGATGGACTTGGAAGACATGCAGGCGCTGGCAACGCGCACGCCGGAGGAAAACCACGCCCACAGCGAACGCATCGCGACGCTGTTCCGCTCGCTCTACGACTTCCCGAAGACGACGATTGCGGCGGTGAACGGCGTGGCCATTGCCGGCGGCGCGGCGCTGGCTACGCTGTGCGACTTTACTGTGGCCTCGACGGCGGCGAGCTTTGGCTACACCGAGGTGCGGATTGGATTGGTGCCAGCGGTGGTTTCGGCGTTTCTGCTGCGGCAGGTGGGCGACAAGCACGTCCGCGATCTGCTGCTGACCGGGCGCATTATCAAGGCCGAAGAGGCTTACCGCATGGGACTGGTGAACGAAGTGGTGGAGGCGGCGGAGCTGCGGGCGCGAGCACAACAACTGGCGGAACAGTTGCTGGAAAATTCGCCGGGATCGCTGCGGGCAACCAAGGCGCTGCTGCGCAGCTACGGCGACGACAAACTGACCCTCGACATCCGGAATGGCATGGAGGCCAACGCGTCCATGCGCCAGAGCGCGGACTTTGCCGAGGGGGTGCGGAGCTTTCTGGAACGGCGCAAGCCGAGGTGGAGCGAGTAAGGCGCGGCTCCGGGGTGGTTGGCCGCAGGGGGTTGTCTGCATCCCACATTCGCCAACTGCGGGCGGATGTGGGCCACCGTGTGCCGAGTTGAAATCAACAACAAGATCAGGAGCGAGCGCAAGGACAGGGTCAACAGCCCCACATTCACGCAACCGCGGGCGGATGTGGGCCACCGTGATGTAACCTGAATACATGAGCACAATCTGCGAGACCACGCTGCGGGTGCGCTATGCCGAGAGCGACCAGATGGGGGTGGTGTATCACGCCAACTACCTGGCCTGGTTCGAGGTGGGCCGGGTCGAGCTGTTGCGGCAACTGGGCTTCAGCTACCTGGAAATGGAAGCCGAGGGAATGCACACGCCGGTGGTCGAGGTGCAGTGCCGGTACAAGCATCCGGCGCGCTTTGACGACCTGATCACGATTCGCACCCGGCTGGCGCAGATGCGGACTTCGCTGCTGCGCTTTCAATACGAGATTGTGCGCACGGCCGACGGGCGGGTGCTGGCCGAGGGCGTGAGTGTACACGTGGTGGTGGGAACGGACTTGAAGCGTACCCATCTGACCGAGAAATATCGCCAGGCGCTGCGGGCCGCCGCGGAAGCCTCGGAGCCGGCGGCAGCGCCGTGCGCAACACCGCCGGACACGACACAATCATAAAAGGGGAATCGATGGCTGCACTGCAATTGGATGGGAATGAGCTGACGTTGGAAAGTTTTGCCCAGGTGGTGCTGCATGGGCAGCCCGCGCGGCTGGAGCCGGAAGCGCGGGAACGAGTTACGCGGGCGCGCGCCGTGGTGGACGCGCTGGTGGCGGGCGACCGGGTGGCGTACGCGATTACGACCGGGGTTGGACAGTTGGCCGATGTGCGCATCTCGGCCGATCAGGCGCTGGAGTTGCAGATCAACCTGGTGCGCTCGCACGCGGTGGGAGTGGGAGAGCCGCTCAGCGAGGCGGAAGTGCGGGCGATGATGCTGCTGCGCGCCAACTCGCTGGCGAAAGGGTTGAGCGGGGTGCGCGCGGTGGTGATCGACACTCTGTGCGACATGCTGAACCGCGGGGTACATCCGGTGATTCCGTCGCAGGGATCGGTGGGCGCCTCCGGCGACCTGGCGCCACTGGCGCACCTGGCGCTGGTGCTGATCGGCGAGGGCGAAGCCTGGTTTGAAGGACGCCGCTTGAGCGGCGGCGAGGCGATGCGGGCGGCGCAGATTGCGACCATCCGGCTGGCGGCGAAGGAAGCGATTTCACTGATCAACGGCACCCAGGCGATGCTGGCGGTGGGATCGCTGGCGCTGCTGGAGGCCGAGACGCTGGCGGCGACGGCCGATGTGCTGGGTGCGATTTCACTGGACGCGCTGCAAGGCACCGACGTGGCGTTCGACGAGCGCATTCACCAGGCGCGTCCCCATGCCGGGCAGATGCTGGTGGCCAGACATCTGCGCGCGATGCTGGAAGGTTCGGCGCTGCGGGAGCGGCACCGCGACTGTAAGCGGGTGCAGGACGCCTACTCGATGCGCTGCATTCCACAGGTGCATGGGGCGGTGCGCGACGTGCTGGCCTATGCGCGGCAGGTGTTTGAAATCGAGATGAATTCGGCGGTGGACAATCCGCTGGTGTTCGTGAAGGCGTCCGCGGCAGGCTGGCCCGAGGCAGACGAGCTGGCGGAGGGAGAGGTCATCTCCGGAGGAAACTTCCATGGGCAGCCGATTGCGTTTGCCCTGGACTTTATGGCGATCTCGATCTCGGCGCTGGCGGGAATCAGCGAGCGGCGCATCGAGCGGATGGTGAATCCGGCGCTGAGCGAGGGACTGCCGGCGTTCCTGGCGACGGGTGCGGGATTGAATTCCGGGTTCATGATGCCGCAGGTGACGGCGGCGGCGCTGGTGGGCGAGAACAAGGTGCTGGGGCATCCGGCGTCGGTCGATTCGATTACCACCAGCGGCAACAAGGAAGATTACGTTTCGATGGGGATGACGGCGGCGTTGAAGCTGAAGCGGGTGATCCAGAATGTGCGCTACGTGCTGGCGATCGAAGCGCTGGCAGCGGCGCAGGCAGTGGACCTGCTGGCCCCGCTGAAGCCGGGAAGCCGCGCGCAACGGGCGCTCGGCGAGATTCGCGCGGTCTCGCCCATGGTTGCCGTGGATCGCTCCCTGTCACCGGATATTGCCCGGGTCGCCGAGGTGATCCGGCAGGGAAAACTGGCCGCTGTGCTGCAGTAGGCACGGATGGCCACGCCGGGATGACGGAAATTCTATGGAATTTGGGAGGCTGGTCAGCAGGAAGGTACGGATTTTGAGAGATTTCATTGATACCTCCGTGCAATGCATTGATTTTAAATGGTTTAATTTTGTAAATTTTGGCCAGTGGATTGCATGTACATAAATGCATTCCTTAAACGTCGTTCCCTGAAAATACGCGATAGCGGCGGGGGCAGATGTGTGAGTGTAAGCCGGGTTTTTGCGAGATTGGCTTTTTCGCCAACCGTTACCGGCCTCAATTGCAAGATTTGTGCACAATGTGCCTTTGTTATCAGGAACAGTCTGCACAGGGCCAACTAACCGGTTGGCTCGTTTTTTGCGCGGACAGCGGGGGAAGATTCGAATCGTTCCCCTGTAGCGGCGGGATGCGGTTGATTCTGTGGCGATCGGGGCGGACGCGAATCTGACTGGTTACCCCGCGGAGATCCTGCCGGCTGAAAATTTTTCTCCGGTTTTTGCTTGGATATTGACCGGCCAATGTCCTTTATTGCAGAAGATTGCCCGAGATAGTTCTTGACATTACGGGGTAAAACCGTCAAATTACAATTCGTCACCGGTTACCAACGTTTTCGGCACAGTGTGAAGTGGCTGGGATTTCCGTTGACAGGAGTTTGCCCCGCTCTGGCGGCTCCGTAAAATTTGCATGGCTACGACCTTAGCGCCCGTGGATTCGCGGGAAGTGGTTCGTTGCGACGATTGCCATCTAGTCCAATTCCGGACATCCAACAATATTTGCCGCAGATGCAAGACTGCTCTGGACGCGGTGCCAGAGGCTGTCGTCATGTGCGCTCCCGTGCAGGCCACACGCACGATAGCAACGATGCCCTCCAACCAACTGCCGGTGGCGGCGGCGATCCGTTCGTTGCGCATGCGGGCGGGGCTGAGCCAGCGGCAACTGGCAATGCGCATGAACGTGCCGCGCACCTATGTCTCGAAAATTGAAAACGAGAAAGCATGCCCGACCCTGGGTTCGCTGGAGCGGCTGGCCGGAGCGCTGCGAGTGCGCATTCCCGACCTGCTGACGATGGGACGCACCACGGAAGACGATATCCGCGAACTGTCCCAGGACGAATTCATCTCCGAGCTGATGCCCTACATGCACAGGCTGAACGGGTTGCAGTGGACGAGCGTGCTGAACCAGGTGCGCGAGTTGACGGCGATGACACGGCGCTCTGCCTGAACCGGAATCAAAGGTGCGCCTCCGGCGATGCGGCCGGAAGCGCCGGGGCGGCATAGCTGAGCTGCCCGGAGTGACGCCGCGGGCCGGCCCGATGCACGGCACCGACGCCTGGCGATGCGCAAAGGCGCGGCGTGGGCGGGAGTTGAAGCGGATGGGCGAGGGCTGGCGGCGCGCGCGTCCGGCGGGTGAGAACGTCAAAACCACGATTCCGGGGCGCGGCGGCGGCGGAATGGCGTGGTTCCGTTTTATTTGCGCGCTGGGCGGGACCAGCGGGAGTAACATGGGGCGCGGCACGGACGTGCGGCCCCGCGCCAGGGCGGCGCGTTCCTTTCATTGCAAGAAGCCGAAGCGTGTGCTAGCTTCGAACTACTCGTGATTGAGGCTATGCTTTGCACACCATCGCCCCTGCCGGGCTGAGTCGAAAGCAAGCAGAATTATTCGCCAAGCTCGATCCAGAACGGCTACCACAACACATTGCAGTGATCATGGACGGCAATGGGCGCTGGGCCCAGCGACGCCACCTGCCTCGCATTGCCGGACACCGGCAAGGGGTTCAGGCGGTGCGCGACATCATCAAGCTGGCCTCGCGCATCCACCTGCGGGCGATGACGTTGTATGCATTTTCAGTCGATAACTGGAAGCGTCCGAAGACCGAAACCAGCTTTTTGATGGCGTTGCTGCGGAGCTACCTGAAAAAGGAAGTTCCGCTGATGAACGAGTTCAACGTCCGGCTGCGCTACATCGGGCGCATCCACGAACTGCCTCCCGCGGTGCAGGAGCGCATGGCCTGGGCCGAAGAGCAAACCGCGAAAAACACCGGCACCATCATGACCCTGGCGCTGAACTATGGGGCGCGGGCGGAGCTGATCGACGCCTTCCGCTCCATTGTGGACTCGGCGGCCAAGAACGGCGGGCTGGCCGATTTGGAGATTGACGAAGAAATGGTTTCCCGCCACATGTACGCCGCCGATCTGCCGGACCCGGACCTGGTGATCCGCACCAGCGGCGAGATGCGGCTTTCGAACTTCCTCCTGTGGCAACTGGCTTACACCGAGATTTACGTGACCCCGACGCTGTGGCCGGACTTCGACGGCGTTCACCTGCTGGAAGCGCTGGCGGACTTCCAGAAACGCGAGCGGCGCTACGGCAACGTGGGCGCGGCGTTTTAGGAAATCGTCTCCGGGGCCATGAATTTTCTCTCCTGCTTTGCTTCCTGAGCGCGCCAGAAGGTACCCTGCTGGTATCGACATGAAACGTCTCCTGACTGCTGTCATCCTGATTCCCCTGGTACTGCTGGCCGTATTCCGCGCGCCGCTCTGGCTGTTTCTGCTGATCACCGTGGTGGTGGCGTTGCTGGCGGTGTCGGAATACATGGGCATGATGGCCAACTACGGCCTTGAGGCCTTCCGGCTGATGACCTACCTCTACACTGCCGCGTTTTTCGTGGTCTATTTTTATGCGCAGACATTTGGGCTGGGGGCGTTGCTGGCGGGGATTGTACTGCTGCTGCTGTTTGCGCCATTCCTGCTGATGATCAACGCCATGGGGCGCCAGGATTTGAAGGTAGCGCTGCCGTCGGCGGCCATGAGCTACCTGGCGCTACCCTACATTGGGCTGCCGCTGCTTCTGCTGGCGGTGCTGCGGGATTCCCCGCGGGGATGGGTGGGCGTGGTGTTTACGTTCCTGGCCGTCTGGGCGGGCGACACGGCGGGGCTGTACGTGGGCAGGAGCCTGGGACGGCACAAGCTGGCGCCACGGATCAGCCCGGGCAAAACCATCGAGGGCACGGTGGCGTCGGTGGTGTTTTCCGTGGGCGTCTGCTGCCTGTTCGCTCACTACCTGCCGGAGATTGCCGCGGCCCTGGGCAAGGCGCACCTGCTGCTGGAGCCGCTGCGGGAGTCGCTGCTGATCGACGTTCCGGCCTATGGCAGGGCGCCGCTCTGGCTGGCCGCCCTGCTGGCGGCGGCCATCAACGCGGCGGCACAGGTGGGGGACCTGGTGGAGTCTGCACTGAAGCGCGGCGCGGGGGTGAAGGACTCGGGAAGCCTGGTGCCGGGACATGGGGGAATTCTGGACCGGCTCGATGCCCTGCTGCTGGCGCTTCCGGTGGCGTTCTTGCTCTTTCTCGCTTTCGCCAACAAATTCGTGCAAGGGTAGGCTGGGGAGTTAAACTGGATGAGTATCGTGATGAAACGAATTGCAATCCTGGGCTCGACCGGCTCGATTGGTACGAGCACTCTGAAAGTCGTTGAGAGCTATCCGGACCGCTTTTCGGTGGCTGCGCTGGCGGCGGGCTCGAACCTTGAGCTTGTCCTGGAACAGGCGCTGCGCTGGCGTCCGAAGCTGCTCTCGGTGGCGCGCGAGGATGACGCCGCACGCTTGCGGAAGCGTCTGCGCGAGGCCGGCGCCAGCGAGATCGAGGTGGTCTGGGGCACGGTTGGAACCGTGGAAGTGGCCACCCACTCCGAGGTTGATTTCGTAGTCAGCGCCATTGTCGGCGTCGCCGGACTGGAGGCGACCTACGAAGCAGTGAAGGCGGGCAAGCAGATTGGGCTGGCCAACAAGGAATGCCTGGTGGCGGCCGGCGAGTTGATCACCGCCGAGGCGCGGCGGCAGGACAAACCGCTGCTGCCGATCGACAGCGAACACAACGCGGTGCACCAGTGCATGCGCGGCGGACGGATGGAGGAAGTCGAGGCGGTGTGGCTGACCGCTTCGGGAGGTCCGTTCCTGCACACGCCGCGCGAGCAATTCGAGAACATCACGGTTGCCCAGGCATTGAACCATCCGACGTGGAAGATGGGGCGGCGCATCACCATCGATTCGGCCACGCTGATGAACAAGGGGTTCGAAGTGATCGAGGCGGTGCGGCTGTTCCATAAGCCGCCGTCGCGGGTCAAGGTTGTGGTGCATCCGCAGAGCACGGTACACAGCCTGGTGGAGTTTGTGGACGGCAGCATCCTGGCGCAAGTGAGCGTGACCGACATGCGGCTGCCGATTCTGTACGCGCTGACATGGCCGGAGCGCATTGAGAGCGATTTGCGCTTCGATGTGCTGGGGCTGAAGCACCTGGATTTTTGCCCGCCGGACCTGGATAAGTTTCCGTGTTTGCGGCTGGCCTACGAAGCGGTGGAGGCAGGCGGAGCCAAAACCGTGGCCCTGAATGCGGCGGACGAAGTTGCCGTGGCGGCTTTCCTGGAAGGCAAAATTCCTTTCCTGGGTATTCCCGCCACGATTCAAGCGGTATTGAATGAAACGCCAGCCACTAAACCGGAATCTATATACGAGGTGCTGAGCATGGATGCGGAAGCCCGCGAGCTGGCACGACGGTTTGTGAAGGCAGGCGCGACTGGCGCGCAGGTACCGGCCGCCAAGTAAGTACCCTGGTGTTGGAGAGAAACCATTCTGTTTATGACGAGCGCTTTTTACACTCTGGTCGGCGCGGTTGTGGTGCTGGGAGTGATGATCCTGGTGCACGAGTTCGGCCATTTTGCCGCGGCTAAATTGCTGGGCGTGCGGGTGGAGATTTTCTCCATTGGCTTCGGGAAGCGGCTGTTCGGCTTCCGCCGCGGGGATACCGACTACCGCATCTCAGCCCTGCCTTTGGGCGGCTATGTGAAGATGACCGGAGTCAACGCCGTCGAAATGCCGGAGGACCGGCCGCAGGGCGCGACCCCGGATGAAGGCGAATTTCTGAAACATCCGCGCTGGCAACGGCTGCTTATCGCGGTGGCTGGCCCGGCGGCCAACATGGTGCTGGCCGTCGGACTGCTGACCGTTGTGTTCGCCCTGCATCATGAAATTCCTTACGGGTTGTATCAGCCGGCGGTGGTGGGCTGGTGCCTGCCCGGATATCCGGCAGAACAGGCGGGGGTGAAACCTGGCGACCAGATTCTACAGATCGCCGATACCCAGAATCCCACCTGGCAGGACGTACACAACAAGGTTCTGATCAATCCCAACCAGCCCCTGGCCCTGCGCGTGAAGCGCGGCGGCGAAGTGCTGCCGATGACCCTGCTGCCCAAGGCCGACGGCAAGCAGCAGAGCGGCGAGGTAGGCTGGCTGCCGCAGGAACCATTCGTGGTGACGGCCTTGGAACCGGACATGCCGGGGACGCAGTCGGGATTGCAGGTGGGCGACGAAATCACCGCCGTGGACGGGACTCCGATCCACTCCACCGGAGCCATGCAGGCTTATCTGCAGACGACCAAGGACAAGCCGGTACACCTGGCGATTGTGCGCGGCAATCAGAATCTGGCGCTGACGGTGACGCCGAAGCTGAGCCCGGTGGACGCGCACACCGAGAGCTACCGGATCGGCTTTATCTCCGAGCCCATGCAGGTGGAACAACTGCCTTTGCCGGAAGCGTTCAGCCGGTCGGTGGAGGAGTGCGAAAAGCTCTCTGGCCTGATCTATGAACTGGTTGGACGCATGGCCGAGCGCAAGGTTTCGATGAAGCAGATGTCAGGCCCCATTGAAATCGTGCGGGTTTCGGGCGAGATGGTGCACCATCGCAGCATCAACGACCTGATGGAGTTCATGGCAATGATCAGCCTGCAGCTTGGGCTGTTCAATCTTTTGCCAATCCCCATTCTGGACGGCGGCCTGATCGCCATGCTGCTGGTGGAATCGGTGATGCGGCGCGACATCAATGAAGGCATCAAGATCCGGCTGTACCAGGCGGCGTTTGTGTGCCTGGTGCTGTTTGCGGGCATGGTGATCTTCAACGACGTGGTGAAAATGCTGCCAGGACAGTAAGGCAAGACCGAGGCGGCCAGGGCGCCCGCGGGCGCCCTTTTCCCCACCCCACAACGTGCTCATAAAATTTAAGAGAAGAGTCCTCATGGCAATCCTCAAACGCAGAAAAAGCTACACGGCAAAGATTGGAAACGTGCGGGTGGGCGGCAACGCGCCGGTCATGGTGCAGTCGATGACCAACACGGACACGGCGGATGTGAGCTCAACCGTGCAACAAGTGGCGGCCCTGGCGCGCGCCGGCTCCGAAGTGGTGCGGGTCACGGTGAACAACGAGGCCGCCGCCGCCGCCGTCCGTCCGATTGTGGACCGGTTGGCGGACATGGGGGTCGATGTGCCCATCGTGGGCGACTTCCACTACAACGGGCACCTGCTGCTCAGGAATTTTCCGGAGTGCGCACGGGCGCTGTCGAAGTACCGCATCAACCCCGGCAACGTTTCCATTGGGCGCAAGAACGACGATAACTTCCGCACCATGATCGAGTGCGCAATTGAGAACGGCAAGCCGGTGCGCATCGGCGTGAACTGGGGATCGCTGGACCAGCAGTTGCTGGCGCGCATGATGGATGAGAATGCGAAACTCGCCGCGCCCAAAGAGCCGCGCGAGGTGATGATCGAGGTGATGATCACCAGCGCACTGCACTCGGCCGAGCTGGCCGAGAGCTACGGTTTGCCAGGCGATCACATTCTGCTGAGCGCAAAAGTGAGCGGCGTGCAAGACCTGGTGGACGTGTATCGCGACCTGGCCGCGCGCTGCGAATATCCCCTGCACCTTGGGCTGACCGAGGCGGGCATGGGCGCCAAGGGCATTGTGAGCAGCACCGCCGGGCTGGCAATCCTGCTGCAGGAAGGCATCGGCGACACCATCCGCGTCTCGCTGACCCCGGCTCCAGGTGGCGACCGCACGGAAGAAGTGCAGGTGGCGCAGCAGGTGTTGCAGTCGCTGGGAATACGCAGTTTTCTGCCGCAGGTGACTGCCTGTCCTGGCTGCGGGCGCACCACCTCGACCTACTTCCAGGAACTGGCGCAGCAGATTCAGCTCTATGTGCGCGAGCAGATGCCCGGGTGGCGCAGCAAGTTCGAGGGCGTGGAGGAGATGAAGCTGGCAGTCATGGGCTGCATCGTGAACGGACCGGGCGAGAGCAAGCATGCCAATATCGGCATCTCACTGCCGGGAACGTTCGAGGATCCGAAGGCCCCGGTGTTCATCGACGGGCGCCTGGCGACCACCTTGAAAGGCGACCACATCGTCGAGGAATTCAAACAGATCCTCAGCCAGTATGTGGCAACCAGATACGCGAAGAAAACCGAGCCGGCCGAAGTTCGCTAGCCCGGAGTTCTCTGCTCTCCAGGGTTCGCGCCCATGGAAGGCGCGAACCCTGGGACAGCCGGCTTTTGCCCAGAACCTCCCTGGCTAACCGTTGACGGCGAGAATCATAAGGCCGAAAGCCGCCCCGAACCAGGCGGCAAATGCGGCAGCGTGAATGGCAATTCGAAGTGGCTTGCTGTCGATGATCCAGTTGTATGCGCCTTCCATGGCTGGCACCTCCTGCGCCAGCAGGCTGGCGCATGGCAACCTATACGAAGGCAGGGCGCGGAAAGTTTCGGTCCGGCAGGAAATCGTTGCAGCTAAAAGTAGGTCACCACGACGATCCAGAAGACCGGATTTTCGTAGGTAGCACTGGACTGGTAGCAGGCGCCGACCGCGAAGCTCCGGGCCTGGCGTGTTCGGAGCCCCTCCAGGGACGCGGACGTCTGGGCGAGATCGACTGCGGTGAAGGCCAGGGAGCTGGCCACCCTGGAGGACATCAGGGAACGTGGATCCAGCTTGTTGCTGGCCGCCATGGCGCAGGCATGTTTGCGCAGGTCGGGCGCGGAGACACGGCTCAACACGGGCGCCCCGGCAGCGCGCCGCAGCTCGTTCAGATGGGAAGCCACCGTGGCTTCGGCTTCCTCGACGCTGGCCTCGGGAAAGCCGCGGATGAAATCCTGGGTCACGTAGATTCCGGTTGGCGTTTGCAGCACGCCGACGCCGATGGAGTTATATTGCTCGGCGAGAATGTTGGCGCGATGGCCGGGGGAGTTCATCAGCGACGCGTGGGCATGGGCGGCATCGAGGTTGAAGGCAATATTTTCTCCGCTGGCGTCATAGCGCAGCCGTTGCGCCTGGAGGCGGGACAGGAACCTGGGCTCGCCCGGAAGCTGATGATCGACTTCGCCGGTGGACGCCATGAGCGCGCTGTGCTCGCGCGCTACCCGCCGCAAGCGCTCGTCCATGACCAGCGCGGGCAGACCACGCGCCTGCCGCTCGCGATTCACCAGGCGGGCAATCTCCTGCTCAGCCTGCGGCGCGAAGCTGTAGGAAGCAGACGGGGGCGCGGATTGGGCGCACAACGCTGTGGCGAGCGTCAGCAGCAGCAACAGCAAGCGCACGGCGCGCACGGATCATCCTCCAAAATCTGGCTTGAGTTACAATCCAAGAACCTGAGGCCAACCCCATGTCCATGATATCTCTTAGCGCCATTATTCTCGCATCACTTTTTGGAGCCTGCATCACCGCCGTGATTTTGGGCGGGCGGCGGGCGGCGCTGGCATCGCGGCTGGGGGCACTGGAGGCGGAGCTGGCGGCGAGCCGGAACGAGGTCATGGCGGCCGGGACGCGGCTGGATGAGTGCGCCGGCGAACTTAGGACGAACGTGGAGGCGCGATCCGCGGCGGAAAAAGAAGTGGCGCGATTGACCGAACAGCTCAAACAACTGGAGTTGCAGTTTGCGCAACAACTGAAGCAGCAGGAACAACAGGCGGCGGAAAAACTCGAGTTGCTGTCCGCCGCGCGGGTCGAGCTCTCCAACCAGTTCAAGACGCTGGCCAATGACATTCTGGAAGAAAAAACAAAGCGTTTCACGGAGCAGAACCAGAAAAATCTTTCGCAGTTGCTGACGCCGCTGTCGGAGAAGATCAAGAGCTTCCAGCAAAAGGTGGAAGAGGTGTACGTACAGGAGGGCAAGGATCGCTCGGCGCTCTCCGAACAGGTGCGGCTGCTGATGGGATTGAACCAGCAACTTTCCGCCGACACCGGCAACCTGACAAGGGCGCTGACGACTTCATCCAAGGCGCAGGGCGACCTGGGCGAGATGATCCTGGAGAAGATTCTGGAGTCCTCCGGGCTGCGCAAGGACGAGGAATATTTTGTGCAGAACAGCTTCCGCGACGAGGACGCACGGCAGGCGCGGCCCGACGTGATCGTGAAACTGCCGGAAAACAAGCACCTCATCCTCGACTCCAAGGTTTCGCTGACGGCCTATAACGATTACGTCAACGCGGAGACGGACGAGGCGCGCAAGGCGGCGCTGGCGCGGCATATGGATTCCATCCGGCGCCACATCAAGGAACTGGCGGAGAAAAATTACCAGTCGCTGCACCAGTTGCAATCGATCGACTTTGTCTGCATGTTCGTTCCCATCGAAGGCGCGTTCATGGCGGCGATCAGCAACGACAGCGAGCTGTGGGGCAGCTCCTATGAACGCAACGTGCTGCTGGTGAGTCCGAGCACGCTGCTGTTTGTGGTGCGCACCGTGGCGCACCTGTGGCGGCAGGAGCGGCAGAAGCAGAACGTGGCCGACATTGTGAAACGTGGCGCCGAGTTGTACGACAAACTGGTGGGCTTTGTGGAAGACCTGAAGAGCGTGGGCGGCGGGCTGGACCAGGCCAACAAGAGCTACGGCTTGGCGCTTGGCAAATTTTCTACTGGCAAGGGAAACGTGATCCGGCAGGCGGAGATGCTGAAAGAGCTGGGGGTGAAGCCGAAGAAGAATCTGCCGCAGGAACTGGTGGAAGCAAGCGCGGAAGACGAGCCGCTGCTGCCCGAGCCGGTGGATGCGGCGGGCACGGCGCGGAACGGCGCGCACTAGAACGCAGGGAGTACGGCGAAAGCCCCGCGGGCGATGATTCGCGCCGCGGGGCTTTTGCGTGCGTGCAGGTTATTGGCGCAGCGCGCCGCCGAGCGACTCGACGGACTGCACAATCTGCTGCGACCAACTGGCGACTTCGTCGTCGCGCAGGGTGCGCTCGGCAGACTGGAAGCGGACGCGCAGGAGGAATGAGTACGTCCCGGCGGCGAGCGAGCCGCCACGGAACGTTTCCGCCGGGAGGATCTGCGTGAGCTCGGCAATCTGTAGCGCGGAAAGTTTCCGGCGGATGCTTGCGAACTCCAGGCCCTCGGGCAGGACGAAGGAAAAATCGCGCTCGATGGCCGGATACTTTGAGACGGGCGTGTAGGCGGGCTGGCGCAAAGCGAGCTGGTAGAGCGCTTCGACGAAGACCTCGGCGACGAAGACCTCCGGCTTGAGTTTGCGCGCGGCGGCCACTTCGGGATGAAGCTGGCCGAAGATGGCGACGGTTGTGCCCGCGATCTGGGCGCGCGCGGCGCGGCCCGGATGCAGCCAGGTGGGAACCGTTCGGTCAAAGGTCACCGGCTGCGTGCCTCCCTGATCCAGGGCAAAGGCGGCCAGAAGCTGCTCGATATCTCCCTTGAGGTGGTAGAAATTGAGCGGCTCCGGCTTGCGGTGAACGCCGGACTCGCCAGCCGTCCCGGTGCAGACGAAGGCAAGCGAGTTGTGCTCATCCACGGCCTCGCCCGCGACGGCATAAACGTGCCCGGCCTCGAACAGGCGCACGTCGGTGTTGCCGCGATTCAGGTTATAGGCAACCTGCAGCAGCAGTCCGGGAACCAGCGAGGTGCGCATGAACGACGCCTCCTCGCTGAGAGGATTGGCGATGCGCACGGGCTCGGCCGGGGAGAAAAAGCGCGCGTCCTCCTGCGGGATGAACGTGGAGGTGAGCGACTCATTCAACCCGAGCGCGAGCAGGCGGCTGCGCAACGCGGCCTGTTTGCGGGCGTTCGGCAGCTCGATCACTCCGCCGGCGAACGAAGGCAGGGTGCTGGGAATTTTCAGATATGAGTATATGCGCGCAACCTCTTCGATGAGGTCAATCTCGCGCTCCACGTCGAGCCGCCAGGTGGGAACGGTGACGGCAAACCGTGAGCCGCTGCCTTCCACGCCGAAGCCGAGCCGGCGCAGAATGCGGGCGATCTCCGCCGGAGGAACTTCCACGCCGAGGATGCGGCGGACTTCACTGGAGGCGAGGGCAACGCACGGGGGCGTAATGCGGCGGGCGATGACGTCGATCTCGGCGGAGACCGCGCCGCCGGCGGAAGATACGATCAACTCCGCAACCCGGGCGCAGGCCAGCGGCGTGATGCCATAATCGGCTCCGCGCTCATAGCGGTGCGATGCGTCCGTGTGCATGCCAAGACGGCGGGCGGTGCGGCGGATGGAGACTGGATCGAACCACGCCGACTCGATCAGTACGTTTTTCGTTGCGTAGGTGATCATGGTGGCTTCGCCGCCCATCACCCCGGCAATCGCCACCGGCTTTACGGCGTCGGCGATGACGAGGTCCTCGGGAGCAAGCTTGCGCTCCACGCCGTCCAGCGTGGTGATCACTTCGCCTTCGCGGGCGCGGCGCACGATGATCCTGTGGCCCTCGAGTTTGTCGAGATCGAAGACGTGGGTGGGCTGGCCGATTTCGTTGAGCACATAGTTGGTGGCGTCGGCCACGTTGCTGATGCTGCGCTGCTCGATGATTTCCAGCCGATGCGCGATGTTGGCCGGGGCGGGCGCGATCTTTACTCCGCGCACGATGCGGGCGGTGTAACGCGCGCAGCCCTCGGCGTCGTCAATAACGATGGAGAAATCGGCCGGGCCGCTCCCGGAGACCTTGGGCGCGAGGGGCGCGAGGTCGAGGTCGTAGATGGCCGAGACTTCGCGGGCAACACCGTAGTGGTTCATGGCATCGACGCGGTTGGTGGTAATCTCCGCCTCCCAGACCTCATCGATACCCTGGCCGGAGAAGCCTTCAATGCTGATGCCGCTGATGGTGAGAGCTTCGGCGACATCGCGGTCGGTTGCGGTGGGAGAAACAAAATCGCGAATCCAATTCGGTGAAATTTTCATGATTGCTTATTTCCAATTTCATTCTTAAGCACGAACCGTTCTGGGTGCTCGATAATTTCCTTTTGTGCCGTTTCTAGTGCCTGTTTAAATCCTTGCGTGTGATCACCATTCGGCAAGTACAAGTCGTATACGGTCGCATATTCTGCCATAGCATCTTTTACATAAATTGGGAAAGCGCCCTCTTCTTCTCGGCCGAGTTTCTCGAGATGCCATCGCTTATAGGCATTCGTAAGCTTTAAGAACTGGAGGAGAACAGCTGCTTTTTCTTTTTCTTTATCAAGCTTGCGTTGCCGTTGAAAATAATTTTCAGCAATTAGCAAAGAGATGAGTGTGCCGAGCAAAACTCCTGAGAGGAGATCGCGGGCCGGGCCAAGTGCATCGATAATTGCTTTCAGTACACTCATTTTTCTTTACGCAAACTGCTCCAGGAAGCGCATGTCGCCATAGAAGAACTGCTGGATGTCGTCCACGTTGTAGTTCATCATCGTCAACCGCTCCACGCCCATGCCGAAGGCGAAGCCGCTGAGCTTGCGCGCATCGTAGTTGACGAAGCCGAAGACATTGGGATCGACCATGCCGGCGCCGAGAAGCTCGATCCAGCCGCTCTGTTTGCACGGGCGGCAGCCTTTGCCGCCGCAGAACGGGCAGGAGATGGAAACCTCCACGCTGGGCTCGGTGAAGGGAAAAAACGAGGGACGGAAGCTGGTCTTGACGGCCGTGCCGAACAGCGATTTCATGGCGTGGTCGAGCGTTCCCTTGAGGTCGCCGAAGGTGATGTTGGTATCGACGCAGAGGCCCTCAAGCTGGTGAAAGACAGGCGAGTGGGTGGCGTCCGGCGCGTCGTTGCGGTGCACCTTGCCGGGGCAGATGACGCGCACCGGAGGGCGGAGATTTTCCATGGTGCGAATCTGCACCGGCGAAGTGTGGGTGCGCAGCAGCAGACGGTCGCGCTGCGGGCGCTGCTCCTGATTGGCGATGAAGAGCGTGTCCTGGGTATCGCGCGCGGGATGGTTCGGCGGAAAGTTCAAGGCCTCGAAATTGTAGTAGTCGCTTTCGACCTCGGGACCTTCGGCGATGGAGTAACCCATGCCGGCAAAGACCGCGATGAGATCGTCCAGGGTGCGCAGGACGGGATGGCGCACGCCGAGCGGACGCTCGATGCCGGGCAGGGAGATGTCCAGGGCCTCAGACTTGAGCCTGGCGCCCAGAGCCGAGCCGGCGGCGAGTTGCTCCGCCTCGGAGACAATGGCCTCGGCGCGCTGCTTGAGGGCGTTGACCCTCTGCCCCACCTCTCGTTTGGCGGGGCCGGGCGCGGCCTTTAGCCAGAGATCGTTGACCTGGGTGAGCAGGCCGCTCTTGCGCGCCATCCAGCGGTTGCGGAACTCCTCAAAAGCCTTGGGATCGCAGGCGGCGGCCTGGGACTCGCTGACCAGCGACCGAAGCAGGTCAGAGGCGGCCGCGTCGAGCGCGGCGGGAGAAAAATCTTCCAGCTTCGGGACGGTGTACATAACTCCCTCTCTATCTGTCATCACTTTCACCAGACTTGTCATCCTGAGCGGAGCCGAAGGACCCCTAGTCCTCTCATACCAACTCCGGCTCAGGTCCTCCCACTTCGGGTTTACTGACTCAATGAGCGCGATCTTCTTCGCCCGCGTCCAGCCCTTCAACTGCTTCTCACGGTTGATCGCACTGCGAACATCGTCGAATCTCTCGAAATACAGCAGGCGATCGACGCCGTACTTTGAGGTGAAGCCGGGGAACTCATGATGCTTGTGCTGCTACACCCGCCTCGCAAGGTTGTTCGTCATCCCGATGTACAGCGTACCGGATATGCTCCCGAGGATGTATGTGTAAAAGCGGTACTCCCTGCTTGCCATAGGGGTCCTTCGCTTCGCTCAGGATGACACCTCAAGATCAAATAGCCACCGCAAAGACGAAAGCCACGAACGGCCTGCCGAGCGCACGAACCGTTAGAGTTCGTGCTCCCGTGCCGTTGGTGGCTTCTGACTTGGTCGAGCGCTGTTCTACGCTTGTGCCGGCACGGCGGCCTTGGCCTGCACGACCAGGGCGGCAAAGCCGGCTGGATCATGGACGGCGATATCGGCCAGGATCTTGCGATCCAGCTCGATGCCTGCGACCTTGAGACCGTGAACGAACTGCGAATAGCTGATCCCGTTCAGCTTGGCGGCGGCGTTGATGCGCACGATCCAGAGCGAACGGTATTGGCGCTTCTTCTGCTTGCGGCCGCTAAAAGCGAACTTGAGGCCACGCTGCACGGCCTCCTGTGCGGCCTGGTAGAGCTTGGATTTAGTGAGGAAATACCCACTGGCGCGTTCGAGAATTTTCTTGCGCTTGTCACGGCGCTTGGTACCACGTTTTACGCGAGGCATTGCTACTACCTTCCTTTTAGAAACATCCGCTGGACTCGAGGGTCCGCGGGATTATGGCGGCTGGAGGCAGGAGGTCTTCGACCCTTGAACCTCTTCACACACCCGGGTTTTCACCCTTTGGTTGCACCGGAGAAGGCCTTGAAACGAGGCCGTCCGGCGGGAGATCGCCCGGTTAGTAGGGGATCATCCTCAGGATTTTAGGCAGATCGGCCTTGTCGACCATTCCGCCCATGTCCATCTGGCGCTTCCGTTTGGTGCCCTTCGAAGTCATGATATGGCGTTGGAAAGAGTAACCACGCTTTACCTTGCCCGTACCTGTCTTCTTGAAGCGCTTGGAGGCGCCGCTGTGAGTCTTCATCTTCGGCATTATTTACGTCCTGAACACAACTACTGTTATTAAACACGAGAATAGCCGCTGCGGGCAAACCAGCCCACGGGACAGCCCTTGAAACAGATCGCTGGAACTGGCAGCACGCGGTGGAGCAAAACCGCCGCGTGGGGCGCACCCGCATCGGGCGGACTGCGCCGATGCCGCTACTTCTGAACCTTCGGCGGCGCCAGAATCAGGTGCAGGGTGTTGCCTTCCTGCCGCGGCATGTTTTCTACCACGGCCTTCTCCGCGATGTCCTTGATCAACCGCTGCAGGATCTCACGACCGAGCATCTGGCGGGTCATTTCACGTCCGCGGAAAAAGATGGTCGCCTTCACCTTGTCACCGTCACCGAGGAAGCGCAGAGCATGATTTTTCTTGGTCTGATAATCGTGCTCATCCACATTGATGCGGAACTTCACTTCCTTGATGGTGATGACTTTCTGGTTCTTCTTGGCCGCGCGTTCCTTTTTCTCCTGCTCATACATGTACTTGCCAAAGTCCATGATGCGGCAGACAGGTGGCTGCGCGGTGGGTGAAACCTCCACCAGGTCAAATCCTTTTTCCCTGGCAATTTTGAGCGCATCCAGCGGGGCCATGATGCCAAGCTGCGCGCTCTGATCGTCGATCACCCGAATCTCGCGAGCGCGAATGCGTTCATTGGTGCGGATAAAACGCTTATCGATACGGTCCTCCGGTGGTACTGAAACCGCTTAAAGTATAGCACGGAAAGGAAGTTCTCCCGGAGGTCAAGCGGCAGGCCGCAACCTGGACAGCGGCGGCGCACCGGCCTCGGGCAGCCTACCTCTGAAGTGCTTTGGCAATGTCGCCGGCCAGCCGCTCGGGGCTGGTGAGCGAGGCATAGCGCTCCAGAACCTGGCCCTCGCGGCTGACCAGAAATTTAGTGAAGTTCCACTTGATGTCGTCGCCCAGCAGTCCGCCGGCCTCGGATTTCAGGTACTTGTAGAGTGGATGCGCGCCGCCGCCGTTGACGTCGATTTTGGAAAACAGCGGAAAGGTGACACCGTAGTTGAGTTCGCAGAAGTCGAGAATCTCCTTGTCGGTGCCGGGTTCCTGGTGGCCGAACTGATCGCAGGGAAAGCCGAGAATCTCCAGTCCCTGCTTCTTATATTTCTTGTAAAGCTCTTCCAGTCCCTTGTACTGCGGGGTGAATCCGCACTTGCTGGCGGTGTTGACGATGAGCAGAACCTTGCCGCGATAATCGGCGAGCGGCTTCTTTTTCCCGTTATTCAATTTGGCGGAAAAATCAAAGACGTTGGGCACGGATGGCAGTCCTTTCAGTTCGAGGGTAAGGGCAAGGGTAAGGGGCAAAGTTTCAAGGTTTCAAAGTTTCAAGGTTTCAAAGTTTCAAGGTTGGAGAAGCAAAACCGGTTTCAAGTCTCGCCGCAGTGTCGCCGCCCGAGGCTATTAACTTTGAAACCTTGAAACTTTGCAACTTTGAAACCTGCCAGCTACTCCACTTCTCCCACCAGAGCCTCGCCGTCTATGGAATGGATGCGGGCGGTGAGCATTCGATTCGCCGGGAGTTCGCCGCCCAGCCACAGCTTCTGGTAGTTGCCGGTCAGCGCCTCGGTGCGTCCATGGGAGACGTGGGTAAGGGTGAGGGCCGGCAATGTCTGGCCGATAAACTGCTCCTGAAAGCTGCGCTTTTTGCGGGCGGCAAGCTCACGCAACAGGCGGTTGCGCTCGCGAGCCTGGTGTACGGGAACCTGCCCGGGCATCTGCGCCGAGGGGGTGCCAGGACGCGAAGAATATGTGAAGACGTGCAGGTACGTGAAGGGAAGGCGGTCGATGAAGGCGCGGGTCTCTTCAAAGTCCTGCTCGCTTTCGCCGGGGAATCCGACCATGACGTCGGCGCCGATGGCAGCCTGCGGCATGGCGGCATGGATACGCTGAATGCGGTCTTCGTAATGCCAGGGGCGGTAGCGGCGATGCATCCGGCGCAGGATCCGGTCACTCGCGCTCTGCAACGGAACATGGGCGTGCTTGGCAATGCGCGGCGAGGTGGCGGCCAGGGCGATCAACTCATCACTCCAATCCATGGGTTCCACCGAACTGATGCGCAGCAGGCGCACGCTGGTGCGCTGCAGAATGGCTTGCAGCAGACCGGCGAAGCGGGTGCACTCCGGGCCGGCGGCAGCGGTGGAAAGTTGTAAATCGCTCCGCAAATCACGGCGCAAATCCCGACCCCAGCGGCCCAGGTTGATGCCGCTCAGCACCAGTTCCTGGTAGCCATTGGCGACCAGTTGATCGACATTGCGCAGAACTTCCTCCAAGGGAAGCGAGCGGCTCTGTCCGCGCACAAAGGGGATTACGCAGAAGGAACAACGGTTGTTGCAGCCGTCCTGCACCTTGAGGTTGGGGCGGGTTTTTTCGTGATCGGAGTCGAAGACGGGCGCGGCCAATAGTTCGGTATGGGCAAAGATATCTTCCACCACCACGGGCGCGCGCTGGCCTCCAAGGGAAGCAAGCGCGACAAAGTTGGCGGAGGTGGCAAGCTCCCCAAGACAATGCTTGTGCGAGTTGCCGACGACGAGTGCGACGCCATCGAGGGCGGAAATCTCCTCGGGAGCGCGCTGGGCGTAGCATCCGGTCACCAGGATGCGGGCCGACGGGTTGGCGCGATGGATGCGCCGGATGGCTGCGCGCGCATCCTGATCGGCCGACGCGGTGACGGTGCAGGTGTTCAAAACGACGATTTCGGCCTCGGATGAGGTGCCTGCCGGCGACAATCCGCGGTCGGCCAACTGGCGTTCAATGGCCGCCCCGTCGGCCTGGGTGGCCCGGCATCCGAAGTTTTCAACATAGAAACTGCCCACCCCATCATTATATGGGTACCTGGGATGATTGCGGAGCCGGTTTCGGCCGGGCCTTCAGTCGAGGACACAGGAATTTCCTTGGGTTCTTGCGGCGAACCGAAGCACTGGCGGCCACTGGGGAGCTTGCCATCCGTGGACCAGTGGCTGGGTACCACGCCTCCCCGCCCTGCCGCCTTCTGCAACCCGAGGAAGCGGCTGGGCACGGGTACGGCGGAATCGGGTGGCTCAGACGCGGGGCGCCTTTTTTTGCTGCGCGAAACACTCGCGGCAAAAAACGGGCCGGCCCTGTGTAGGACGGAATGGCAGCGTAGTTTCCTTTCCGCAGCCCGAGCAGACGGCAGTCGTCTCCTCCTTGGCAGGGTGATTCGGCGACGCCTGGGTGGAGGCATGCCCCTGCTTGCAGGCCTTGCACCGCCTGGGTAAATTCTTGAAGTGCTTATCGTGGAAGAAAAGCTGCTCGCCGGCCGTGAAGATGAAATCCGCTCCGCAGTCTACGCACTTCAGCACCTTGTCCTGGAATTCCATGGGATCCCCTTTCAGCCCCAACTCCACAAGGTCGCCACCGTGCTGCTCAACTGGCGCACGGCGCACGCCCGGCTCCGGCTGGCTACCCGCAAAGACCGGTTCCCAACCGTGAACCCCGGCCACTGGCCGGACGCAACTATTGACTGACAAATAAGATTGCTCAAAAAGCGGAATCCGCTCCAGAAATACCCGGTTCCTTAAGACACATGAACCACACCACCGCAATTTAGAACGCCAAGATATTACTACCGAATCAAGCTCCCGGCGAGGCTTTTTGCGGGGGCTGCAAAGGGGGAGATTGCCGTGCCGGGCTGGCGCCAAGCCCGCTCGCGCCCCGGCGCCCTGCTCCGCCCGCGGTGGTGGAGGGAATTCCCCGATGGGAAGATGGGTAGTTTTGCTGGTTTCTTCGCGCCTTTGGTTCTGGTATGGTCAATGGTTTGGGACGATTTGTGCAAAGGGGGATTGCACAGACCGTAGGCTCCGGCTGCTTTGCCGGCCGGGCCGGTCCTGCATCTGGAGGATTTTCATGATTCGGCCCTACAAGGGTGTGTTTCCCAAGGTTCCCAGTACCTGTTATGTGGACGTGTCCGCGCAGGTGATTGGCGACGTGGTGCTGGGCGAGCACGCCAGCATCTGGATGAATGCGGTGGTGCGCGGCGACGTGCATCACATCCACATTGGACGCAACACCAACATCCAGGACAACTCGGTACTCCATGGGATGCTGGGAAAATGGCCGGTAGAACTGGGTGACGACGTCACCGTGGGCCACACCGTGACCCTGCACGGCTGCGTGATTGAAGACCGTTGCCTGATCGGCATGGGCGTCATCATCTTGAACGGCGCCCGCGTCGGGCATGATTCGATTGTTGCCGCCGGGACCCTGATTCCCGAGGGGAGCGTGGTGGAACCGGGTTCACTCTGGATGGGCGCGCCGGGGAAATTCCGCCGCCCGCTGAGTGAAGAGGAGAAGGCATCCATTTTGACCTATCGCACCAACTACCTGGGTTACAAGGAGCAGTATCTGCGGGAGCTGGGCCGGTGAGCGGCAACAATTGGCCCCTGACGACGGAACATAAAACGGTCGGGATCCTGATCTATCCCGACGTGGAAGTTCTGGACTTCTGCGGCCTTTTCGAGGTTTTTGCCACCACCCGGTTGGATGAAGAAACGCGGCGCGAAAGCGATTCGCCAATCCACCAGTTGCTGATTTCCGAGAGCAGCGAGGTGGTGGTTACCGCCGGAGGAATGCGGATTCTGCCCGATGTGGACTTTTCTTCCTGCCCCAGGCTGGATATGTTGCTGGTGCCGGGAGGGCATGGCACTCGCGCCTTGATGCACCAGCCGGAATACCTGGAGTGGCTGAGAAACATGGCTCCGCAACTGGATCGCCTGGCGTCGGTTGGCACCGGTTCCCTGCTGCTGGGCGAGGCTGGATTGCTGACCGGAAAGACCGCTACCACCCACTTCCGCTCGGTGGATTTTTTCCGCGAGCGGTTTCCCCGCACCTCGCTGCGTCCGGAGCTGCCGATGGTGGTGGATGGAAACATTACCACAGCCAACAGCATTCGCGCCGGCATCGACATGGCACTGTACCTGGTGGCGCAGACCTATGGGCAGACGATTGCGCGCGAGGCCGCGCGGCAAATGGAATATCCATACCCGGACGAACAGAATCTCCGGGCAAGGACAACAAAATGATCAAAGCTGTACGCGGAACCCGGGACCTGTTGCCTCCCGATACCGAACTTTGGAACTTTGTGGATGGCAAGGTACGCGAGGTGTTTGCCCGCTATAACTACCACGAGATTCGCACCCCGGTGTTTGAATCCACCGAACTGTTCAGCCGCGGCGTCGGCGAGGAAACCGACATCGTCTCCAAGGAGATGTTCACCTGGGAGGACAAGGCTCGCGCCGCCAGCGAGAAGAGCCAGGCGCTGACCCTGCGCCCGGAGAACACTGCCGGGGTGGTGCGCGCCTACATCGAGCACGAGCTGGGCCGCAGCGGGCTGCTGCAAAAGCTCTACTACATTGGGCCGCAGTTCCGGCGCGAACGCCCGCAGAAGGGACGCTACCGCCAGTTCTTCCAGATTGGCGCGGAGGTGATCGGGCCGCCGTCGGCGGGTAGCGAGTTGCCGATCCGCGATGCCGAACTCCTGGACCTGCTGACCGCCCTGCTGGACGCCGTCGGGCTCAGGGGTTGGACGCTGTATCTGAACTCCGTGGGCTGCCTCCACTGCCGTCCGGTCTACAACCAAGCTCTGCGCGAAGCGCTCGCGGGAGTGAAAGACCAGATGTGCTTCGACTGCCGGCGGCGCGCCGAAACCAATCCGCTGCGCGTGTTGGACTGCAAGGTTCCCGAGGACCAGCCGATCATCGACAAGCTGCCCAGGATCGCCGACTACCTGGACGAAGGCTGCCGCACCCACTTTGCCCAGGTGCGCGGCCTGCTCGACGAGCTGGGCGTTCCCTACCAGGTTAATGAGCGCATGGTGCGCGGGCTGGACTACTACACCCGCACCACGTTTGAGTTTACCCACGGCGAGCTGGGCGCGCAGAGCGCGGTGCTGGGCGGCGGCCGCTATGACGGGCTGAGCGAGCAGATCGGCGGCCCAAAGGCTCCGGGAATCGGCTTTGCCATCGGCGAAGACCGCCTGGTGCTGGCCCTGGAGGCGCAGAAAGAGCAAGCGTTAGCCCCGCTCAAAGCGTTTGTCATCCCACTGGGCGCGGGCATGAATCGCCATGCCCTGAAGTTGGCGCGGGAGTTGCGCGCCGCCGGCATTACGGTGGATGTGAGCGACGAAAGTTTCCGTTTGAAGAAGAGCTTTGAGACCGCCGAGAAGCTGGGTGCAACCTACGCCATCCTGGTGGGTGAAAACGAGGTCGAGGCCCAGGCGTTCACGGTCAAGAACCTGAAGAGCGGTGAGCAGACCACGCATCGGCGCGCGGAACTGCTGCCAACCCTGCAGAAATAGGAAGACGAACTCCATGAAAGCAACCGGGGCGGTCCGAACCGCGCCAGTTGTCGTACGATGGAGAGTGCGGAATTTTATCCGCAACATAATCCGCAACATAATTCGCAACACGGGAAGCGACGATGCAACTGGATTTCTTAGGAGATTTAAAGCGGACCCACCGCTGTGGCGAGCTGCGCTCGACTGATGCCGGCAGCACAGTCACGCTGATGGGCTGGGTCAACCGGCGGCGCGATCACGGCGATTTGATCTTCATCGATTTAAGGGACCGCTCGGGCATTACCCAGATTGTGTTCGACAAGGAGCGCAATCCGGAGATGCACGCGCGCGTTGAAGCGGTGCGCAACGAGTATGTGCTGGCGGTCACCGGCAAGGTCGAGCTGCGCTCGGAAAACACTATCAATCCCAAGATGGAGACCGGCGAAGTCGAAGTGATTGCCGGCGAATTGAAGCTGCTCAATGAGAGCAAGGTACCGCCGTTTTTTCCCGGCGATGCCAATGTCAACGTGAACGAAGAGGTGCGCCTGAAATATCGCTACCTCGACCTGCGCCGTCCCGAGATGCACGCCAACATGGAGATGCGCCACCGGGTTACGCTGGCCATCCGCAACTATCTTTCCAGCCAGGGATTTTACGAGATCGAAACGCCGTACATGACGCGTTCCACTCCGGAAGGCGCGCGCGATTACCTGGTGCCCAGCCGGGTGCATCCGGGCGAGTTCTACGCCCTGCCGCAGTCGCCGCAGATTTTCAAGCAGTTGCTGATGATCGGCGGACTGGACCGCTACTTCCAGATTGCGCGCTGCTTCCGCGACGAGGACCTGAGAGCCGACCGTCAGCCCGAGTTCACCCAGATCGACCTGGAGTTGACCTTCCCAACCGAAGCGACGATTCATGAAGTGGCCGAGGGCTTCCTCGACGCAGCCTTCCGCACTGCCGGATTCACCATCGAGCGGCCTTTTCCGCAGATGCCCTACGACGAGGCCATCCGGCTTTACGGCATCGACAAGCCCGACCTGCGTTTGCCGCCAATGACGGACGTAAAGGCCGTGCTGCCCCCGGATGCACTGGCCACGCTGCTGATCGACCCGTTGCTGCCGGTCGTCGTCATCCGCATCCCGAAGGTGGGCGAGTTGACCCGCAAGGAGCGCGACGAGCACAAGGCGCTGCTGAGCGAAAAGCAATCCAAGGTCATCAAGTTTTTCGACGATTTCAAGCGCCTGGACAAGAGCTGGCCGCAAGCGATGGCAAAGGTCCGCGAGCTGAGCGGGGCCGAGCCAGGCGACCTGCTGGTGCTGGTGGCGGCTCCCGCAAAGACGGAAGCCGTTGCCGCGAACTCCGGGGACGCCGCCGCCGAACGCCGCCGTCAGCGCGATACCTACGCCGTCTATGCCAATGCGGGACAACTCCGGCTGGGCCTGGCGCAACGCTATGCGGCGCGCCACAAGGCATTCGAGGAAAAAACATTCAAGTTCCTCTGGGTCACGGATTTTCCTTCGTTCGAGTGGGACGAGCAGGGCCAGACCTGGACCTTCGCGCATCACCCGTTCACCTCGATTCATGAAGACCACATGGAGTTGCTGAGCGAAGGCGTAAAGGCGCTGCACGATCCCAATTCGGCGCTCGGCGCGATCCGCGCCCGCGCCTACGACGTGGTGCTGAACGGAACCGAACTCGGCTCCGGCTCGATCCGCATCCACCAGCAGGAGGTGCAGGCGAAGATCTTTGAAGCGCTGGGGATGGACGCGGCTGAACAGAAGTTGCGCTTCGGATTCTTCCTGGAGGCGCTACAATACGGAACGCCACCGCACGGCGGCATCGCGCTGGGACTGGATCGCATTGTGATGATCCTGGCCGGCGCGCCCAGCCTGCGCGAGGTCATCGCCTTCCCCAAGACGGCCGCGGCCACGGACCTGATGATGGAGGCGCCAACTCCGGTCACCGCCAGCCAATTGAAGGAGCTGAACATCGCCATCAAGAAGTAACGGCCTTGGCAAAGCCGGCGGATGGGTACGTTTCAGCATCTGTCGCCTATGCGCTCCGGGGGCACGCGCGCAAACGATTGGAGATGCCGTTAGCGCTGGATGCAACGCGCTTCGATAGCGGGCAGTGCTGTGGTTAGGAGTTGGGATGATGGAACGAAAGCTCTATTCACGCGACGGTGAATGCCCATATTGCGGCGGCGTTGTCCCTCCCGGATTTGTCATGCTTCGGGGGTCGTTTGAGTGTACGTGTTGTGGGAAGGATTTGAAGGTCCACGGAATTTATGAGCTGGTGATTAGGCTCATAGCTGTGGTGATAGGCTTGCTGATTGCCCGGGCAGCCGGGTGTGAGGGCATCCTCTTGTTTTGTGTCGGTCTGATAATTTCGCCATTTCTAGTCATACCGGTTTGGAGAGTCTCAGCTGCCCTCAAGAGACCAACATTGGTTCCGTCGTCACCTGTAGTCACTACGCTTGACTTAAAAAGCAGATAGGACTCTTTGCGGCGAGTCCTCGGGGCCGTCTCTTCGGGGGGCGGCATTGCCTGTCCCAAACTGGCGGCATATTCCGGGCTTCGGGCGCGATTGATTGCCCGGAATCAGTTTGTGGTGAACTGGCGCATGGAAATGCGGGCCAATCATGCGTAGAATTCAACTGGGAAGAGAGTTTTGCGTAGGCAAACGTTTCCGCCAGCCAGGCTTGCTGGGCGGAAGCCTTTTCTATTTTTCCGTTTAATCGGTTGCACCATTCCGGTGTTGGCAAAAGCCGGGCAGGCGTCGCGCTTTCATGATCCATTACGCTTGCGTCGTTCATATTGAATTCCGGGAATTTTGATCGCTTATGTCGCATTCGAATTTTGACTCTTCGGCCGTCATCGCGAAGACATTGCGCGAAAGCATCGTGCGCCATGTCCGCTACACCCTGGTGCGGCCGCTGGATCACCTGACTCCGGCTGAATTGCTGGTTCCGGTTTCGCTGGCGGTGCGCGACCTGTTTGTGGACCAGATGCTGGCCACCAGCAAGCGCTACCGTCAGGCCGAGGCCAAACATCTCTACTACCTTTCCATGGAATTTCTGATGGGCCGCCTGCTGGGTGACACCATCTGCAACATGCGCCTGAACGAAGTGCTGGACGGCGTGCTGGGCGAATTCGGCATGCGCCTGGAACAGGTGCTGGAAAGTGAGCCCGATGCCGGCCTCGGCAACGGCGGCCTGGGCAGGCTGGCCGCCTGTTTCCTGGAATCGCTGGCAACCCTGAACATGCCGGGTTACGGTTACGGAATCGACTACGAATACGGAATGTTCCGCCAGGAAATTGTCAACGGCTTCCAACGCGAGAAGCCGGACCGCTGGAAGACCAACGGAACCCCGTTGCAGATTCCACGCCCCGAAGAGGCCATCGTCATTCCCCTCTACGGCCGGGTTGAGAATGCGCGCGACCGCGGCAAGAATCGCCAGGAATGGCTGGATTTCCAGGTTGTGGTGGGCGTGCCGAATGACATGCCGGTGGTCGGCTACAACGGCCGCACGGTCAACTACCTTCGCCTCTTCCAGGCGCGCTCTTCCGACGATTTCGACATCGAAATCTTCAACCGCGGCGATTACATTCGCGCCGTCGAACAGAAGATTGGCAGTGAAAACATCTCGCGCGTACTCTATCCCAGCGATTCGGCGATGGCCGGCAAGGAACTGCGCCTGGTGCAGGAATACTTCCTCGTGGCCTGCGCCGTGCGCGACATCGCCCGCAGCTTCCTTGCGGGGCATAACGACTTCTCCGCCTTCCCCGACAAGGTCGCCATCCAGATGAATGACACCCATCCCGCGCTGGCCGTAGCCGAGTTGATGCGCATGCTGGTGGATGAAAATAACCTGTCGTGGGAAGATGCCTGGGAGATTACCCAGAAAACGGTGGCCTACACCAACCACACCCTGCTGCCGGAAGCACTGGAAAAATGGAGCATCGGCCTGATGGAGCGGGTGCTGCCGCGCCACATGCAGATCATCTTCGGCATCAATCACGAGTTTCTGCGCACCCTGACCGCCTACTCGTGGATCGACGGCGAGAAGCTGAGAAAGATGTCGGTCATCGAGGAAGGGCATGACAAGAACGTGCGCATGGCCCACTTGGCCATCGTGGCCTCGCATGCGGTCAATGGCGTTTCGGCCCTGCACAGCGAGTTGATCCGCACCACGCTGGTTCCGGAATTTGCCCAGCTCTGGCCGGAAAAATTCAGCAACAAGACCAACGGGGTGGCGCCGCGGCGCTGGCTGCTCAAGGCCAACCCGCACCTGTCCCGCCTGCTGTGCGAGAGCATCGGCGACGCCTGGATTACCGACCTGGCGGAGTTGCGCAAGCTTGAGCCCTTTGCCAACGATGCCGCCTTTCAGTCGCATTTTGCCGACGTAAAAGTGCAGAACAAGCAGCGCCTGGCGCGCATCATCCGCGACGAGACCGGGGTCAGCACCGATCCCCGTTCCCTGTTTGACGTGCAGATTAAACGCATCCACGAGTACAAGCGGCAGTTGCTGAATGTACTGCGCGTCGTCCATGACTACCTGCGCATTGTGGAGGACGGCGACGCCCCGCAGACGGCGCGTACCGTCCTGTTCGCCGGCAAGGCCGCTCCCGGATACTGGGCCGCCAAGCAGATCATCAAGCTGATCCACAACGTGGCCGCCGTGGTGAACAAGGATCCCCGGGCCAACCAGCTTCTGCGCATCGCCTTTCTGCCCGACTACCGCGTCTCGCTGGCCGAGTCGATCATTCCCGCCGCCGACCTGAGCGAGCAGATCTCCACCGCCGGCATGGAAGCCAGCGGCACCGGAAACATGAAGCTGATGATGAACGGCGCGGTGACCGTGGCAACCTGGGATGGCGCCAACATCGAAATCGCCGAAGAAGCAGGCGAGGAAAATATCTACATCTTCGGACTGCGCGCCGAACAGATCGAGCAGATGCAGCGCAACGACCTCTACCACGCCCGCGAATACTACGAGCGCGACCCGCGCATCAAGCGGGTGCTGGATTGTTTCCTCAACGACCGCTTCTCGCCCAGCGAGCCGGGACTGTTCCGCTGGATCTTTGACGAACTGATCAACCGCGGAGACCGTTTCTTCCACGTAGCCGATCTGCCGCAGTACCTCGACATCAACCAGAAGATCGACGCCGATTTCCAGGACACCGTGAAGTGGCGGCGCATGGCGATCCTGAATACGGCGCGCTCGCATAAATTTTCCAGCGACCGCACCATCGAGGAATACAGCGCCGGCATCTGGGACCTGCAACACTTCCCCGGCCGCTCGCAGGAAGTCGCGGCGCCTGACGCCGCCTCGCTCGGCCTCACGGCGGACTGACTCCAACCGGAGGCGCGAGAATGGAATCAAGTTCCCGTCTCTTTTATCTTTCGCTCCGCGTCCGCACCGGCTGTCTGGCGCGGAAGTGGCTCCAGCCGCACTCAAGCCCTCGACCGCGGCAGTAATACGGCTTGATCACAAATCTGATGTTGTCTTTCATAGACGAGGGGGAATTATGGCAAATAATAAGCCGCTAAAAGGCGTGGTAGGCATTTTGACCGGCGGTGGCGATGTTCCGGGTTTGAATCCGGCGATTCGCGCGGTGACCATTCGCGCCCTGCGCGAAGGCTACCAGGTGATCGGAATTCGCCGGGGATGGCGCGGCCTTATCGATATTGTCCGCGAGAAGGATTACGACAACACCGACAACTATTCCATTCTTAGCGAGGAGGCCGTGAATCGCGCCGGGCGCACCGGCGGTACATTTCTGCACACGTCGCGCGCGAACCCGGGAAAGGTCAAGAAGATCAACGTTCCGCTCCATCTCCAGGACAAGTACACCGGGGAGATCAACGATCTGACGCCTGAAGTGCTGACGAACCTCGACTGGCTCGGCATCGACTACATGATTCCCATCGGCGGCGATGACACGCTGAGCTACGGCGCACGCCTCTACCGGGAGGGCGTGAAGGTCATCGCGATTCCCAAAACGATGGACAATGACGTGTCCGGCACCGATTATTGCATCGGATTCAGCACCTGCATCAGCCGCACCATCCAATTGACAAACTCGCTGCGCACCTCCGCCGGATCGCACGAACGCTTTCTCGTCATGGAGGTGTTCGGACGCTACGCCGGCTACACCGCGATGCTGCCCACCATGGCTGGCGCAGCCAACCGCTGCGTCATCCCCGAACACAATTTCAGCATCGAGCAACTGACCGAGTTGCTCAGCTATGACCGCCGGAAGAATCCCAGCAAGTATTCCGTGGTGCTGGTCAGCGAAGGCGCAATGTTCGAGGGCGGCGAAATGATCTTCGAGGGAGAGACCACCGACGCCTATGGCCACAAAAAGCTGGGCGGCATCGGCGACCTGGTCTCGGAAAAACTGAAGGAACTTTCGCCCCGCTACAACGACGGAAAAACCATCGACGTCATCAACCAGAAGCTTGGCTACCTGGTGCGCGGCGGCGACCCGGACGCGATCGACTCCATTGTGCCGATGGCTTACGGCAACCTTGCCCTAGACCTGCTGCTGCGCGGAATTTATGGCAGGCTGGTGGTTTTGAAGAACGGGCGCTATGACGATATGCCGGTGGATTGCGTGACCGGCACCAAGAAACGGGTGAACGTTCACGATCATTACGACACCGAACGCCTGCGTCCGCAATACAAGAGCTTCCAGATGAAGCCGCTGTTCATAATGACGGGCGACTAGCACCGCATGTTTCCTGGCTGCTCCGCCGGTGCGCGCGGGGCAGCGCGGCTTGCAGAAGTCCACATGGGACGCCGCGCGAACAGGGTCCATCCGCATCAAGTCTTTGCGAGCCACGTTCTGCTGCCGCTATGGGTCCCGCCGCACCCGCTTGCGCACCTCGTCGAGGAGCTTGAGCATGGTCTCAATTTTGCGCTCGCCCATCGGCTTCAGCAGCCCGTCGAGTTCCCGCAGCCGCGGCTCCATCTCGTCCAGCAGCTTCAGTCCTGAGGCGGTAATGCGGGTGACCACCACGCGCCGGTCCTGGCTATCGCGCGTACGCCGGACGAGGCCGGCTTTTTCCATGCGCTCCAGCAGCCGGGTCACGTCGGGCTCGCGGGCAATCATGCGTTCGCCAATCTCGCCGCAGGTGCGGCCCGTGGGTTCAGCGCCGCGCAGGATGCGCAGCACGTTGTATTGCGTCATGGAGATGTTGAAGGGACGCAGGATCTGCCCGAAGCGCTCCTGCAAGACGTCGGTGGTGCGCAGCAGAGACACCAGCAGTTCTTCTTCGATGGCGGCGAAAGGCTTGCCCTGGTGGATCTCTTCTCCCACCGCGCTGCTGCGGTTCCTGGTCATGGTCACTCAGTTGTCTGATATCCCGGCGGCCCCGCCGGATGCAAGGAATTACGTTGCAACAAGTTTTGCCCCAGCGCCCGCGGCCGGAGCGGCGTCTCTCGCTGCTTACCCGGCCCGGCGAAACGTTGCCCAGCGCCTGCGTGGGTTGCGCGCTAGAGCCGGTTGATGAGCGACGCCACGTAGGCCGCGCCAAAGCCGTTGTCGATGTTCACCACCGAGACGTTCGATGCGCAGGAATTGACCATGCCCAGCAGCGCCGCGATTCCGCCGAAGGCCGCGCCGTAGCCCACGCTGGTTGGCACCGCAATCACCGGGACGCTCACCAGACCTCCCACCACCGAGGGCAGCGCGCCCTCCATTCCGGCGCACACCACCAGCACTCGCGCCTGGCGCAACTCGTCGCTGTGCGAGAGCAGGCGATGCAACCCGGCCACGCCCACGTCAAACAGGCGGGTGACGTCGTTGCCCATTACGTCGGCGGTCACCGCGGCCTCCTCAGCCACGGGAATATCGCTGGTTCCGGCCGAGATGATACCGATGGTTCCCTTGCCCCGCTTCTCGCGCCTCTGCCACAGCACCAGCGTCCGCGCCATTGGGTTGTGTTCCACCTGCGGAAACAGCGCCACGGTGCCCTCCACCTGCTCGGCGCTGACCCGCGTGGCCAGCACGTTGTCGCCACGCTCGGCCAGGCGGCGGAAGATTTCCACGAAATGCTCCGGAGCCTTGCCGGGACCAAAGATCACCTCGGGCACGCCCACCCGCAGCGCGCGATGATGATCGACCTTGGCAAAGCCGAGGTCTTCAAAGGGGAGAGTATTGATCTGTTCGAGTGCAGCCTCCGGAGTTACATTCCCGGTGTGCACCTGGTCTAGTAAGGCTTTCAGCCGATGTGCGTCCACGCCACTAGCCTATCACCGCGACAGCTGTTTTTGCTCGCCGCCACACTTGCCGCCGGCGCTTTTAAGCACTACGCTGGGTTGGATGCCAGACGGAAGCCCCCAGCCAAAGCGCAGCATTACCCTCGCCGTGACCGGCGCCAGCGGCTCCATGTTTGCGCGCGCCATGCTGCGCACACTGGAGGCCGACGAGCGCGTCGGCTGCGTCAACTTCATCAGCAGTGACAGCGGCCTGCGCGTCATGGCCGAAGAACTCGGCACCGGCGGGCGCAACGACCTGCTGCGGCAGTTGCTTGGCGGCGAGCCGCGCAAAACGCGGCTGCAGAATAACCAGGATATCGGCGCCAACATCGCCAGCGGCTCCTATCCCACCGACGCCATGATCGTGCTTCCCTGCTCCATGGGCACGCTGGCGAAGATCGCCCTGGGATTGGCCTCCCGGCTGATCGAGCGCGCCGCTGACGTCTGCCTGAAGGAGCGGATTCCACTGGTACTCTGCGTGCGTGAGACGCCACTGAACCGGGTCCATCTGCGCAACATGTCCCTGGCGGCCGAGGCGGGAGCAACCATCTATCCGCTAATCCCGGCGTTCTACAACCGTCCCGATTCGCTCGAAGAGATGGCGCGCCAGTTCGCCGACCGGGTGCTGAAGTACATCGGCCTGCCGCAAAAGGATGCCTACGTCTGGAAGCCGGATGATTCCGGCGATTGATGCGGACAATCCCATTTTATTTCAGTAACTTAGCCTCCAGTTTATCCTTTGCTGCGTCCTGCAACGATGGAGCCGTCCGCCGCTCTGGCCGGCGGCCATTTACTCGCAGATGGTAACCATTTGACAACCCCCTCGGCGCAGGTCTAGGATGCCATCACACTGGAGAGGAGGTGGTCCGATGGAAAAAAGTTCAGGCGACTGTAGCAGACAATTCGTGACTAGTGAGGTGGCTGAGGCTTAGGGCGGAATCGCTCTAACCACTCGCCAGACTTCCCGTATTTCCGAAGTTTGTCGCTGGGTTGCGTCTCAAGCTGCGTTTAAAACTGCGTAACACGCCGTGTTCCACGTTTTGCCCGGTCGCGTGCAGGCCGGGTGCGGCGGCAGCAGCAGCCGGAGCGAGCCCGCCTCAGGCCAATCCAAACAGCAAACCGGCGCCCCGCATGGCTACAGTGCGGGGCGTTTTCTCTTGCAGCCACCCCTTCAAGCTATTGAAACTGCAAAGTTACTATGGTCATCGCACCCGCAACCGCACTTGACAATTCTTTAAGCAATAGTAATCTTCCCTTGCGATCCTTTCGACTCAGGAAATCAGGGAGTGTTCTGCGCGGACTCCCACGGGGAGCCCGCGCGATCCTGTTTCTGGCCCTCATTGCCTCATGAAGGTGCGTGTTTCTTGAACTCAGTGAATCCATGGATGGCCCGCGGCATTTTGTTTTCCGCTGCGCTTCTTCTTGGCGCCCACATGCTGGCTGCGCAGCAGTCCGCTGCGCCGGACCAGACCGGCCAGGGCTGGTCTCAGTCTCCGGCGCCAGCGGGTCAGGTTGCCTCCCCGGCAAGCATCGCCGGGCAGCGGTTGATCCGCTTCAGCGGCCGCGCGCTGGATGCCGGCGGGCGGCCGGTGGCGGGCATAGCGGGCGTAACCTTCGCCATTTACGAGGAGCAGAACGGCGGCGCGCCGCTCTGGCAGGAAACGCAGAACCTGGTCACCGGCGCAGACGGGCACTTCAGTGCCTTGTTGGGCGCAACGAGCGCGACGGGCATACCTCCCGAGCTGTTTGCCGGTGCTGACTCGCGCTGGTTGGGGGTGCTAACCTCGGCGCCGGGTGCTTCCGAACAGCCGCGCGTCCTGCTGGTGAGCGTGCCCTATGCGCTGCGCTCGGCGGATTCCGAGATGCTGGGCGGCAAGCCCGCATCCTCCTACCTGACGGTGAATGCGCCCGACGCCACCCCGGGCGGTTGCCCGGGATCGGGCACGGCACCTGCGGCCAGTCCCGCGAATAAAGCGGCTCCGGCGCTCACGGCTTCGTCGGCAAAAGCGGGTTACCTGCCGGTCTTTACCGATGCCTCAGGCGATCTGGGCGACTCGCTGATCACTCAATCCGGCGGCTTCGTCGGCATCGGAACGGCGAAACCAGCGGCGGCGCTCGACGTGGCGGGCGCCAATCCAACCTTGCGCATTGACAACTACTCCAACAATCTGGGCGACTCGCCGAACTTCAATTTCATCAGCGCCCGCGGCACCTCCAGTGCGCCGCTGGCCACCCAGAGCGGCGACAACCTCGGCCAGTTCGCCGCCGCCGGGTACAACGGCTCAACCTTCCCTGGCAGCAAGGTCAAGGTCAGCTTCATCGCCACCCAGAAGTGGACCACGACCGCCAACGGCACCGCAATGACCTTTGCGACCACGCCCAACGGCTCCAGCGCGCGCAAAGAGCGCATGCGCATTGACAACACCGGCAACGTTGGAATTGGTACCACCACGCCCACCCACACCCTGAGTCTGGGAGGCGCCCAGGCCGCCACCGTGGGTGTGGAGGACAATCCCACGGCCGGGAGCGCGGGAAACAATCTTACGATTTCGGCTGGGGCAGCGGCCTCGGGCTCGACCAACAAGGCGGGCGGCGACCTGATACTCGCGGCCGGCAACGGCACCGGCAACGGCGCGGGCGGCAACGTACGACTCCAGGCCGCGGGCAACGGGGCCAGCGGCGACTCCCCGGGCACCGTCAGCGACCGGTTGCTGATCGCCGGCAAGCCAAAGGCAATGACCGGGCCGGTGCCCACTGCCAACCTGTTCTCGATGCACATTGCAACCGGCGAAGCGGCTGGCGGAAGGGTGAAGTTCACCATCGTCGCCAGCGACGGCAAGAACTATGCGGCGGAGACCGGAGAGCTCATCTACCTGGCAACTCCAAAGCAGATGAAATGCGAGGTGGTGCAGTCGGAGATTTCCGAAACTCCACCAACCTACACCTATACCACGTTGGGAATCCCTGGGGCCGGGCAGACTGGCTTTCTGAACGCGCAGTGTAATTACACCTGGCTCGGAAGCGATCCGGAATTTCAGATCTTCGACACCGCGCCGACGAGTTTTATCCCCACCACGCACAAGGTCTACTACACCATCGAGAACCAGTCGCAGGCGGTGATCACTTTGCAGCCGTAGGTGAGTCGCTCCCGGAGCCGAGGGCGAAGCCTTTGCGGATCACCGTGATGGTCATCTGCTTGAGGCCAAGGGCGTCCAGTTCCTCGGGCCTCGCCCAGCGAACTGCGCTGGCGTCGCTGGCGGCAGCCAGGGTTCCCGCGCGCGGGTGGCAGAGATAGTCGATGAGAACATAGTGATACTTCGCGCGGCCTTCGCAGTCGGGAAAGATCGAATCCACTACGTCGAGCAGCGGCCCAACCTCGACATCGAGCCCTGTTTCCTCCAGAACCTCGCGGGCCACGCCATCGCGCAGCTTTTCGCCCAGTTCGAGTGCGCCGCCGGGAATCGACCACTCGCCCTCCAGCGGCGGGTTGGCGCGGCGGACCAGCAGCACCGCTCCGTGATGCAGAATGACGGCGCCAACGCCAACGATGGGAAGCAAGGGATAAAGACGCGACATGGAGACATTGTAAGGCGGGCGATGTTACGGATGAACGCGGACGGGAGGAAAAAGATACGGCGGAAGTTCAGGCTCCCGCCGGTAAAGGAACATTGTGGGATGGTTCCCTGCTCCTGGTTCGAATGCGACTCCAGACGGCAACGGCAAGGCTTGTGCTTACCAGGAAGCAGGGATTTTGGAATGAGCGAGTTGACGGCAATAGAGACCGGCGGTTGCCTGCTGAAAATTAATCACCCGCAAGACACTAAGAAGTTGCTGAAACTCTTCGCTGGCCGAAATGTTCATGACTTCGACGGCGCACGGATCGTCAGGGTTGGAGATAGGAATCAGCATGCGGTATGAATGCCTCGCGCGAGAGGGGGATCTGAAATGTTCCAGCCTCGATTGAACACTTCCATTGAAGCGCATTTTGCGCGGCGCACCACTGGAAATCGCTGGCCAGCGCAACGGAGGCGTGCCAAATGTGAACGCTGCCGAATCGGGAAGCGGAGCTGCGCTTAGGAAAAAAATTCCCGCGGGCTCAAATCCACAATCTTCCAGCCCTTGGCGCCGCGCTCCAGTTCGAAGCGCAACTGACCCTCGCGCCGGGACCATCGGCCTCCGCCACGCGGCTCGTTTTCCACTTGAAACTCGGCGAGAATGGAGCCGCGCTGGTTCTCCTCCGAGATCTGCAGGATGCGGAAGGTGACGCGGAAGCCTTCATAGCGGGCGAAATAGGCGTCGATCTGATCCTCGAACGCCAGGTAGCCATCCATCTTTCCGGCGTCAAAGGCGGAGAGCAGCCGATGCTGGGAGTGACCTTCAAGGCCGTCACGCAGGGTACCGAGAACCGCGGCGGCTGCGCCCTCGTCAAACGCGGCGGCGGCTGGGGGCGCGGATTGCTGCTGAGCCGCAAGCGGCAGGATGAGAGCGAGAAGCAGGAAAGGAACGACGGCAAAAGCGCGTCTAATCACGTTGCAATCTCCTGAACAATGACTGCTCAAAGCAGCATAGAACACGGCGGGCGGATGTGAGCGGAAAGTTGGGTAGTGGGTCAGTTTCAGGATTGACCTTGATCTGGGAGGAATAGCCTGAGAACGTTCTGTCTCGCACTCCGGTGTGGCCCGTCTAGCGCACAGGAAAAGGCTATCATCCCGAGGAGGGGCTAGGAGATGATTGGCGGACCATATGTGTTGTATTCAGAGATCACTGGTATCACGCCTACAGAAGCGGATATCGCGGTGCTGCTTCAGCCTTTGGACGTGCGGAAGGTTCTCTTTCTTCTATGCCGCATGAATATGCACTTCCGTTTGGCGTCCGAATCTGAGGGGACCACTTTCGAGCGAGCGGTCGGTAAGGCTCAGGAATTCCTATTCAACAACTTCACAGATGAAGTTCTCTTTGAGCAAATCAAAAACTCTCTGAAATATACAAAGACACACGAGAGACCGCTCTTTCACCCCGTCCAACTGCTTGCAATGATGCGTTGCGCGATGAGGTACTGCCAGGGAGTTGACGACAGCGAAAATGTCACGGACGAACAAAGATACGTCGTGGGACGCTGTTGCCTCATGATGAATGACCTGCTCACCACGGAAGAGGATAATCAGAGGCTGTTCAGAGGCTCCGACAATGGCAGAAAAGCTGAACTGATGACGCAACTGTTGCCTTTGTTCGAGATACAGAATCCAGGCGACACAATGCACCTTTTGAATCGCTCGCTTGGGATGTTCAGTCTACTAACGTCAAACAACTCAACTAGGTCTGAAATTCTCAAACGCACGGGCGGCTACGATTTTCCGGAAAGATTCCACGATCTCACGGGAGTTGGGCTTGATCGGTGGATAGCAATTCTCTTTTGCTGTGTCGCTTACTACAGTCAATATGGTGGCAGTGACGGCGCGGGGCAAGAATATAAGTACTTATGGATTGATCCGAGGGCTTGGGTCGGCGCGTCCGAGATTTCCGAGAATGACTTGAGCGTGGTCCTTGGACTTATTTCAAAGAATATCGGAGAGTTAGCTTGTGCTGAAAAGCCTTGCGCGATAAAGCGGTGTGCGGACATCGCTTCATTCAAGTTTCATCCGCTTATCAAAATTGGCTTTCTGTATATTTGCAGCGACCACGGCCTACTCGTCGAGAAAATGTTTGCTGGAACATATTGGGCGATTCATGATCGCGAAGACGACAAGGGACGGAAGCGGCTTGCAAGTGCGTGGGGAATCCTATTCGAACGTTACGTCAACTGGTGGGCTCGAGATCGCAACTTTCAAAAGTCGATGACGTTTTATCCGTGCCCTGTTTGGGATCGCGGTCCTTCGAGAACGAGGAAAAAGCACAAAGGGACAGACGAAGAAGCTTTTGATGCTGCTATTTTGCAAGGAAGCCGGTTCATGGTACTGGAGTACAAGGGAGGGTTTTTGACGCTGGAGGCCAAGTACTCCACGAATATCCGTCTCCTCCTGCGGGATCTCAATAGGAAGATCGCGAAGGCTTGCCGGCAGCTCTCCCGGAGTATTAGTGAATTGTTTGGGATAGTTCTGGGGCGTAAGCTGCAAAAGATTTCCACGGCGCATGTGACCCGGGTAATTCCGGTGATCGTTGTCCAAGACCGAGCGCTTCGATCAGTGGGCGTCAATTGGTGGATCAATCGGCAATTTCAGCGGGAAATGAAAAGAGCGGTGCTGCGTCCTGAGATCACAGTTGAGCCGGTGACACTGATTCACATAGATGAATTTGAGACCATGATCGATTCTGCTGAGGGACCGGACTTTGGACTTCTTGAAACGATACAGCTTCGGAATTTTCGCGACCAAGAAGGCATGAGCGATTTGAGCGATCTCTTACTGAAAAGCAAAGGGTATGGAGCACAACACTCCACTCGGAGAAGAGAACTTGAAGCTGAGTTTAACCGTTGCGTGTTGAAATACGCCTTCCCAAGTGAATACAAGAGCTATTGATGACCATTCGAATCAGGAGTGGCTATTGGGAGCAGCCAATCTCGGACGTGAGATTGAGACTAGGCAAGAAGCCAGCGCCTACATGCAGCCCCTTAGTTGGAGCACGACTATTCCAGTGTTGTCGCTCACTCGGAAACCGACCCACTGTCGAAGATTGCGCGGCGCCCACCCCTATTGCAGCTTTTCCTCCAGTTCGGTCCAGCGGGTGAGAAGCTGGTCGAGCGCGGCGGTGGCTTGCTCCAGTTTGGATTGCGCGGCAATCAGTGCGGGAGCGTCGGTTTGGATGGCGGGATCGTGCAGCGCCGCCTGCGCGGTGGCCAGGCTGGATTCTGCTTCGGCAATCCGCTGCTCGATGGCGGCATGCTCGCGCGCTTCCTTGTAGGAGAGCTTCTTTTTCGCCTGCGCCGCGGGCGCGGTGGCGCCGGGCTTGGCTGCCGGGTCCGGGGCAGCAGACGAAGGTCCGGCGACGGGTGGGCGGCGCTGCTGCTGTTCGCGCCACTGCTCCCACTGCAGGTAATCGGCAAAGGTTGCGGCGTTGCCGTGGCCATCCAGTCCCAGGACGGTGGTAGAGATACGGTCGAGCAGATAGCGGTCGTGAGTGACCAGCACCAGCGCGCCCTGGAACTCGAGCAGGGTTTCTTCCAGGACCTCGAGGGTGGGAATGTCAAGGTCGTTGGTCGGCTCGTCGAGCAGGAGAATGTCGGCGGGCTGAAGCATCAGGCGCGCGATCAGCACGCGGGCGCGCTCGCCGCCGCTGAGACGGCTGACGGGCTGGTTCAGCTGCTCGCTGGTGAACAGAAAACGGTCTGCCCAGGCGGCTACGTGGATGACGCGGTCCTGGAAGACGACGGCGTCGGAATCCGGCGCCAGGGCGCGGCGCAAAGTGAGCGTGGGATCCAGCTCGCGCTGCTGCTCGAAGTAAACAATCTTGAGGCGGTCGGCGGTGCGAATGGTGCCCGCGTCAGGTTTGAGCTCGCCCTGCAACAGGCGCAGCAGGGTGGTTTTGCCGCTGCCATTGGGACCGACCAGGCCGACGCGCATGCCGTTGGTGATGACAAAGTTCAACCCGTCCAGCAGCGGGCGCTGGTCGCCGAAGCGATAGGCGAGGCCCTCGATCTCAACCAGGCGCTTCGCCTGGCGTCCGGTGCTGGAGAAATCCAGGTCGGTGCTGGCGGTGCGCGTGCGGGAGCGGACATCGCCCAGCTCGCCAATGAGTTCGTGGGCGCGATCGATGCGCGACTTGGACTTGCCTCGCCGGGCCCTGGGACCGCGGCGCAGCCATTCGATCTCGGTGCGGACGCGGTTTTCCAGCGCTTCCTGATGGCGTTCCTGGGCGTGCATCCACTCCTGTTTCACTTCGAGGAAGTGGGAATAGGGGCCGGCGACGCGGAAGATGCCATCGGGAAAAACGCGGGCCAACTCGGCGGTTTCGCCGGCCACGTTTTCCAGAAAATAGCGGTCGTGGGAGACAATGACGCAGGCAAAATTCGCCTGCTGCAGCAACTGTTCGAGCCACTCGATTCCATCAAGGTCGAGGTGGTTGGTGGGCTCGTCGAGGAGAAGAATTTCCGGCGCCTTGACCAAGGCTTCGGCAATGGCGAGCCGCTTGCGCCAGCCTCCGGAGAGCGCTTGCGCCTGGGCGTGGAAGTCCTCAAAGCCGGCCCGGCCAAGCGTCTCATGCAGGCGCGCGTCGCGCTCCAGGGCAGGCACCCCGGAGCCGTCCAACGCCGCCTCGATAACCTGGGTGACGCTGAGGCCCGCGGCAAAGACGGACTCCTGCGGGACGTAGGCCAGGGTGGCGCGCTTGCGCAAGGCAACCTCGCCCGCATCTGCCGGCTCCAGCCCGGCGAGAATGCGCAGCAGCGTGGTCTTGCCGGAGCCATTCGGGCCGATCAGGGCGATGCGATCGCGCTCATTGACCGTGAAGCTAACGTTGCGGAACAGCGGCTCAGCGCCGAAGGCTTTCGACAGAGATTGGGCGTTGAGAATTGGCGGCATCCCTTCGATCATACCGCGCCTGGCGTTTCCAAGCCGGGTACGCGGCTACCAACGCCGCTCCGGCCGCGGGCGCATGGGCCTTCATTTTTTTCTGCAGACCAGATCGCCTTGGCCGATGGGCACCAGCACGCTGTCCACGCGATCATCGCGCAGGGCGCGGTCGAGCATGGAACGCAATGCCGCCTCGTGGCTGATGGCGTTGTCGGCGACGAGAATGCCTCCACTGACCATGCGCGGGACGGCCAGTTCGTAGCAGGCGCCGTACACATCCTTCTCGGCGTCGAGGAAGCAGAAGCCGATATCGCCGTAGTTGGCAAGATGCTCAACGGCGTCGCCATGAACCACGTCGATCAGGTCCGCGACTGCGGCGGCGGCAAAGGTGGCGCGGGCCAACTCAACCTTGGCCGCGTCAATCTCAAAGGTAGTCACGCGGCGCCGGGTGGCGCGGGCGGCCAGCGTCAGCCACAAGGTGGAGTATCCCGCGCTGGTGCCAATTTCGATGATGCGGCCAGCGGGAGCCGAGGCAGCCAGCAGCGCGAGGAACCGGCCCACCTGGTGCGGAACCTGGCGCAGACGCTTGCCGTGCGGGGTGCCGTCCGTGCGGTCCCGCGAGTCAACGGCTTCCAACTCGCGCATACGGAAGAGCATGGCCGGAGAAATGGACTCAAACATGGGAGATGATTTTACAACATGAAAAGGCTCCGGGGAGGCTGAACCGCAGGCGCTCCACGGAGCTTTTTTATTCGCTGAATTTCCCTTACGAGCCTACTTCTTCTCCCCAGCTTGGCCGCTGATACTTGCCCGAGCCAACCTTCTTGATGCACTCTTCCAGCACATCGAGGGCGAGATCGGCCTGCTGTTTGGTGACGATCAGCGGCGGGCTCAGGCGCAGGGTGTTGGAGCCGCAGCCGAGGAAAAGCATTCCCTTTTCGAAGGCCATCTCGACCACGTGGTCGCGCTGCTCTCCGGCGGGAGCCTTGGTGTGTTTGTCGGCCACAAACTCGATGCCGATCATCAGGCCGCGTCCGCGCACGTCGCCCACCAGCGGCAGCCGCTGCGGCCAGTCGTGGATGCGGTCGAGGATGTGCTCGCCAACGTCGTGCGCGTTCCTCAGACCTTCGCGCTCGATGATGTCGATGGTGGCCAGGGCGGCGGCGATCGCCACGGGATTTCCGCCAAAGGTGGAGGCGTGCGAACCGGGAGCCCAATCCATGATTTCCGCGCGCGTGATCAGCACCGAAAGCGGCAGGCCGCTGGCGATGCCCTTGGCCACCGTGATCATGTCCGGAGCCACGCCGGAGTGTTCGATGGCCCACCACCGGCCGGTGCGTCCCATGCCCGACTGAACCTCGTCGATGATCAGCAGGATGCCGTGCTTGTCGCAGATGCGGCGCAACTCCTGCAGGAACGCGGGCGGCGCGGGCAGGTATCCGCCCTCGCCCTGGAAGGCTTCCACCACGATGGCGGCGCACTCCTCGGGCGGAACTTCGGTGCGGAAGACCCAGTCTTCGATGTAGCGCGCGGTGTCGCGGGCGTACTGCTCAGCCTCGGTGCCGGCCGGGCGGCGATAGAGGTTTGGATAAGGAACGTGCACAACTCCCGGAACCAGCGGCGCAAAGCGGCGGCGCTGCTGCGCCTTGGAACAGGTCAGCGAGAGCGCGCCCATGGTGCGTCCATGGAAGGCTCCGTGGAAGGCGATGATGTACTGCCGCTTGGTGTGGTAGCGCGCCAGCTTGAGCGCCGCCTCGATGGCCTCGGCGCCGGAGTTGCCGTAATGCACCCGGTGCGGCCCCGGCATGGGTGCAATTTGCGACAGCCGGTCGGCAAGCTGGGTGAGCTGCGGGTAGTAGAAGTCCGTACCGGACATGTGCAACAACTCGCCCGCCTGCTTTTGCACGGCGGCGACCACTTCGGGATGGCAGTGTCCGGTGGAGGTAACGGCGATGCCAGCGGAAAAGTCGAAGAACTCGTTGCCATCCACGTCCTCAATCACAATGCCGCGTCCGCGCCTGGCAACCAGGGGGTAGGAACGGGTGTAGGAGGGCGATATAATGCGGTCGTCATCGGCGATCAGGCGCCGTGCAATGGGGCCGGGAAGTTTGGTGCGGATACAAGGACGGTCGGCGGGAGCCAGAGTCGAACTCGGTGGCGTCATGAATTCCTCCTGAAGCACAAGGCGAATGCAGCGGATGCGGATGCCTGGGCTGCCGCTTTCGGGGTCGCCGAGACAGGGTGCGCGCGGAATGCAGTCCAAGCAGGGGTGCGGATGGAGGAGGAAAACTAGTCGCCGCCGAAGAGGTTGGGGCGGGCAAGCGAAGGCGAGCCGACAAGATCGGCGCGCGCAGAGGCAAAGCGCGACCAGATGGCGCGCGCGCCAACGCCTCGCACCTGGTAAGGGTTGCGGTGGAGGCACAGACGGCGATCACGGGCCGAATCGATCATAGGCCGCTTTCCTCTCTCACCCGGTGCCTGATTATAGCCCAGTTCCGGCGGGGCAGGCGCGGGTTTCTCGGGCGGGCGCCCGGCGCCCAGGCGTGGCGGGCAGAGGTTGGGGCGCGGATACGTGTTGCGACCTGCGATGACCGCCCTTAGAATCAGGGTGCGACCTTACATCTGCACGGTTCCGAACTGATTTCCGCACGAAGGAAGACAATGGCGCTTCATCTGTTCAACTCTCTTAGCGGCAGGATTGAAGAATTTGCACCCTCGGACGGCAAGACCGTTCGCTTCTATGCTTGCGGCCCCACGGTTTACGATTACGGCCACATTGGCAATTTCCGCACCTTCATTGCGGTGGACGTGCTGCGCCGTTACCTGCGCCAGAGCGGATTCCAGCTGCTCCACGTCATGAACATCACCGACGTGGACGACAAGATCATCCGCAACGCCAACCAGCGCGGCGTACCCATCGGCGAGTACACCAGGAAGTTCGAGCAGGCGTTCCTGGAAGACATGCAGACGCTCGGAATCGAACCGCCGGAACGCATCTCGCGCGCCACCGAGCACATTGCCGAGATGGCGCATTTCATTCGCAAACTGGCCGACAAGGGAATTGCCTACCAGACCGAGGACGGCTCCTGGTACTTCCGCATTGCCAGTTTTCCCGCCTACGGCAAGCTGAGCAAGAAGGACTTTGCCGGGCTCATCGACGGCGCCGACGGACGCATGGATGCCGACGAGTACGAGAAGGACGACGCCCGCGATTTTGCCCTGTGGAAGGCTCCGAAAGAGGGCGAGGCAAGCTGGGACACCGAGATCGGGCCGGGGCGTCCGGGCTGGCACATCGAGTGCTCGACCATGTCCATGGAGTACCTGGGTGAGTCTTTCGATCTGCATGCGGGCGGCGAGGATCTGATGTTCCCGCACCACGAGAACGAAATCGCCCAGAGCGAATCGCTCACCGGAAAAACTTTTGCGCGGCACTGGATGCATGTGCGCTTTCTGCTGGTGGAAGGCCAGAAGATGTCCAAGTCGCTGGGAAATTTTTTCACCCTGCGCGACCTGGTGCTGATGGGGCACAAGCCTTCGTCGATCCGGTTGCTGCTGGCCTCGGTTCCCTACCGCAAGCAACTGAACTTTACCTTCGACGGCCTGACCCAGGCGGCGAATTCGGTGGAGCGGATTCGCAACTTCAAGCTGCGGCTGGAGACCTCGCGCTGGGAAGCAGGAGCGAATCCGGAGATTGCCGCGCTGGCCGCGAAAGCAGTCAGCGAGATGCGCGCCAGCCTGGACGACGATCTGAACACCGCCCAGGCGCTAGCGGCTATCTTCGACCTGGTGCGCGACGCCAACGCAGCCGCCGATCACGGCAAGGTGAAGCAGGACGACATCGCCGCGCTGCTCGACGCACTCCACAAGTTCGACGAGATTTTTGCCGTGCTGGTGGATTCGGACGCGGCGCACGTGAAAGCCATTGTGGATTGGGCCAGGAGCGAAGGTCTCGAAGAAAAAATCAGCCCCGAGGCAGCCGAGATGGCCAAAAGCGCCGCTCTCAGCGATGCCCAGGTGGAAGAGCTGGTGGCCAGGCATTCCGCGGCGCGCAAGGCCCGGGACTTCAAAACCAGCGACGCGCTTCGCGATCAACTGCTGGCCCAGGGCATTGTGCTGGAAAACACCAAGGACGGCGCGCGCTGGAAGCGGAAGTAAAGCGGAAGCATCAAGAATGACAAAAGCGGCCCGCGGGCCGCTTTTGTCGTGCACGAAGCGACACGAACCGGCCCAAGAGGTCAATCCTCTCGGCGTTTCCATCTGTCGAACGTCTGCCGCACTTCTTCTGCGGAGGCGAAGTCTCCGCGATCCGCTTCTGCCAACGCCTTCTTCGTCTCCTCAATCTGCCACTGGTTCAGAGCCTCGGACTCATCCATAGCACCTCCACGGACCAAGGATAATTTTCTGCTTTGCGCTTCGCTCAGCTCACGCCCGCCCCTGCATCTTGGCCCACCACCAGCGCACCCCGACAAAGAGGAACCGCCAGTCCTTGAAGAACTCCGGAGGCTTGCCCTCAAAGGCGTGGCCAATGAATTGAAGCGTCCATCCGGCTACGAACAGAACTGCCGCCGCCTGCCAGGCGCGATGGTAGAACGGCATCGCCACCAGCGTGAGCAGCGAGAGAAGAATCAGCGGAATCCCCACCGTGTGGCAGGCGCGGTTCACCCGATGTTGGTGGCTGCTGGCATATTGCGCAATCCATTGCTCGCCTGTACGGTTTCCTAGCATGGCGGAAGATTATAGCCCAAAGCGTCGCTGCCGCTCCGGCGGAGCCCGCCGCTCAGTCACCGCTGGGCTCGATCGGCTCCAGGTCGATGGCTGGTTCTTCGCTGGTCTGGCGATGGACCTTGGCTCCGATGACGAGGATCACCGAAAGGATGATGACGGCGGCGCCCGCGAGCATGTACCCATCCATCTTTTCGCCGTGCAAAAGGCAGCCCAGAATCAGGGCGATGATCGGGTTGACGTAGGCGTAGGTGGCCACCTTTGCAATCGGCACGTTCTTCAGCAGCCAAACGTAGGCGGTGTAGCCCACCAGCGAGCCGGCAAAGACCAGGTAAACAATGGCCCACAGCGAGCTTGGAGCCCAGGTGGCGCGGTGCAAATCACCAATCAGCAGCGCCAGCAGACCGTTGATCAGCCCGGCAATGAGCATCTGCCAGCCGCTGGCCGTGAATGGGTCGATGGGCATGTGCCAGCGCTTGGCCAGCATGGAGCCAGCCGCCCAGCTGACGCTGGACCCCAGGACGAGAATGGATCCGAAAAGCTGGCGCGCGCCAAACCCCGTGTGGCCGGAGATATCCGGCCACAGCAGGATGGCAACTCCGGCGGCGCCCAGCGCAATGCCCGCAATGCCGCGCCCCGTAAGACGGTCTTCGCTATGGCTCAACCGCTCCAGGACCAGAAACCAGAGGGGAGTGACGGCAATGAACAGCGCCGCCAGTCCGGTCGGAATATAGGTCTCCGCCCAACCCACCACAACGTTGGCGGTGATGAGCAGAAGGATTCCGATCACCCCCAGCCGGAGCAGATCGCGGCGTGGAACCCGGATGCGGTGTCCGCCCAGGGCGCGAAAAACCAGCATCAGCAGGCCAGCCGAGGTGAAACGGAGCGCTCCCATCAGCAGTGGAGTCAGGTGCTCAACCGAGATTTGTATCGCCAGGTACGTGGAACCCCAGAGGATGTAAACCAGGGTAAAAGCGATGACGACCTGCAGCCGTCTGGGAGAGTTCACGGGAGTCATGGGACCGGTTCAACTTTATCAGGTTCAGCGGACGGCACACTTGTAAGTCGGGCGCGCAAGCGGCAGAATCAATTCCTATGCAAGCGCGCGGGTTTGACGAAGGTTCCACGGTGCTGCTGACGCTGCACTCTCCACGGCAGAAGTTCTTCGGCGTACTGCTGCGGCTGACCCCGGCTGGAATGGAGTTGCGCTGCGTGGCCCTGGAATCGCTGGACGATCTGGCGCGCCAGCTCCGCGCCGGGGAGCGCGCCGGCCCCTCCACGTTTTTCTTTCCCATGCATCGCGTGGAGCGCATGGAATTGGATGAAGCGACCGGCGGACTGCCCTCGTTGGCTGAAAGCTTCCGGGCTAACGCGGGACTCCGGGTGGAAGACGTCTTTGGCGAAGACGGCGGCGCGGAGAGACACGATTGAAAAGCGAATTCTGGAACACTCCAAACCAGTTGACGCTGGCGCGTCTCTTCTTCGTCCCGTTCATCATCATCTGCGTGATGGAGCAGCGTTACCACGCCGCCCTGGTCCTGGTGGTGATCGCCGGGCTTAGCGACGGGCTGGATGGGCTGGCGGCGCGCCTCCTCCACCAGAAAACCAGGCTGGGCGAATACCTGGACCCGATCGCCGATAAGCTGCTGCTCAGCTCGCTGTTCCTGGTGATGTCGTTCAACCAGATGATTCCGTGGCGCTACACGGTCATGGTCTTCTCGCGCGACCTTTCCATCCTCTTGATTTCGGCCTTGCTCTACACCGCGGGCCTGCGCGATTTCCGCCCGGGAATCTTCGGCAAGATCAACACCGCCTGCCAGATCGCGGCCGTCTTTTTTGCCCTGCTGGCCAAGGTGTACATCCAGGAGTGGGTGTGGATGACGCGCCAGGTCCTGCTCTACGCAGTGTTCGCCTTCACCCTGGCTTCCGCGATCCATTACGTGTACTTGACCGGCCAGCGGCTGAAGAGTTTGCAGGCGTCCAAGTAGGCGCTCTGGCCGCGGCCGGGGTAACTCACGCAGTCCTGCTGATCATCAGCATGTCAGACAGATTCCTTCGCAACTTCCTTTATTTCATAGTTTTACATTGACTTCTGCCACGGCATGGGATATAGCCTAGTCGTTTGACTTACTTCTATGACTTTCATTTGCACAAAACGATTCTTACCGAGGGGATTCATATGGACACGAAGGACGCACAGGACGTTGGCATCGAGTTGAGTGATATAGAACGGACAGTCAAGATATGGGCGCACGAAATAATCGAGGAATTGGAGGACGGATTGGCAGCCGAAGAACATCCCCAGCATTGCATCAAGGCCGTGCCTCCCGCAAGGAAAGAGGATAAAGAGCTGGTAGTAGCGTAATCCTACGCCCGGTTGGGCTCGTCCGATCAAGCATCACGTGGTTCCTAATGCGGCCTGCTCTGGTGGAAACCGAAGCAGGCCGGATCATTTCATAGCCTGGATTGCATCCCACCCAGATTCATCCGCCCATCCCACTTCCGGAGCTGCACCGGACGCAACCAGGCTGGCCGTCACGCTGGCCCGTGCTACCAGGGCGCGGGGCCGGGAGCGTGGCTGCCGTGTCCGTCGAGGACGTGATGCTCGATTTCGCTGGCGGCGTCGATAATCCTGTAAGGCGCGGGAACCTCGAACAGTGAGGCGGGCTGGTCGCCGCGGCTGACCTTGGTCACGGTGGTGGTAAACTCGCCCGCCCAAGGGTCGCGATGCAGGCTGCGCATCACCAGTTCCAGGTCGGGAGAAAACCACTGCTCGCTGACAATGTCGATGGGGCGGTCATTGCCAATCTGTCCGGCGGGCAGGGTGGTGATGACTCGCGTGCCCAGGACGCGGAAGCCCAGGATGGTCTGCTCGCCGAGATTCTCGGTGCGGACCGGGTTGGGCGCGGCCAGAAAAGGCTGATCGATGCGCATGGTCGGTGCGCTGGCAAAGCCGGAATCCTCCGGCAGGAAGCTGGAGCCGAGCTGGTTGGCCGTGGAGCCGGAACCGGCCGCGGCGGCTGAAGCGTCCGACGGCCCGCGGTTGCGATGTGCGGAGAACACGTGCAGCCGCCAACGGGATTCACTCGGGGCCGCGCTCGCCGGGTTTGCCTCGCTTCCGCCAGCTTTCTGGGAGTCAGGCGATAGCAGCGTATTGCCGGTACCCTGGGCGTTGAGGCGCGCCACGTAGGAAGGCCCGGCGCCATTCAGCTCGTAGCGATGGGCGACCATCTCCTGCGGGTCCAGAACGTAGCTGTACCCAAGCTGGTGATCCACAATGGTGATGAACGTGGCGGCGGAAAAGCCAGCCGGTAAGCCAGGAACCGAGAGCTGGGAATCGCGCCGGATGCGGCCCTGCGCATCGCGATAAATGCTGGAATTGGTGGAGCGGGAGATGCGGTTGCCGTCGATGAAACTCTGATGATGCTCGGTGACAAAGTCCGCGCAGATTGGCTTGCCCAGGGCCGGTTGCGCACCGAGCGGTCCGGAGAGGCCGAGCATCGCCGAGGAGATGGCGATAGGCGGCGGAGCGATTTGCACGGTAATCCGCGCCGCGCTATCGGCCGCACTCGCCTCAGCCGGCTCCTGCGCCACAAGCTGAAGCGGACAGGCGAGCGCGAACCATGCCAGCGTAATTGCAGCCGCGCCGATCAAACGGAAATTCATCCTTTGCAACTCCTGACTCATTCGCAACTCGCGTTCCAATTCCGGCATCCGTTCACCGCGCCCAGCCAGGGCACTGCTTCACGGCATGGTTCACAAGGTTCATTGCAGCTCCCGCGCATCTCCTAATTGGCCACCCGGATGGCACGGGCGACACCATCGGGTCCAATCACAACTTCAGCGTTTACAAAGGCATTACCCACGGTCTGTCCGAGGTTGGGCTTCACCTGGCCCACCGGAACTTTGATGTGTACCACCTGCATCGGGCCGGAGCAGACCACAGGATCGCAGTACATCAGATTGGAATATCCCGGCCAGGTTGAGCTGGCCGACTCCGCCACGTTGCTGGCCACTCCCGTACTGGCCAACCGCAGCACCGGGGCGGCATTGGCCGACTGTGGCGTCACCGGCATGGGAGCGTAGGTCGAGACCAGGCTGTCGGCAGCAACCGCGCGAGCCGGACCAGACGCGGCCGCAGGTATGGGAGTCTCCGCGGGCGCCGGGCGCAAGGCTGCTTCGGACCCACCGGAATTCAATGACAGCGCATTGGATGACCGCGGGGCAGCCGCGGAGGCGGCTGGCGCTAGCCGCAGCGTTGCCCGCCGCCCGGCCAGGCTGGCGGTCGCAACCGGATGGCGAGCCGGAACGGCGGCGCTCTGCTGGGCGGCTGGAGCCGAGGCGGTGATGGACGTACTCACCGTGGGGCTGGGGTTCCACAGGTGCACGGCGGAGCCCAGCACGGCCAGGACGGCGGCAGCCGCAACGGCGCCGCTCCACCAGGTGCGTGAGGCCCACGCCGGAGCCAGGTTGCGGCCAGGGAACGTGAACCGGCGCGCCGTCGGCGCAACCCCGGCCAACGCCAGGTCCATTCCGCCGGCGCGGCGCTGCTGCAGCCGCCGGTATGCTTCCATGACCGCGCGATCGGTGGCGCGCGACGGCCCCGAGGCCGGCGCCGAGGCCAGTTGCCGCAATCCTCGCTGCACCGTGGCACGCGCCCGGTAGTGCGAGGTGCAGCGTTCGCACTGCCGCATGTGCTGGTTCGCGTCCGGATGAAGAATGCCGCACAGCATTTCGTCAATGTGAGCGTCAAATTCGTTACATCTCATAGCAAACATCCTTGAATGATTCCGCCCGCCTGTTTGTCCGAGGGCTGGGTACGTGTTTCAAGTTTCTTGGCCAGCAAACTGTGCGCGCGATTGAGCCGGGATCGAATGGTCCCCAGGTTGCAATCAAGTTGGGCGCTGGCCTCGGCGTATGACATTTCACACAGATCGCACAGCACAACCACTTCGCGGTAATGCGGAGGCAGGGAATGAACCGCTTCGCGAACCAGATCGACGGTTTCGCCGCGCAATACATCGGCAATCGTGTCCTGGGAACTCTCCAGCGCAAGCTCAACCTCTTCTCCCTCCTCGTTCTGGCTGACCAGCGGCGTGTTGCGGGCCTGGGAACGATAGGAGCGGCGGACAAAGTTGCGCGCGATGCCGACCAGAAACGAGAGCACTTGACCCTTGCTCTCGTCGAACTTGCCGCCCTCCTCCATCAGCGTGATGAAGGCGTCCTGGGTGATGTCGTCGGCAAGCGTAGCCGATCCGGTCATATGCAGGGCAAAGCGATGCACGCTGGACTTCAATCTCTCGTAAAGCACAGCAAAGGCTTCCTCGTCGCCGGCAACGGCTAGGCGAAGGAGCTGTGGCTCCGAAAGAGTGTCGGTCAACGGCATCGAGCTCACGGCATTGCGGACAACCTGTAGTCCTACCAGTATTACCGGAAACCACCGGGTTAGTTCCACAAAAGTGAGGAGCCGCGGAACGAAAGGCGACCGGGGAATGGCAGAGAGGCGATCAGGGAATCCCGGATACTCGCGGCGCGCCTAGCGCGGCAGGTTGTCGGTGGGATCGCCCTCTTCGGTCTCACTCGAAAAAAAGCTGGAGCATAGGCTCGAGAACAGCAGGAAGACGTTCACCAGGCTGATCACCAGCAGCAGGGCTCCGAGTACCGAAGCTTTCCAGCCCTGGGCGTTGTCGTCGTCAAAGTCCTGGTAAAAGTCGCGGATCTCCTGGCCGAAGTAAGCCACCAGCCCGCCAAAGATGACCACCACCACCGAACTCAGCGTCCAGCTAAGTTTTGGGGCGCCGAGCAGTTTGTTGACCACCGCCAGGATCGCGCCTCCGCCCAGAATCATGAAGATGGCGGTGGCCGGGTGGGCCAGGTCGCAGCCGTCGAGGAATCCCCAGAGCGCGGTCAGCGCGTACATCAGTCCGGCGCACAGGAAAGCAACCGCCAGCATCCGTGGCGGCAGCAAGGCGGAAAATTCCAGGGCGCTGAAGGCGGAATAGGCAAACAGCAGCACCGCCGCCGGAGCCATCGACAGCTTCTCCACGTAGCGGCTACAGAAGGCCAGAAACAGAACCTGGCTGATCAGGACAACCCGAGCCGTCAATTGCGACCCGGCAAAGCTCTGCGGCAGCCCCGTGCCATGGACAAGGGATGCGGCCACCGCCGAGGTCAGCAGCAGGGCGCCGGCCGCCAGGGCCAGCGCCCGCGCCAGCACTCGGCGATAGGTCTGCTCCAGGGCGTCATCCAGCACCGTCGCCCCGGCATCCGAGGCTGGTGCGAGCGGCTCAAAACCCTCCGGCAGCGCGTCCAGCAGCTCGGGATGCGGGCCGCGCGCGATGCGGTTTTCGGCAATTGGCAGGATCCCGCAGCCGTCGGGTATGGGCGGCAGTTGGCCGTGCGGCAGGTTGGGATCGCTCATGCGATCCATTGTGCCGCAAGCGGGCAACTGGGGAAAGTATCAGAGGTAACCCTGCCGCTTCTGCGCGCTTAGAAAACCTCAGGCCAACGCTGCGCGCCGTGGTAGACGGCGAGGATCACAATGCGTGCCTCATAAATCGCGTAGGCGGCGATAAAGGGCGTCTTCGCAATGACCAGTTCGCGGGTGCCCGGAACCCGGCCCGCTCTGCCCGACATAGGAAAAGCAGCGAGCTGTTGAACGGTGGTGACGATTTGCATCGTGATCCGGACGGCAACCTCCTCGCTGTTGGAAAGAGCGATGGCATCGTGAGCCTGATCCAGTTGCCGGGTGGCCTGCTCGGTCCATTCGATCATTTGCTGGCGCGTCCCGTTTTCTGAAGACGCTTTACAACCTCATCATGGCGAACGACGCGGCCCTTCCGCATCTCTTCCTGCCCTCGGCGCACCAGTGCGTCCTGGTAGGCGTGCAGTTCGATGTAGTTGGTGATCGCCTCGTTAATCAGGTAGCTGCGCGAACGGTCCTGCAAGGCGGCCAGCGAATCCAGCGCGTCGATCTTTTCGGCATCGGCACGGAAGCTGATAGTTTTCTCGGTGCTGCTCATAATGCGGGAACAATAGCATGTATTATTTTGTATTACAAGGGAAGGGCTTCTGTTTCTGCCAGATAATGTCACAAAGGAAATTCGGGCCCAAAATTAGGCAGAACACGACTCAAGCACCGTGACAGAGGAGGCTATGCGATTAGTACGGTTTGCCGCAACTTTTGGAGCAGCCCTGGGTGTTGGGATAGCAGTTCTCATGCTGTCCCTGAATGAGATACAGTCATTTTCGGATACTGTGAGCGTCATGATCATGGTGGCGACGTTTCTTCTTTGTCCGACCTTATTACTGGGACATACGCTCTTTATCAATAGTACGATCTTGTTGTATATAGTCGCGATTGTAGGGAATGGGGTTTTGTACGGAATTGCGTCCGCCATCATCGGCCTGGGATTTGCGCTGCTTCAGAGACTCATTGCTCACATTCGCAACGGGTAAGGAGATATCCGGCAGCAATCAGACCTATGTGTTGATATCGATCAAGAGCTCGGGCGGATGGCCCAAGTCTGGGGAGAAAAAGGGATTGACGGTGCCCCACATCCGCGCGGTTAGCAGATGTGGGTGCGGTAGCCTCAGAAGCCCTTCGGATTCTCCCCCGCCACGCCAAACGCCCGCTCCAGCGCAATCCCTGCCGAGCCCAGCAGTCCTTCGCCGAACAGCGGACCAATCAGCGTAATGCCGTGCGGAACCCGGCGCGGCGGGTTGAACTTCGGCAGCGGGTGCGCCGGGTCGGGCGCCCAATCGCTGCGCGCCTCGGCAACCTCGACAAAGCCAGCCCGCAACGTGAGCGAGGGGTGGCCGGTGAAGTTGCTGATGGTCATCATTTCGTCGCGCAACGACGGAACCAGCAGCAAGTCCACCTGGGCGAAGATGCGCGCCATCTCCAGCGCCACCTTGCGGCGGAAGCGGTCCGACTGCACAAAATCCACAGCCGACAGAAACCGCGCCTGCCGGAAGGAATTCGGCCAGCCATCGGGCGCCTGCGACCTAAGCTGGTTGAGTCCGCCCGCCAGGGTCAGCTCCTCGAAAGCGGCGGCGGCTTCGGCAAAAAGGATCAGGTCGAGCGAGTCGTAGGGCCAGTCCGGCAGCGAGACTTCCACCGGAATGAAGCCGAGCTGGCGGGCCGTCTCCAGGGCGGTGCGATCCACCGCGGTGGCAGGTGCTTCCTTCATCCACCCAGGAAAGAACCCGAGGCGCAGACCGCGCACAGCAGCGTTGGCGTCAAAGTCAAGGTGGCTGGGGACGCTGCCGAGGTCGCCTGCGTCGGGACCGGAAATCGCGTTCAGCACCAGCAGCGTGTCTTCCACCGAGCGCGCCATCGGACCCAGCTTGTCGAGCGACCAGCACAAGGTCATCGCTCCCGTGCGCGCTACCCGGCCAAAGGTGGGACGCAGGCCGGTGACGCCGCAGCGCATCGAGGGACTGACAATGCTGCCGTCGGTCTCACTGCCGATGGCAAATCCCACCAAGCCCGCGGCGGTAGCCGCACCCGGCCCGGCCGATGAGCCGGACGAACCTTCTTCCAACAGCCAGGGACTCATCGTCTGCCCGCCGAACCAGATGTCGTTGAGCGCCAGCGCGCCGAGCGAAAGCTTGGCCACCAGCACCGCGCCAGCCGCGTGCAGGCGTCGCGTAACGGCGGCGTCCTCGGCGGGAATGCGGTTGCGGAAAGGCTCAGCCCCGTAGGTCGTCGGAATGCCCGAGGTGTCCAGCAGGTCCTTTGCGCCCCACGGGATGCCGTGCAGCGGACCCCGGTAGTGTCCGGCGGCAATCTCCCGGTCCGCCTGCCGGGCCTGCGCCAGGGCAAGGTCGCGGGTCAAGGTGATCACGCAGCGAAGTTGCGGACCGAAGCGCTCCAGGCGCTCCAGATAGATGCCGGTCAGCCGCTCGGAGGTAAGTTGGCGCTGCTCCATCCAGCGCGCCAGGCGGTACACCGGCGAGAAGGCGATGGCGTCGTCGGTCGCAGGCAGTGGTCCAACATCGGCGCTGCTGCGCAGGAAGCGATCCCGCGCCGGACCTGCGCTCTGGCCCGCCATCACGGGATTCCACTGCGACCAGGGCGCAATCGAAGGCTCGATGGCGACCTTGCGCGGGCCCACCCGGCGCTCGTAGTAGGGCGCCATCGAGATGCGCCAGTTGCTGGCGGCCTGGGCGCGTTCGGCCCCGGTCAGGGTGAAGTTGACCAGCTTTTCCGCCGCTTCAAAGTTCGCAGCGCTCACCTCGGGGCCAACCGGGGGCGCCGTCCCGAATGCAGGCGGCGCACCGGGCGTTGGCGTTGTCTGCGGAACAACCGGCGGGTTCTGCTGCGGAGCATTCTGGCCCAGGCCGGCGGCGGCGCCAAGAACGCTGAGGGTAGACATGGCAAGGAATTCACGGCGGGAAGTTGACATGGCACTCCATGTTCGCGCCAGTGGGCGCGGGAATCAGACAGCCACCAATATACCCCCAGCGCCTGTGGCCGGAGGGCCAGCCGTTGGCCCGTATCCGTCGCCGGAATTGCCGCGCGCGGCAATCCCGGCAGACTAACTGGCGAGGCGCGGGATGATGTCGTCGCCGCGGATATGAAACTGCGCCGAACAGCAGTCGGAGCCGCAGATGATGGGAACGATTCCAGCCATCTGTTTGCGGGTAATCAGGCCCAGGGTGGCACAGGACGGGCAGGCAAGCACGGCCCAGTATGGATCGCCCTCTTCGCCGCTCTCACCGGCTTTGTCGAGAACGAAAACCGTTCCGGGTCTCATCTGTTCGGGAATCCACTGGGGGAGATAGTTGATCTCAACGATCATGTGTCACCTCCACAGTCTCTCTAAAAGACTGCCTGTTTATGGCCGTGCCAAGGTACGGGCGGATTGGACCGCGCGCACCGCTTGAGACTTCTTTTTCGCAGTTTGCCGGGCCACCGGCAAAGGCATGGGCGGAGCCAGCACGCGCTCCAGAACCGGGCCAATGCAGATGGCCAGCAAGGGCTGTTGAGTATCGCGCAGAAGATCGATCACGCCGCGCTCGGAGTCGCGCAGGAAAACGCTCTCACCGTCGGTGAGCAGATGGAGACCGGGGCCGCGCGCCAGCAGGTCCCCCAGGCGATGGCCAAATTCATGGCGCAGCAGCGCCATCATCTTGCGGATGCGTTGCAGGCTGAAGCCACGGCGGCGCAGATCGCAGAGTATGGCAAGTTCGGCCAGGTCCTTGGCCGAATAAAGACGGCGATGGCCCTGCCGGGCAGGCGCCACGATTCCCTGCTCATCCCACCACTGCAACTGGCGTGCGGTGAGGCCGGTGCGCTCGCGAACCTGGCTGGATGTAAAGCTCTGCTTCATGCCCTGCACCAGACCGGACGGCTGGGAATCAATTGCTAAGGAACAATGTGCCGCAATTTGTTTAAAACAATATTGCAGCGGAATGTTGCACCTATACTAAGCCCGCTTTTCCGGATGTCAAGCCCGCAATCATCGTGGAATCGCAAGAAGTACCCGCGGCGGGAGCCCGGAATCTGGTATTTTCTTCTTATGCTTCTGGTCATCAACGGAGACGAGCGCAACTGCGCAGCCCTCAGCCTGGACGCGCTGATCGAGGAGATGGGTATGAAGGGCGACCGCGTCGCCGTCGAGCTGAATCGCGAGATCGTGCCGCGCACAAACTGGCAGGCTACCGCCCTGAAGGACGGCGACCGGCTGGAGATCGTCCACTTTGTAGGCGGAGGTTAGCCGCCCGGCGAACGCTTATTCGCTCTGTGCGTGCCCTACCTTTGCTGCCTCCAGGTAACTCAACGCCAATAGACCTGTAGCAATCACCTCGTGCAGCAACAGGACCCGTCCGGCGATCTTATCCCTGGTTTCGGGCTTGTCTTCTTCACCCAGGCCGCGCTTCCTTACCAGTTCCGCAAATGCCTGCATGTCGCCGGGCAACAGGACAGGATTGCGCATCAGCTCTTCGTGGCACTCCCAGCAACAGAGCGCGGCCTGTTTCTCCTGCCCCCAGGGACAGGTGTCGAACAATCCATCCGTGGCCGTCCCATGGCGATCGGCGGATCGCCGGAAGAATCGTTCCGGCACATAGGGATGCTCGGTCGCAAGAGAACGCCCAGCGATGGTGGGCCGGGCGGGCTCGTTGGAACGCCGGACCGGACAGCCGCAAATCGCACAACTCTCAACCTTTTCTGTTTTCATCCGCTTCCTTGTGACTGAACAAATTAAGAGAACAAATCCTGAAATTGATCCCAATCCTTGGGGAAATTCGAGACCGCAGGATCCGGCGAAGCCGGAGGCCGCCCGCGGAATGAGCGGCCTCTTTTGCCGCGCTGTTGCGGAACGCACGGCAAGCTTTGGGCTACAAACTTAGCGCGGCGGGTTGGCGCTGGCCGAGTCCGCCGGCGCGGGCGTGCGCGCCTGCCCGGAATTTTGCGAATCCGAACCTCGGACTTCCACGTTGTTGCTCATCAGGCGCACGTCCACCCGGCGATTTTCAGCGCGGCCATGGGAGCTGGTGTTGCTGTCCACGGGATCGTCTTTGCCGAGACCGATGATGAATATCTTGTGCGCCGGTACGTTGAATTCAGAAGCCAGGTACTGGGTAACGGCAGCGGCACGGCGCTGGCTGAGCTGGTAGTTATACTCGGCGTTTCCAACCGAGTCGGTTCGTCCCTCGATCGCCACAATGCAGCCCTTGACGCTGGGAATCTGACGGCCCAGTTCGTCGAGTTGCTCCTTGTCCTTGCGGGTCAGCTCGGCTTTGTTGAATCCGAACAGCACCGCGGTTTCCGTCACCGGATGATAGTTGTCGAGATTGGCGACCCGGACGCCGAGGTCGCGAACGCCGCCGTTGACGTTTGCGGCCAGTGCCTGGGCCTCGCCAGCCTGCTGACCGGCGGCCATTGCCTTCTGGTCCGCCGTGGCGGCGCGGCCATCCACTCCCCGGATTCCCCGCTGGGCGCGCTCGTCCACATCGTGAATCCCACGAGTCGTCTGCGCGGTGCGATCATCCAAATCGTCAAGCTTGTTCATCACTGGGGTAACCTGCCGCGAAACATCCTTCTTGGTAGCGCAGCCTGCCGTCAGGGCCAGTGCGCCCAGGGCAAGAAATGGGAGTAGAAAGCGTTTCATAAAGAAGCTCCTTGGGCCCGAATAATTGCACCCGGGCAGTCCTCGAGTTATGGCAGCCCGGCGAGGCGTCCGCCTTTGGGAATGCACGCGCAATGCCACGCCAATCGGCAGCAGATTCAATCACTTAGATGCTGTCTCCGCGGCGCCGATAGGAGATTCCTTCCCGGGCAGGTAGAATTTTCATAGCGGGCGCCAGCCGCGGCAGCAGCGTAAGTTGCTTCCTGCGTGCCGGGTGCGGCCCCGGCCAGCGGTTGGCCCGGCCAGCGAGTGAGGCGATGGATCTCTCTCAGAAGATCAAAACGGTTCCGTCCAATCCCGGGGTGTATCTCTACAAGAACGCCGAGGGCGAGGTCATCTACGTTGGCAAGGCGAAGAACCTGCGCGCCCGCGTGCGCTCCTACTTTGTGGAGGGCGCCGGCGAAAACGCCAAGACCGGAAGCCTGCTGCGCGAAGCCGTCGATATCGAGTACATCGTGGTCGGCAACGAGCGCGAGGCGCTGGCGCTTGAGAACAACCTCATCAAGCAGAAGAAGCCGCGCTACAACATTCTGCTGCGCGATGACAAAACGTATCCTTACGTCAAGCTCACCGCCGAGCGCTACCCGCGCGTCTACGTAACGCGCAAGCTGCGCAAGGACGGCGCCACTTACTACGGCCCGTACTTCCCCGCCAGTCTTGCCTACCGCATCGTCGATCTCATCCATCGCAGCTTTCTGATTCCCTCCTGCAAAATCGACCTGACCCGCGACCATCCGCGTCCTTGTTTGCAGTTCTACATCAAGCGCTGCATGGGGCCGTGCGTAAAGGATTTGACCACCCCGGAGATCTACGCCGAAGCGGTCAAGGACGTACGCCTGCTGCTGGAAGGCAAGCCCAGCGAGCTCTCCAGCTCCTTGCGCGCCCGCATGGAGCGGGCGGCGGCGGAGATGCAGTTTGAGATGGCGGCCAAGTATCGCGACCTCATCGTCACCGTGGAGCAGTTGCATGAAAAGCAGCGCATGGATGCGGCCGAGGGCGATGACATCGACGTTATCGGCTACCATTTCGAGAACCATCTGCTGGCCGTCAACCTGTTTCACATGCGCGGCGGCAAGGTGCTGGACCGCCGTGAATTTTTCTGGGAAGAGCTGGGCGAACTGGAATCCGCCGCGGGCTTTGACGTGGGCGGATTCTTCAGCGCGCTGCTCAAGCAGCTCTACCTGGATGCACCCTACATTCCGCACACCATCCACATTCCGGTTGACTTTGAAGACCGCGAAGCGCTGGAGGAGTTGCTCGGCGAGAAACGCGGCGCCCGCGTCCACATCGACGTGCCCCAGCGCGGCGAGAAGCGCTCCCTCATCGACCTGGTGGGCAACAACGCAAAGCAATCCTATGACCAGCGCTTCCGCGTGATGAAGCCGCGCACCGATGTGCTGAAGAGCGCGCTGCAGGACGTGTTCCTGCTGGCCGAGTTGCCGGCGCGCATTGATTGCTTTGACATCTCGCACATTCAGGGCGCGGAAACCGTCGCCTCGATGGTGGTCTGGCAAGACGGCAAGATGAACAACCCGGAGTATCGCCGCTACATCATCCGCACGGTGGCGGGGATCGACGACTTCAAGTCGATGCACGAAGTGGTCACCCGCCGCTACCGGCGGGTGCGCGATGAGGAGCAGGCCATGCCTTCGCTGGTGCTGGTTGACGGCGGACTGGGACAGTTACACGCGGCGGCGCGGGCACTGGAGGAGCTGGGACTGGCGGCGCAGCCGCTGGCCTCCATCGCCAAGCGGGAGGAGATCGTTTATCTCTACGGCCAGGAGGACGAGCCGATCGCCTTGGACCGGCACTCGCCGGTGCTGCTGCTGATCCAGCAGATTCGCGACGAGGCCCACCGCTTCGCCGTCACCTTCCACCGCAAGCGCCGCCAGATCAGGGACCGCGCCACCCAGTTGCGCGACGTTCCTGGAATTGGCGAAATCACCACCCAGAGGCTGCTGCAGCACTTCGGATCGCTGCACGCCGTCAAACAAGCCGACTACGCCTCACTGACTTCGGTGGTCACCGCCAAGCAGGCCGAGGCAATTCTGGAATTTTTCCAGCGCGACGAGCCGGTTAGCTGAGGGCGCGGGCCTGGGTGCTGAGCGAGGCCTGCTGGGCAAGGTACAGTGCGCCCTCGAAGGCCTGGCGCGAGCTGATGTGAACCTGCACCTCGGGGCGGTCGGCGCGGATGAAGTTGCTGAAGATCTGGCGGATTCGGGCCGACCTGGAAAAGACGCTGCCGGTGTATGCAACCTGCACAATCGAGGGACCAACCCAGAGGCGGCGCAGAACGACCTGGGCAATGCGGGCAAGTTCGAATCCGGCGGCGGAGAGAATCTCACAGGCCAGCGGGTCGCCCGTCTCGGCAACCGCCAGCACCACCGGAAACAGCTCGGCGAAGCTGGGAATCTGCTCCTGGTGGCTGCGCTGCACAAGCTGTTCGCGGGTGGCAATGCTCCAGTGCTCCATGAGGCCGGTGATGAGGTTGCTGCTGCGGCCCATGTCCAGGGCGCGCAGACATTGGGAAACCGCGCGCTGGCCAATCCAGTGTCCGGAACCTTCATCGGACACGAAGCGTCCCCAGCCGCCGGCGCGCGCGAATTCGCCACGCTCATTGCGCCCAAAGGCGACCGAACCGGTGCCGGCGATGCAAACCAGCCCGGGCCCTCCGGCAAAGGCAGCTTCCAGGGCGATGACCGTGTCCCCGACTACCTGGATCGCCGACTGGGGCAGAAGTTCGGTGAGGAACCGAGTGATCCTGGCGGCAATCTCGGGTGAGGCCGCTCCGGCAACTCCGGCACATACGCTGGAAACGTCGGAGGCGGAAATTCCGGCGGAAGACAGTGCGCCACGCACGGCTTCCCCCAGCGCCACCCGGGCGCATTCCACGGAGACCGAATTCAGATTGCATCCTCCCGCGACGTGGGTGGCGAGCACGGATACGCCATCGGAAACCGCCGCGGCGGATTTGCTGCCTCCGCCATCGATCCCTAACACAAATGTCATGGTGGCATCATTCTTACACAATTCCGGCCTCGTGGCAGGGGGGGAATCCCGGGCAATACTGCATAATGAAGAACCCCCGCGTTCTGGGCGACCCTGTTACTATGCAACGTTGCGAGGCAGCGTGATTGCGCAACATTGCTCTGCAACCTGCGCCGGGCGCGCCGGCACGGAGAGCCATTCACAATTCGCAGCCTATGGACGGTGACTTCTTGGCATCAACGGCTGGCAGCGGGGCGGAAAAACCTGAACTGGCGCGGCGGCTGAACGCCTGGCACGCCACCGCCATCGTGGTGGGCACCATCATCGGCAGCGGAATCTTCCTGGTTCCGGCCGAGATGATGCAGGCCGTGGGTTCGGCGCGCATGGTCTATGCGGTGTGGATCGTGGGCGGCGTGCTGTCGTTTTTCGGCGCCCTCACTTACGCCGAGCTGGGCGCCATGAAGCCGCAGGCGGGTGGTGAGTATATCTTTATTCGCGACGCCTACGGCGAGGCCGCTGGATTTCTTTACGCATGGACCTGGTTCATCATTGCCAAGCCCGCCTCCATCGCCACCGTGACCACGGGAATCGTGCGCGTGCTCGGCAGCTTTCCGGCCCTGGGCGTTCTCTCGCAGACGGCGCTGCAGGCTGGCGTAACCCTGACCTGGGGTCAACTGCTGGCAATGGCGCTGGCCGTGGCCATCTCCGCCTTGAACTACGTGGGGGTGCAATGGGCAGGAAATTTTCAACTCGTGTTTACCCTGCTGAAGGTCGCGCTGGTACTGGCGATTGTGAGCTTCTGCTTTGGTGGCCACGGCGGCAGTTGGCAGAATTTTGGCGGCGTCCTCGGCAGCGCCAAAGGCGGGTTTGCAAACTCCGTCGCGGGCTTCATGGCCGCGCTGGTGGCGGCCCTCTGGGCCTATGACGGATGGAACGATCTGAACATGGTGGCCGGCGAGGTGAAGCGTCCTGAAAAGACGATTCCCCTGGCGCTGATCGCGGGCGTGGGGGTGGTCGGCGCGCTCTACATGATGACCAACGCGGCGGTGCAGTATGTGCTGCCGGCCTGGCAGGTGGCGGCCTCGCCGCACGCCGCCAGCGACGCCATGCGCGTGGCCGTGGGCGCGGGCGGCGCGGCGCTGGTGACGGCGGGCATGGCGGTCTCCATGCTCGTGACCCTGAACGGCACGGTGATGAGTGGAGCGCGCGTCCCTTACGCGGTGGCGCGCGATGGCTACCTCTGGGCAGCCCTGGCGGAAGTTCATCCCAGGTTCCGCACTCCGGCGGTGGCCATTGTGGTGCAGTGCGCGCTGGCCATGCTGTTGCTGATGATCTCGGGAAAATTCCGCGAGTTGTTTTCACTGGCGATTTTTTCCGAGTGGCTCTTCTACATGATCGCCTCCAGCACGATCTTCGTCTTCCGCCGCAGGCAGCCGCATGCGGTCCGGCCATTCAGGGTCTGGGGCTATCCGGTGGTTCCGGCAGTCTTTGTGCTGGCTTCGGCCATGCTGCTTTACTACTCTTTCATGGACAATCTGCGGCTGTCGCTGGCGGGACTCGTGGTGATCCTCGCCGGGCTTCCGGTGTACGGGCACTTTGCGCGTAGGAAAAATTCCCCGGGGAGGTAGCGCGCCGCCGCCGGACGATTGGCTTGCTGGTCAATCGTTTGGAGACGGAATTGTACTCGGGAGGCAATGGTTGCGCACCCTGCCAATGGATTATCCAAACCGTCATCTTCCGTGAAAAAAGGATTGACCAGAAGGTTCATCCTGGCGTCAATTCTCAACCCAGGCTCTAGGTTTTCGAGAGCGCCGGGTGGATTTCAAGAGCTGCCCAAATCAGGCTGAGCAGAAACTCGGAATCCTCCGTGGGCCGGCCGTCGCTTTGTCCCAGCAGCCTGCGTTGAACCGTTCCCCTGGTCATATCGGCGATGATCCACGCAACTTTCTCCGAAGGTACACTGCGGATCTCGCCTCGCAGCGACGCATCCTCAATCGCCGAAGCCATGCGGAGTACGGGTTCGCGAAGCCAATCGCGGTATTGACTGCGGGTGACAGACAAGCTTCCAGATTCGGTGTCCATGATCTGAAAGAATTTCTTTTTTGTTTCGGCGTTTTCTATGCGGGCAAGGGTGAATGCCCTGATCTTGTCTTTCAGATTCTTTTCCGCATCGATCCGTTCCAGCATGCTCTTCTTCAGAAATTCCATATCGCGATTGAGGACGGCCCCGTAAATCTCCTTCTTGGAGCGGAAGTAGAGATACACGGTTCCCTTTGCCATTCCCGCCTCGCGGGCAATCTCGTCCATGATTCCGCGCGCAAAACCCTTGCGCGCGAATACCGTCCGGGCGGCATCGACAATCGCCGTCCGGCGAAATTCAGACACCACTTGCTGTTTGGTTTTCATCGCACTCCGCGCCTTGCGCTGCCTGGGCCTGGGTTGCATTTTTGGATCATATCTGAATCCATAGTCTATTAGAATGACTATATGGTCATTCATTGCGAGATCCCAGTACCGCGCCAGCCGGTTTCTGTCTGTGAGCCGATGCTTCCGGGCAGAACCTGTACCCCAGAGGAATGGCCGGCCGCGCCAGCAACACCTTCCGGCGGGAGCTGCCGATCCGCGCTCGCCAGCTTCCGTAGCAGTACGCTGGCGGCCTTTGCCCGCACTCATTCCAAAGAACACGTTTAATGGAGAGCCGGATGAGCACGCCGAGCGGCACGCTGGAAGAACCCGGAGCTGAGCGGATCGAGTGGAGACCTTCGGCGAACCCGTGGATGATTACCGTCTCGGTCATGCTCGCGACCTTCATGGTCGTGCTCGATTCCTCGGTGGCAAACGTCGCCTTGCCGCACATTGCGGGAAATCTCTCCGCCACCACGGATGAGTCAACCTGGGTTCTGACCAGCTACCTGGTTTCCAACGCGATCATGCTTCCCGCAACCGGATGGATTGCGCGGCGCATGGGACGCAAGCGTCTGTTGATGACTTCCATCCTGGTATTTACCGGCGCCTCCCTGTTCTGCGGCATGGCCATCAATATGCCGATGCTCATCGTCGCCCGGATTCTGCAGGGTGTCGGCGGCGGCGGCATGCAGCCCCTGGCGCAATCCATTCTGCTGGAGAGTTTTCCGCCCGAACAACACGGCACGGCGATGGCGGCCTATGGCATCGGAATCGTGGTGGCGCCGGTGATTGGCCCAACCCTGGGAGGCTGGATTACGGACAGCTACTCCTGGCGCTGGATTTTTTATATCAACCTTCCCGTGGGGCTGTTGGCGCTGTTCATGGTCAACCTGTTCGTCGAAGACCCTCCGTACATCCGGCGGGCTTTTCGCGGGGCGCTTGACTTTCTCGGGTTTGGCTTGATGGCCATCTGGCTGGGCACCCTGCAACTCCTGCTGGACAAGGGGCAGGAGGCCGACTGGTTCGGAGCAGACTGGATACGATGGACCGCCGCGGTTTCCGTGATCGCGCTGATTGCCTTTGTTTTCAGGGAACTCACCAACCGGGAGCCGATCGTGCAGTTGCGCATCCTGGGCGACCGCAACTTCAGCGTAGGGACGGTGATCACCTGTCTCTACGGTTTTGTTCTCTACGGCGTCACGGCCATGCTGCCGCTCTTCCTGCAAACTTTGATGGGATACCCGGCGATGGACAGCGGCCTGGCGGTCAGTCCGCGCGGCATTGGTTCCATGCTTTCCATGGTCGTGGTGGGGATCATGGTCCGCTACGTCGATGGCCGCCTGTTGCTGGCCTGTGGCTTCGCTATCTTCGGCTACTCCACTTTGCTGCTGAGTCACATCAACCTTGGCATCTCCATGGCCTCCGTGGCCCTGCCGAATATGCTTAACGGCTTCGCCGGCGGCTTCATCTTCGTTCCACTCACCACCATGACCATGGGCAGGCTGCGCAAGGAAGAAGTCGGCAACGCGGCCGGCATCTACAACTTGATGCGCAATATTGGGGGCAGCATCGGCATCGCGGCGGTCACCACTTTTCTGGTACGCGGCTCCCAGGTGCACCAGAGTTATCTGGCGGCCAACCAAACGGCTAAAAACCGGGTTCTGGCCGGGCTGCTCCAGGGCTTGCAGACACAATTGAGCACCCGGGGGTTCGACGCCAGCACCGCCCATCAAAAAGCAGTGGGGATGCTTTACGGGATTCTTCAGCAACAGTCATCCCTGCTGGCTTATGCCGATAACTTCCGGTTGCTGGGATACATCGCGCTACTGTGCATGCCGCTCGCCCTGTGCTTTCGCCGGGTGCGCAAGCAGAGCGGCGGCTCCGACGCGACCGGTGAATGAAATCGCCCAGTCTCCCGGGGACCGTTGGGCCGCTCGCCCCGAGGTCTGCCGGTCCGGCATCGGACCTGGCCGCCTTTGCGGCTAGGCGTGCGCCGAGGAACGCGCGGCGCGCAGCTTCTCATAAATCTTCAAATACTCACGGGCGGAGACCGTCCAGGAGAAGTCGCACGCCATACCGCTGAGCATGAGCTTGCGCCACTCTCTTGGCCTGCGGAACAGCGCCAGCGCGGCTTGCATGCTCGTCAGCAGGGCTTCCGGGGTGTACTCGCGGAACTTGAAGCCGGTGCCATGGCCGGATTTCAAATCGTAAGCCTCGATGGTGTCGTCCAGGCCTCCGGTGGCGCGGACCACCGGAACGGTGCCGTACTTGAGGGAGTAGATCTGGTTGAGGCCACAGGGTTCGTAGCGCGAAGGCATGAGAAACATATCGGAGCCGGCCTCGATGCAATGCGCCATTTCATTGTCGTATCCGACCTTGACGGCGAAGCGGCCCGGATACTGGCGAACCAGACGGCGGAACAAATCCTCGTAAGCCTTGTCTCCGGAGCCGAGGACGACGACGGTAAAATCCTCATGCGCCAGGCGGTCGGCGGCGAGGGCGATCAGGTCGAATCCCTTTTGCGCGGCGAAGCGGGAGACAATGCCTACAACCGGCACGGTGGATTCCGGGTCCAGGGCGAAGCGGAGCAACAGATCGCGGCGGCATTCCTGCTTGCCCTGCAACGACTGGGCCGAGTAGCGGGCCGCGATGAAGCGGTCGGTGGCCGGGCTCCACTCGTCGTAATCGACGCCGTTGAGGATGCCGGCGACGTTTGGGTTGCGGCTGCGCAAAACCCCTTCCAGGCCAAAGCCGTACTCGATGGTCTGGATCTCCTGGGCGTACTTGCGGCTGACCGTGGTAATGAAATCCGAGTAGATGAGCGCGCCCTTGAGAAAATTCACCTTGCCGAAATATTCCAGCTTGCTGATGGTGAACAGGTCCCAGGGCAGCATGAGGAGCGGAAGAATGTCGGCAGAGAAAATTCCCTGGTAGCCGATGTTGTGAATGGTGAAGACCGTGGGAATATTCTGGAGCGCGGGATCTTCGTCGTACAGGGTGCGCAGCAGAACCGGAATCAGCGCGGTCTGCCAGTCGTGGCAGTGGAAGACATCGGGCGTGCCGAGGACTTTTGCGGCCTCCAGAACGGCGCGGCAAAACAGCGCGTAGCGCTCGGCATTGTCCTGGTAATCGCCCAGCGGGGTGCCGTAGAGAGTGTCGCGATCGTAGAACGGGGGATAATCAATGAAGTAGAACTGCACCCCGTTGAGCTGGCCGCCGTCCAGCACCGCGCAGAAACGATAGCGGTCGTCAAAGGGAATGGTGATGCTGGCAATCACGGTGCGCGACTCTTTCAGGTGGGTCTGCCGGTAGAGAGGCAGGTACACTGTGACCTGGTGGCCGAGTTCGGCGATGGCGCGCGGCAAGGCTCCGACAACGTCGGCAAGTCCTCCCGTTTTGGAAAATGGAACACATTCGGATGCAGCAAACAGCACGTGCACAGGGCCTCCGCAGATTACAAACAACGGTTAGATGCGCGCCAGCGAAGAAAAAAACTGCGCAAAGGTGAAGTTTATCGGGCAGGACGAAAGGTGGTCAAACTTGGCAAAAGTTTTGCCGAATCGAATCGTAAGCCTCAGGAAACCCAAACTGGGCCAGCACTTTCTGGTGGACCTGGATGCGATGCAGCGCATTGTGGACGCGCTGGGCGACATCGGGGAGACGACGATCGTGGAAATTGGCCCCGGAGAAGCAGCCCTGACCGAGTTGCTGGCGCAGCGGGCGGGCCGTCTGATTGCCGTGGAACTGGACCGGGTACTGGCGGCGCAACTGCGCATGCGCTTTACGCCACTCACCAACGTGGAGGTGCTGGAGGCGGACATTCTGCAATTGGACCTGGGAACGGTGTTGGGCGCAACCCCGGGGCCGCTGCGCGATCTGCGTCCGACCGGACTGTTCAAGGCGCAGGTGGTGGGAAACCTGCCGTTTTACATCACCACGGACATTCTGTTGAAGTTGTTCGCCGCGGGCGACAGGATCGAGTCCATGGTGCTGATGGTGCAAAAGGAAGTGGCCGACCGCATCGTTGCCTCTCCGGGAACCCGCGATTACGGGCTGCTGTCGGCTACGGCGCAGATGTACGGGACGGTGCAGAAGCTGTTCGAACTGGGGCCGGATTCGTTTGACCCGCCGCCCAAGGTGCGTTCGGCGGTCTTCCGGATGAAGATGCAGCCGCGCTTTGCCGAGCTCGAGGTGGACGAGGCGGGATTCATCGGATTTCTGAAAGTGGTCTTTGCGCAGAAGCGAAAAACCGTGGGCAACAATCTGAAACTGGCCTACGATAAGCCGGTTGCCAAGGCGGCGCTGCTGGGCGCCGGGATTGCGGCGGTGACCCGGGCCGAGGCGATCTCATTGGAAGATATGGCGCGGCTGTACCGGGAGCTGAAGAAGTAGGCGCGCAGCGCAGCCGGGTACGGGCCAACCGACGGCCCTCCGGTCGCTGACGCCCGGCGGGTACGGGCCAACCGACGGCCCTCCGGTCGCTGACGCCCGGCGGGTACGGGCCAACCGACGGCCCTCCGGTCGCTGAC
>Ga0181529_10000138_pt1 | contig 98869 bp, 78 predicted proteins | sample PEATcosm2014_Bin_36_FD_119763 | JGI IMG/M metagenome (GOLD analysis project Ga0181529, IMG submission 119763) | Peatland microbial communities from MTU Mesocosm Facility, Houghton, MI, USA - PEATcosm2014_Bin10_30_metaG | ecosystem: Environmental > Terrestrial > Soil > Wetlands > Peat | place...
GCAGCCCGATCACGGTGAGCGCGACAGAAACGCTGAACGCGATTGCTGTCGAGACAGGCTACGCCAACAGTGCAGTCGCCACGGCAGTTTACACCGTCAGTTCAGGGGCATTACCTGCGCCGACGTTCTCGCCAGCCGGTGGGACTTACACTGCGCCACAGACGGTGAGCATCAGTGACGCAACCGCGGGCACAACCATCTACTACACCACCAACGGCAGCACGCCGACCACCTCCTCGGCTGTCTACAGCGGCCCGATCACGGTGAGCGCGACAGAAACACTAGAGGCCATCGCTGTCGAGGCAGGCTACGCCAACAGTGCGGTCGCCACGGCAGTTTACACCGTCAGTTCAGGGGCATTACCTGCGCCGACATTCTCGCCAGCAGGCGGATCTTACACATCCTCTCAATCGGTCACCATCGGCGAGACAATGTCCGGGAGCACTATCTACTACACCACCGACGGCACGACGCCGACGACTGCGTCAAACAAGTATTCGAGCGCGATCTTGGTGAGCGCCTCGAAGACGATAAAAGCGATCGCTGCCAGAACGGGTTATGCCAACAGTCCCGCGGTTGCTGCGGCATACACCATCGAACCGGCGCTGCCGACGCCGACGTTTTCGCCGGCCGGCGGCACCTACACCACGTCGCAGTCTGTGAGTATAAGCGACGCGACAGCGGGCACAACCGTCTACTACACCACCAATGGAAAGACACCGACCACGTCGTCGACCGTCTATACCGGCCCGATTACAGTGAGCGCGACGGAGACGCTAGAGGCGATCGCGGTCGAAACGGGATACGCCAACAGCCCGGCAGCCTCCGCCCAATACAGCATTGGAGGGGCGGCGATTACCAAGAAGACTCCCAAGTTGAAGGTGACACCGTCTTCGAGCCAGGTTTCGACAACTGAATCGCTTGCAGTGGCTGTGTCGGTCAGTGGAGAGGCAGGTCAACCAATACCTACCGGTACCGTCATCATCACCAGCGATAGTTATAGTTCGCCTGCCACGGCGGTGAACAACGGCAATGCAACAATCAACATTCCCGCCGGATCGCTGAAACCAGGCAAGCACAGCTTGACTGTCAACTTCGCGCCGGACGGAGCCAGTGTTGCGACCTGCACCAGCGCATCCACGGCGGTTCCAGTGACCGTGGCAGAGGCTGCCTATTCGTTGGCTGCGACCGGGGTAACGGTAGCTCCAGGCGCATCAGGAACCTCAACTGTGACGGTAAGTTCGACTACAGATTTTGAGGGAACTGTGACTCTCTCCTGCGCAGTGACCTCAAGTCCCGCCGACGCGACTAATCTGCCGAGTTGTGCTGCCAACAAGGCGGTGAAGCTCGACTCCAACAAGACGAACGAGACTACAACAGTGACAGTGGATACGACGTCGAACAGCAGCGCTCAGATGATTCCTCAACCGGGAAATGGCAAGGGCTGGAGCGGAGCCGGCCAGGGAGCGGTTCTGGCATTGCTCGTGTTCCTCGGGATTCCTGCACGGCGCCGTAAGTGGCAGGCGATGCTCTGCGTCTTGATTATGGTGGTAGCGATGGGTGGACTGGTGGGCTGCGGCGGTTTGGTCACGAGCAAATCGGTTGCCACGTCCCACGTAACAAACACGGGAACCACGGCCGGAACCTATACGATCACAGTGACTGGAACCGGTAATGATTCGGCACAGACAACAGCAACGACCACGTTTACGCTCACTGTGAACTAGAGCGAAACCAGAGTTACAGCGGTGGGTGGAGTATTGAACTGGTCGCCGCTCGATGCACCCCTGCGACGAAGATCCGTCGCAGGGAACAGCGACCTCTACCCCTGCGACAAGGACCCGTCGCGTGGGACCCCGACCTCTGATGGTCGCGTCGACTTGAGACGGGATGCACCAACTCTGGTTCCGCTGTAGCGCTGGTCGAGAACGCCTGACTTTCTTGTCGAACTTGCCAAAATCCACCCTCAAAAGCAGCGAAAAGAGGCATTTTTCATAGATTTCTATTTACCATTAAGACAATAGGGTAGCTGACAGCACGTCCATGATGTTGTTGATTAAACATAACTTATGTCCTAGGACGAGCCGACAGCACCCCTGGAAACCGCCCATTTGAAGGGGGAGGGGGGTGGGTATCTCGTCGGTGGTACGGACCGGCTGGAATATTTACGCTCATTTCCTCATTTCGATTGTGCGGCATGGACGGGTTATTTTCTGCAATATGGCTATTTACTTGACGCCACCTCATACCATTAGAAGTGGTTCCGGTCCGCGCTGCTAATCAACATGTTTGCAATGATATGCGTTCATGCGGTAGCCAATTGCGACCACTTCTGGGCCGGCCGAAAAGCCACAACATCTTGCGGTTGGTGGCGTGAAGAAATAGCCCTATTCTGCAAAAGATTTGAAGTGGCGAGTGGGCGGTCGTGGCCACCCACCCATTCCACGATGAAACTGTGGAATGGATGGGGCAGCCGGCACCCGGCGTCTTTCAGACTGAGGACATTAGAAGGTAGTCCTCCCAGGTCTGAGAATCCGGACTGGGCACCCATTTTTGTCGCAGGGTCAAAGGATGGGTACCCAGCGAAGCTGTGAATGGCGAACGAGCGTGACTTACTGTTGCCGTTTAGGCATGAGTTGGGTAGGCTCGCCCAGATGCGCGTAGTTTTCCTTCTCGCACTCGGCTCTACTTCGTGAACTCAGCCAGCGGCGCTGCGATGCCTTTGCGTACAACTTCGTCACGGTCGGCGACCGGTTTCCAGCTGAGAACGCTTTTGGCTGCAGTGCAATCGAATGTGGCCCTCATCGTGCGGGTCTCCCAGTCGCGATAATGCGGGAACTGGCGATCGGGAAGGCGCAACGCAACCTTGGCTATCCACTTCACGAGGTCAATCAAATAGAACTTGAAGATGGGCGTGGTATGACGCTGCACGCGAAAGCCGCCACAGCGGTCGAGCTCATCGAGATACTCCTGGGCGCTTAAACACGGATCGCCTACGAGATTAAAGCAGCGGCCCTCGATGTCCGGGGTGTCCATGGCTGCGATCATGCCCGAGGCCACGTCTTCGACCAGAACCAGCGGCAGTTTATTCTGGCCGTCACCCCAGGTTTGGCAGACGGCATCGTGCCACCACATGGCCACTCCCCAATGGAATGGGCTGCCACCACGCCCAATCACGACGCCCGGGCGGAGAATTACGACCGGCAGACCTTGCTCCTTATGCATTTTCCGTAGCAGCTCTTCGGAAGCCGTTTTGGACCGCGCATACAGGTTGCCACGCGCGATTTGTGGATCGAGCGGCGTATCTTCAGTAATCGTGCCAGCTCTTGCCCCCTGATAGTACGAGGCAATCGTGCCTGAATAAATGAATCGCTTGACTCCCGCTTCGAGCGCACATTCGGCGATCTGACGGGTGGCGCCGATTTCAAATTCCTGATACTCCGCCCAGGTTTTCACATTTGAACGAGCCAGATGAATGACGCAGTCAATTCCCTCCATCGCCTTGCGAAGGATAGCGATGTCCATCACATCGCCGACCTGACATTCGACTTCGGGAACCATCATTTCCCGACGAAGATTGCCTGGGTTGCGGACCAGCAAACGGACACTGCGGCCAATCCCAATCAACTGCCGAACCAATTCTCTGCCGATGAAACCAGTGGCACCAAGCACCAGAACGCTGGGAGTTAGAGCGGTGCGGATGGGCGGTCTCGACGACGGCGTGACCAATGTAGTGGACGGAAGATTGGCGCGACGGCCGATCTCTTCGCATATCCGGATGACCCTTGCTCCCGTCCGCGCATCAATCCGCTCATCCAGCGGCACGCCGGGCGCAGCATAAAAGGCGTCGATAGCGCCGACAATTGTCGCTCCATAGGGATTGCCGCGGGTGCCGAGATCCAGCTTGGAGCGGAAGTAGTGGAAGAGCGTACGCCGCGCCTGCTTCTTCAGGTTTTTCGCGTTGCGGATGATCATCGCGTAGGCATCAAAATCGGGGTCGATGGGACGATGCTCATGACGCGTATAGGTACTGCGCTCAAAATCCACGGTAGCCGATGCCAGAGAACCGCGGACATGAATCGTGTATTCAGAAAAGCCCGGCACGAAAGAGAAACGTAATTCAATCGCGGTCTGGTCTTTGAAGGCATCGACCTGCCAGCGCCGGAAGAACTTGCGGCCTGTGGGCAGGTCCATGGGGTTGCTGGGGTGAATCAACATCTGGTCCGGTTCGCCGACCAAGTCGACCATTTGCGAAACAGAATGCGAACCGATCTCCAGCATGATATTGCGGGGGTCGCGAAGCATCCAGATATTGAAGGGGCCGAAAAGCGTTGGCGGCAAAGGGCGGTGCCAGGTGATGGTCACATTGTCGATCAGACCAAGGACACCACTTCGCACATCCTGTCGCAGTTGCTCGTAGACCTGTGAAAAAAGAAAATTATGGCTCACGCCGATGCGCAAACCGCGCTCAGCCGCAATTTGCGCCAGCGTCTCGCAGTCAGAGGCGCGATCGCACATGGGTTTTTCGAGGAGAACATTTATGCCGGATTCGAGCAGCGTGCGCGCCGCCTCAAAATGCCTGTCTGGCGGTAGCAGGACATGCACCGCGTCTAACGTTTCTTCCGCAAGCATGGTCTGGAGCGAATCATAAGCCCGGGGCACGCCGAACTTGTTGGCCAGAGTTTGCGCCTTAGGTAGAATCTGATCGCAGACTGCAACCAGTTCTACAGCGCTCACCTTGGCGATGGCTTGCGCGTGCCAGTCGGCGATATAGCCGGTGCCGAGAAAACCCACCCGGTGTTTTCGACTGAGTCTTGGGGTGTGACTTTTCGCACTGGAAGAAGGAATCCTCCCGATGTTCTCCGTCGTTTGTTCAAGGGAGGATTGCATCATATTTTTCAGCTCCGTTTGTATTCAATGATTGTAAAACGGTGTCCGCGCCATCGCCGCCAGTGGTATTCGAGTAGGCCAGTGAGGGCTGGGAATTTGAAAAGGATAGTGAAAAATGAGTAAATGCAAGCTTGGCGAGCCGACCATCCGCGTTGGCGGCCACGCATGTAAACGCGCGCGAATTGCCATCCATAAGCGCAGAATAACACCAGCACGGAGAGGCCATAGGTGATGGGTGCAAGAAGAAGCGCGATCAGCGGCAGCACAAAGGCCCAAAGCCAGATCCGTCGGCAATCGGCGACAAAGTACCGGTCCTCACTCTGGCCATGCAGTACCGATACCTGGGCGAAAGCATGCCCCGTCCTCTTTGAGCGGCGCCACCACTGGCTGAATCGGGTCATCGCCACATCGTGCCGCGCCATCTCCGCATCCACTTGCAGAATCTTTGCACCGGCTCGGCGTACCCGCACGCAGAATTCGTCATCCTCAGCGGCAATCACCTCGGGCCGAAAACCACCGACCAGGCTGAAGACCTGAGATCGAGCCAAGAAGATTCCACCGGATGCGCGTATTTCTCCCGGTGTCTGCTGCCACTCCAGGTCGCACAGCTCGTTGTAGATGGATGCCCGAGGATATAGCTCGCGGAGATGGCCTCGTACCACGCCTACATCAGGACGTTGGGTAAGCACAGAAAGGCCCTGCCTCAGCCAATCCCGATCCAGATCGCAGTCGCCGTCTAGAAATTGGACAAAGGGCACATCCGGATCGTCCTGTATCAAGCGGGCGAAGCCTTCATTGCGTGCGCGCGCGGCGCTGAGCGGTTGCGAAGGGTCGAGTTCCACCACGCGACAGTCCATGGACGACGCGTACTGAGGACTTCCGTCAGTTGAGCCTGAATCTACGTAGACGATTTCCTTGACGTAAACGTCTCGCACCTGCCGAATGGACTCCAGGCACCGGGCCAGACGCTGGCCTTCATTGCGGCCGATCACAACAATTGAAAGCACCGGAAGAGCGGCGGAATCAAGGCCCCCCGGACTGCTCTCAGCGATTTCTTGCATGTGCACCGCTCATTTGGAATACCTCGGAATTCACAGCGCTCGGCCATTCCGACTTGTCATTCGTGCAAGTACTTCCGCCCGAATCCCGGACGCAATAGGGTTGGAGGGACAGGTCTTCCAGAATCACTGTACGGCCTGCTGGGCATGGCGTGATCGTCATCTGGCGCGTGAACCGGCAGCAGCTTCTACCGGCCGTGCGGGCACCCCCACGACTGTCGCGCCCGCTGGGACATCGTGCGTGACCACAGCGTTGGCACCCACGGTTGCGCGGTCCCCAATTGTGACGCCACCTAATATGGCTACTCCACGGCCGATCCATACCTCGTTGCCGATATTAATGGGCCGCGCAAGGTGGCCGGCATCGCGGAGAGGTAATCCCGGGACCCGGATGTGATTGGCGTCGCGGATACTGGAGTACTCGCCGATCATCGTGCCGTGACCGATGACGATCGCAGACCGCGATACAAGGTGAACTCCGCGCGAAAGAACCACACCGTTGCCAATTTCGATCGATCCGCCGTCCTCCGTCTCCAGATACAGCGCGGGATACAAGAGGGCGTCGCGTCCGAAGCGAATCGCGGCTGTTCCGTGTACTTCCGGCGGCCCCAGCACCACGACCGATGCGTCAAGGGGCGCTGCGAGACGCGATGAGAGTAGCGCGTGGTTCCGGGTTCTTCCCAAGTTTCGCCGCAGGCCATCCGTCGCGCGGTAAACCGAGGACAGAAGAGATGAAAGCACTGACTTAAGGCTACGACGCATAAGGATTGCCAGCGAATGGATGTTGGTGTCTGCAGACGATGTTTTTTACCATGGCTGTGCCGGAGAGAGGCGTCCTCCGCGGGTGTCGCGCCAGGCCTGACTAATAATCGAAACAAGGCGCCGATCGGCAGTTGCGGCGTTGCGGCGAGCTGAATTCATGCTCAGACGCCTGCGCTGCGACCGCATCCAGAACCAGAGAGTCTCAACCAGCATGATGCACCTTGCAGCGGGACCATGATGCTTTCGATAGTAGAGCAGCATGCTTCGCATGCGCCAGAGAGTAAGCTTCGAGCCGGTCTTGGAAAGTTCAATAGGCCGGAGCTGCCGCGAGGACTCGCCCCCGATATGGACGACAACGATGTCCGGCCAATAGCAGATGGAATAACCCGCCTGTTGAATGCGTTTGCACAGGTCGACCTCCTCGTAATAGAAGAAGAAGCGCGGATCAAAAGGGCCGGACGCCGCCAGGGCTTCGGGGCGAATGATGGAGTATGCGCCTGGAACCCAGTCAACTTCCGCGGCCTCCATCTCATTGGCCCAGGTGCGGTCGAAGTACCCAAAGAAATGGGATTGAGGATAGCGTGCTGCGAGCCCCGAAAGCACAATCAGATCGCTGAAGACAGTGGGAAACATGCGCGCCGAAGGCTGCTTGGAGCCGTCGCGTCCGATCAGCCGTCCTCCACCAAGGCCTGCCCGGGGGTTGGTGTCCATGTGCTCCACGGAGCGTTGGAGCGATTCCTCGGTGAGAAACGCGTCGGAATTGAGGAGCACGATATAACGTCCGCGCGCTGCCTCGAAGCCCAGGTTGTTTGCTGGTCCAAAGCCGAGATTTACTTCGCTCCGGATTAGCACCACATCTGGAAACTCCTGCTCGATCATGGCTGGAGATCCATCCGTCGACGAGTTGTCGACGACGATGATCTGATGGCGAAGAGAACCCGCTTCACGATGGATGGATAGAAGGCATTCCCTCAATACATCGCGTGTATTGAAGGAGACAATCACGATAGAGACGTCGAATTGATATGAAGGCGAACAGTGTATATTCATAGACTTTCAAGCGATATTGCGAAGATGCTCCTTAAAGACACGTGCTAGTGTGCAAACGTTTTGCGGCAGGTTGTAGAGTCCCATTACGCGCCTGGCGCCTGCGACGCCAAGACTGCGCCGAAGCAGAGGATCCTCGATGAGCCGCTGCAAGGCCGAGGCCATTGCCTCAGGTGAAGATGCGGGAACCAGCAAGCCATCGAGGCCATCACGAATAAGTTCGGGAATGCCGGCCACAAATGTGCTCACACACGGAACCTCCATGGCCATGGCCTCCATCAAGGCTACAGGTACGCCCTCGGCAAAGCTGGCGAGTGCGAAGATATCCGCGTTCCCGAGCAGATGCCTTATCTCGTTGTGACTCTTAGCGCCGTCGAAGATAACCGGGACACCGTGCCGGGTGGCGAACGCCTGCAAGTGATCCTGGTCCGGCCCTGCACCCACCAGGCGTAACCGGAGAGAATGACCGCGAGAGAGTAATAATGTGCAGGCGCGCAATAAGACAAGCTGGCCCTTGGACGCGACCAACCGTCCCACGCAGAGGACTTCAACCGGAGTCTCAGGATCACGCCTCTTCGGCACCGGTGAGAATTCGGTGGGATCAACACCAAGCCGGACCACGTGCATCTTGTCCCAGTGCTCTGGAGACGCAACACGCATGAGCTGGCTGCGGCAATAGTCGCTGATGCACAGGATGAACTGGGCGTGTTCGATTTTCTGGCGGAGATAGAACTTCTCCACGTCGTAGAATTCGTCCGGCCCATGCACGGTCAGCGAGTAAGGAAACTTCCAAGCTATCGATGCAATCATACCCACGGTTGCCACGGGTCCGCAGAAATGGATGTGCAAATGGCGATGCCCGCGCAAACGCATCCAGTCGCCGAGGATGAGCGCCTCAGCAAAATAGAAGAGGGCGTATAGCGTTGCGGTCGGATCGCATCGGCCGAGTTGCAGGGCCACGGCCAAGCCGCGTACAAAGACCCTAGGCTTGCTCAGAAGTGTCTTGGCCGCAATACACGCTGCCCATGCGACTCCCTGAGATTTAATGTAGAAGGTCTTCTCCGCTTCTCCCGCTTCGACCGCGGGCATGGATGAGGGCGAACGGTCGGGCTTATTGATTGAGGCAACCTCTATGGTGAATCCAAGCTTCCTCAGTTCCAGCACTTCCTTCAAGAAAAATGTGTGCGAGATGGCAGGATAGCGGCTGAGAAGATAGACAAGCCGACACTTCGGAGCCCGCTCTGGGACCTTCGCCGCGGATGTGTCGGTACCGGGCGTGGAATCCGCTCGCGGTTCAGCATCCAGAGTCATCGTGGGACTCGCGGCTTGCAGCTTTGCGTTTTGGAGGTTTGCGTCCATACGTGAGTCGACGAAAACTTAGTGGTGTTGAGATACTGCGGCGGAAGAAACAGCACGATCCTCAAACTCTTGGAGAGCGCCTGTCTTTTCAACCAACGATCGGTAGATGGAAATCACCTGATCTATCTTTTGTTGCCAATCAAAATCCCGGAGGGCCCGCTGACGCCCTGCGCTACCCATGGAGTGTGCGAGGGCGGGGGAGTCAATGAGCCGTTGCATCGCAGTGGCAAATCCCATTACCAGTGTTGAGTAGCTTTCTGGATCCACAAGCATTCCGCTTGAAGCGTCAAGGTAATCCGCTGGACCGCCCCAACGGGTAGCAATTACCGGCTTGCCCATGGCCATAGCCTCCAGGACCACGGCGCCTCCGCATTCAAATAGGCTGGGCAAAACCAGCGCAGTAGCTGAGCGCAGATGTGCGGCACACTCCAACTGTGGCAACCACCCGGTAAATTGGATGCGGTTTTGCAGAGAAAGGTCGCCAGCCAATCTCGTCCAAGTGTCGCGCATCGGACCGTCCCCGATGATTTCGAGTTCGGCGTCCGGTATCTTTTCGAGCGCCCTGATGAGGACGTCAACTGCCTTCCAATCCACCAGGCGTCCGATGAAGACGAAGCGAGGCAGCGTACACTCATCGGGCTGGGGGCCGGCTTGCCAATCGCCGATGTCTACCCCATTTTCTACAAGCTCTATGATTCTGCCACGAATGCCGGAAGGCAGAGCTCTGCGCGTGCGTTGATTAGCCACCAGCACGACACTGGCGCGTTTCTTCCCCGGCAGCAGGGTGTTGGCTGCATTTGCGAAAAACCGGACCAGAGGGATGGCCAAGCGGCTGAGCCACGACTCTGTGTTGCGAAAGGCAGGAGGGTATTCCATTCCACCGTTGAGCGGACCGATCACCACCGGTTTGCCCAAGGCAAACAACATGGAGGGAAAACGCGGCGCCACCGGAATGGGTTGATGAATTACGTCAATTCTCTGGTCACGAATGAGTTGACGCACGATCGCGCGCTGGCAGAACTGCGTGATGAGTTGATTGAATAGTCCCAAAGTGGCTTCAGACAGCCGACGAGGTAGGAAACGGCTGCAAAAAAAGATCAACTTGTGAATCCAAAGATCAGGAACAAAAAGAATCCGGTCAACGTCCTGCGGGAAGAGCTGGAGCACTTCGCCTCGCGTTCGCGAGTGGACTACAAGCCAGCTGTCAATCCCGCGAGCGCGCAACAGGCGAAAGTAGTGCACGGGAAGGATAGCCTCACCGCCGAAGCGTGTAGAAGCGTGCTCAGCGACAATACAGATTCGCATATCAGCTCACGCGGGACGAAAGATCTGGTAATAGCCCATGGCCTGCAGCACGCGCTTGAATGCTCGTTCACGTGCATAATTTGCGGGTGTCAACTCGACGAAAGGAATGATGCGGCCTGGCCGGACGTGTTCGGCCGCAGAGTCCATCATTCTAGCCTCCCGCGCAGCGTGCAGCCACCACTTTGCTTCGCCGCCGGCGTGAAAACATTTGAGCCCGGCCCAAGGTTCCGATCTTAGAATGTGTGGGCCACTTACGCCAAGCTTCGCCCTCACCCGTGAAGTGAGTGAGCGGTGCCAGCATCGCCAGTATTCAGGGTCGAGGTGGCCGCCGCCAATGCGCATCGCCAGAGCGGCCCAGATGATCGCCTCCACATGCATGATACGGGGCAAATTCGTGCCGCCCAATTTGCCGATCAGCCAGTCCAGCCAGTCCAGATCTACCGGAGCGCGCCAGTGCGCGACGCCGATATCCACATGATGCGCGAGCCGGATTCCCCGGTCCATGGCTGTTCTGACCACCTGCGGTGGAAACAGGCAGTTCGGACGCTGCCACATCAGTAGCAACCCGCTTTGAGGCGTTTCTTCGAACGCAAAACGGTTGGGAAAATAGAGGTCAGGGTCGAGCAGCACCAATTCCTCGCCGGGCCCACTCAACAGGAGCGGATCGGTAATCTTGCGCCAGCAGGGATGACCGTGGCGGAAAGCGCGGAGGTTAGAATGTCCCGCGAAAAGCGTCTCCTCGCGCGCAGCCAGATCATCTTCAGAGAGCACCGTCCACTGATGCGGGTTCGCCTCGATGCCTGCAACCACGGTGGACAATTCTTCTTTATCCTGCTTCGAGTCGGTAATAAGCCGAAGGTGAAGAGGTTCAACGGAATTGCGGAACAGGCTCTCAAGCGCATCCCTGGCATAGCTGAGGGAGCGCGGCGAGAGAACCATATAGATTTGGCGAATTGCGGGCATCTGGTTGGCTCTTCGGCTACTTCGTGGTATGTGCGGGTTCGTTGAAACTACCTTCGGCCGCATCGGATTTCTCAAGGCAGATGCGGATTTGCTCTGCCAGGACCCGGATGTTCGGTTCCTGGAAGACCAGATCGTGATCGCCAGGAAGTTCATATACTTCGACGCCGCCCTGTGCCAGCGGCGTCCAGCCCAAATCTCGCGGCAGACGGGGATCGGGCTGAACGGACGCCCGGAAGAGCGTCATCGGCCCAGGCCAGGGTTGAGGCCGGTAGTTCATCGCTGCGACCCAGGAGATATCGTCTGTGCTTTTCATAAACGAAGGTACGGAACGGATACCGAGTACAGCCGCCACCATGTAAATTCGGCGCAAAGTTCGCGTATAAAACTTGTCCCACAAGTAATCGATCTTCTCCAGGAAAGAGAGCCGTTCGATATTGCCGAAAAAGCGTGCCATTCTACGATCGAACCGTGATCGCACGGAATCTTTCCTCTGCATCACAACCATATAATCGCGCTGGCGGCTGTCGAGCATTCCCAGCAGGCCTACCTGCTCTCCTTGCGCGCGCAGTTGATGTGCAATTTCCAGAGCCGTGGTTCCGCCGAACGAATAGCCCAGGAAATGGTAGGGTCCGTGGGGCTGAATTTGCCGGATTTCCGCCAAGTAGTAGGCCGCCTGATCCTCCAGGCGAAGTAACGCGGGCTGCCCAGCCAGCAGCGATTGCGCCTGGATTCCATAGATGGGGTGGTCGGTGCCGACAAGCATGGCAAGCTGGTAAAAGCGGATGATGTTGCCTCCGGCGCCATGGATGATGAACAGCGGAGCTGCCGACCCATGCGGCTGCATGGGCACAAGCGAGGAACTGGTGTTGGCCGCAAGGCGGTTCTGGATTAGTTCCGCCATCCGCTCGATGGTGTTTCCTGAAAAAAGGGTGGCCAGGCCGAAATCGAGGGAGTAGGCCCTGTTGATTCGGGAAACGATGCGCATCGCGGCCAACGAACGCCCACCGAGGTCGAAAAAGCTATCCTGGACGCTAATCTCCTTCATGCCCATGACGGATTCCCAGATACGGGCCACCTGCAACTCAAGCGGATTATGAGGCGCAACGTACTCGCTGGACCGCAGACTCGCGGACACCCCTTCTGCCAGCAGAGAAGAGCCAGTGCGGCGGTCGGATTCGGCGGGATTGTGTCCATTTCCAGCACTCGCCACAACAGCCGCATGATGCTCACTGTCATCAATGGAGGGCAGTTGGTCAAGTCGCCTGCCAGTATCCTGCAGCGTGGCCTCGAGAACCTGGCGGTAGAGGCGAAGAATGCGCTGCATGGTGGAAGCACGGAAAGAGCCGGGATTGTACTCGAGTTGCAGGCGAGGGCCTTCACTGCGCTCCACGATGCTGAGCATCAAATCGAACATGGTTCCCGGGCTGACGGAGCGCAAGGGAACGATCTCCAGCGATGGGGTGCGCTGCACCTGCATGAAGGCCTTTTGATAGATGAAATACACCTGCAGGGGAATCTGATTGCGCTCGCTGGAAAAGAAGTCGTCTTCGTTGAGATCTTCGAAAGGCAAGTCCTGATGTGCAAGCGCACCCAGCGTCCAGGTGCGGACGCGCTCGAGGACAGCGGCAAGACTGTCACTCTTGTCCACCCGCATCCTCATCACCTGGGGATTGGAGAAGGGACCTATGAGGTCCTCCGTTCCTACACGCCGGTTGGCGCAGGGCGTGCCGATAAGAAAGTCGTCCTGGCAAGTGAGACGGCCGAGAGTTAGGCCATAGACCGACAGCAACAACATGTAGAGAGTCAAACCACGGGCCGCGCAGAAATCGCGAGCCCGCTGCGCAAGATCCGACGGCAGCAGCAGTGTCTCAATCTCGCCCTCTTCCTGGGCTCCGCCGCTGGGAAAGTCTCGCGCGATTTCCAGAGGAGTGAATTCGCCGCCCAGGGTCTCGCGCCAATACTGCAGAGATTCCTCCGGCTCATTCCCCTTTCTCCACTCGTCCAGCCATACCGCGAAATCGCCAAATTGGATTGACAGTTCCGGCAGGTCGGGCGGGACATGGCGCATCAGACCGTCGTAAATTGCGGCAAAGTCGCGCAGCACGACCCCATTCGACCATCCGTCGCAGACGCTGTGGTGGATGGTGACAAGAAATATATGTTCGTCGGGTCCCAACCGGATCAACCGAGCGAAGAAAAGAGGTCCTTTCTCCATATCCATCTGGATTCGGGCTTCATGGCGGATGATCGCGCTGGCTTTCTGCTGCTGCTCATTCCCCGGCAGGGCAGTTAGATCTTCCACTGGCAGGTGGATGGCAAATGGCGGCTGAATTACTTGCGACAGCCTGCCATCCACCACTTCGAAGCTGGTGCGCAGCGACTCGTGGCGGCGTATCAACTCCGACAGCGCCTCTGCCGCACGAGCCTGGTCGAGCGGGCCACGACAAGTCCACGCGAGAGGCATATTCAACGCCCGATTTCCGGGACGCATGTGTTGCAGCCACCAAAAGCGCATCTGGCTGGGTGTCACCGGCATTACGAAGATTTCTTGTTCCGATTTAGAACTGCCGGGGTCGTGCTCACCGTCGGGGGACGGGACTCTCTGGTGCGTTCTGCTTTCCATCAGGCCTTCGCTCTTCGATATTTTTCGCGAGAAACAGAGGGAATAGCGGGGCCGGCAGGGACATGCTCCGGACTCGCAGTCATGGTTTCACCGAGTGCGTTCGACAAGTTGGCGATGGTGCGATGTTGAAAGATTTGCGCCGGTCGGAGAGGTAAGCCTTCCCGGTCGGCACGGGCGGAGATGCGGAAAATGAGCAGTGAGTCGGCTCCCAGTTCGAAGATGCTGTCGTTGATGCTCACGCGGTCCAGATGCAGAACGTCGGCCCAGATTTCCGCCAGCTTCTTCTGCTGCGGCGTCTCCGCGGGAATGAACGGTCGCTCCTTAGCCTTTTGAGCAAAGATGGACGCAGCGGGAAGGGCTTTACGGTCGATCTTGCCGTTGGGCGTGCGTGGTAGTGAGGGCCGAACCGTGATCACCGACGGGAGCATATATTCGGGCAGCTTCGCTGAAAGCATGGAGTAGAGTTGCGCTGCCAAATCAGTAGGCGGCTCCGGCTGTGCGGTGTCTACCCAGGCCGCTAACCGCATGTGCCCGAGCCCGTCATCGACCGCCACCACCACCGCATCGCGCACGGCGGAATGGCCGGCCAGAGCGGCCTCGATCTCGCCTAGTTCAATCCTGAACCCTCGCACTTTGACCTGATAGTCAGTTCGGCCCAGCAACTCGATATGACCGTCGGGGAGCCACCGTGCCAGGTCTCCGGTGTAGTACATCCGTCCAGTCCCGAAAGGATTGGGAAGAAACTTCTCCGCTGTCAGCTCAGGCCGGCGCCAATATCCCCGCGCCAGACCTGCGCCCCCAATGTAAAGTTCGCCGGTCACGCCCACCGGGACAGGTTGCAGACGCTCGTCGAGCACGTAGAACTGGGTGTTGGCAATCGGTGGTCCGATCGGCACCGGGCCGGCCTGTTTTTTAAGCCGGGTGGCTGAAGACCAGATCGTGGTCTCGGTCGGTCCGTAGACGTTCCACACTTCGCTGCCGTGCTCCAGTAGCGAATCGGCTAGATCGCGGGGCAGGGCCTCGCCGCCGCACAGGACCTTCATAGGGGGCTTTCCGCTCCACCCCGCTTCCAGCAGGATCCGCCAGCCGACAGGCGTAGCCTGCATCACACTGGTCTGCGACTGTTCCACCAGATTCAGAAGGCGGTGGCCGTCGTGAATCTCGTCACTGGTGGCGATCACCAGTCGCGCTCTCACCATCAGAGGCAGGAAGAGTTCCAGCGCCGCGATGTCGAACGACAAAGTGGTAACTGCGACGAGTGTGTCACCGGGACCGAGCCCTGGCTCCCGCTGCATGCTACGCAGGAGGTTGGTCAGTGCTCCGTGCTCCACCGCAACACCCTTCGGCTTACCCGTCGAGCCCGAGGTGTAGATGACATAAGCCAGCGAGTCTGGGGCCGACTCAATGTCGAGGTTGGCTCCGCTTTCCCGTGCCCAAAGACGCCGTTCCGTGTCCAGACAGATCACCCGCGAGCTGGTATGCAGACGTGCCGCCACCTGCTCTTCTGTTAGTAGAACTGCAACCTCTGCGTCAGCGAGGATTGACTCGATCCGTTCGGCCGGATGGGTGGGATCCAGAGGCAGATACGCCGCGCCTGCCTTGAGAACCGCAAGCACCGCACCCAACATCTCGTGTGACCGCTCCAGGCAGACGGCCACTACCGACCCCTCGCGAAGACCCTGACGCCGCAAATGACGCGCTGCCCGGTTGCTGTATTCATTCAGTTGTTGGTAGGTCCATTCTGCCCCGTTGCAAATCACCGCTCGATGAGCCGGCATTTGCGCCACTTGCAGTTCGATCAACCTGTGTACGGGCTGGAAGGCGCCGAAGTCCACCTCAGTGCGATTCCATTCCTCCACTACCAGGCGACGCTCGCTCTCTTCCAGAATCTCCAGCTCTTCCACACCGCGGCTCGCATCCACTGCAATCCCGTGCAGTATGGTCTTATAGGATGCCAGCCACCGTTGGAGAGTCGTCTGGTCGATCAAGTCCGTGTTGTAGTCGCAATTCAGAAGGAGATCGCTTCCGGCTTCAATGGCATTCAGGAACAGGTCAGTATTCACAAATCTTTTGGGATTGGAACGCATCTCCGTCCGCAGTCCCTCAAAGTGGAGATTCGTCCCGAGCTTTTCGAGATTGAACTGGACTTCGATCAGGGGCAGCCGGCTGGGATCGCGCGGGATGGGCAGCTTGCGCAGAAGCGTGCCATAAGTGAACTCCTGATGATCATAGGCGTCGAGAAGCCGCCGGCGCGTTGTCGTGAGATAGTCCTTGACCGGGCAGGTCTTTTCCAACTCGCTCAACATAGGCAGGAAGTGCACGCAGTGGCCGACTAGGCTCACGTCATCAAGGAGAGCCTGTCCGGCGGCGGAGATTCCGACCACGACTTCGGACTGCCGCGTGAGGCGATGCAGCAGGATCTGAAACGCAGAGAGCAGAGTCACATACAGCGTGCAGCCCAGCCGTGCGCTCGCTTTCCTCAGATCCGCAGTCAGTTCCGCGCCCAGCGAGACGCGCAGTGTGGCGCCGTTGTAAGACTTCATTACAGGCCGCGGATGGTCCGTAGGCAGATCCAGCACAGGCGCCCGCCCCGCGAAAACATCTACCCAATAGCGCTCGTTTGCAGCATATGCACCCGTCTGCGCCGCTTCATGCTCACGCATTGCATAGCTGCTGAAAGGCATCAGAGGCGGCAGGGTGGCCACCGTGTGGGTTTTTGCAGCGCTGAAGATCTTCCCCATGTCCTCGAGAAGCTGATTGGACGACCACCCATCGAGGACTATATGGTGACCGGTCAGCAAGAGCATCAGTTCGTCGGGTGCGGTGCGGAAGATGGTCGCGCGCAGCAGCGGGCCATTGGACAGATCGAAGGGCGTGTGTCCTTCTTCCGCGATTCTGGTGTCGATGAGTGCCGTGCGTTCTTCAACGGAGAGTGCACTCAGATCGACGCACGCGATCTGGCCCGAAAAGCCAGGCGTGATGTGCAGGCATTCCTCGTTCGAATCGACCGTCGAGCGAAGGGCGTCGTGACGTTCAATGGCCGCGATGAGCGCGGATCGCACCTCATCATTGGTCGCCGTTCCACGCAGGCAGAGGGTAAGTGACTCGTTGAAGGCGCAGTTGGCGTCGTCTCCACGTGCAGCGGCAAGCAGGATCTCGCGTTGCGATTCAGTCAGCGGCGCCTGAGAGAGTGTCTCAGTGTGTGCGGCCGGATGCATTTGCTGCGATGGGGCCACGGATGGTGTGGAGACAGATGAAGATCCCGGAGCCGACAACATACCGCCCTGCTGCATCTCCTGGATCGATTCGCGAAAAGCCTCGACCACGCGCGCATAGTCCTCGTCGGAGTGCGCGGTGGTAAAGAAGCACGCGTAACTTTCTAGAATATGGATGCCCTTCTCGCGCAAGTGGTAATAAAGAAGGCTGCCAAAGCGGGCTTCCGCGGGCAGGCTGAACATGAACCAAGCGCCGCAGGGGGTCACCTTGGTTTCGAGTCCGGCGTCATGGAAAATTGCTTCTACGGCACGAGCAGTCTCGGCGACTTTGTGGCTCAGGGTCTCTTGCAGGCCAGGCCCAGCATCCTTCAGATGGTGCAAGACGGCCCTTGCTGCAGCGAGCACGAGAGGATGGCGCACAAATGTTCCGGCAAAAAAAGTCATGCCGGCTTCCGGAGCTGAGTCGTCTCCGTACTGCCATGCGCCACCGTCAAGCGCATCGAGAAATTCCGCCTTACCGGCGACTACGCCAATGGGATACCCGCCGCCGATTACCTTGCCATAGGTAGCCAGGTCGGCACGAATTCCGTAGTACTCCTGTGCCCCGCCCAGCGCCACGCGGAAACCGGTGACCACTTCGTCGAAGATCAGTGCCGCCCCGGCTTGCGCAGTGATGGCGCGCAGCTCCTGCAGGAAGGCGCGCGGCTGCACATCCGGATGTCGGCTTTGAATGGGCTCGACCATCACCGCGGCGATCTCGCTGCCGTGTGCGCGGATGTATTCCAATGCCGAGTCGGCGCCGTACTCCAACACCACTACATTGCCAGGGCCTCCCGCCATGATTCCGGGAGCGATGGGGGCAGCGCCATGGGGCGTCGCTCGCAACAGAACCTCGTCAAAGGTGCCGTGGTAGTCGCCAGTGAAGTAGACAATCGTGTCGCGCGCAGTGACAGTGCGGGCAACGCGCAACGCCGCCATCACCGCCTCAGAACCGGTGTTGCAGAAGGCGGCGCGCTCCATGCCGGTTAATTCGCAGATCAGCGACGCAACTTCACCGGCCATCGAACTCTGCGGGCCGATCTCCACGCCGAGGTCGATTTGTTTGTGAACCGCTTCGGCCACAAAGTCCGGCCTGTGGCCGAACATGACCGCACCAAATCCGTTGACGATATCGATGTATTCGTTGCCGTCGAGGTCCCAGATGCGGGAGCCGCTCGAACGGTTAGTCACCAGGGGATAGACCATCTCTTTCCAAATGGAGCGAAACCCTGCGACAGCGCGAGGATCGGCGAGATGCGGACGGTGCGCCTGCGTATACTCCTTTGATTTGCCTGTGCGGTGCGTATAGCGGGTTACGAGGGCTTGGATGTACTCACGTTGCTGCTCCGTCAGCCCGTCCCTTGGACCGGCCTGCACTGGCTTGAACGGCCCGTGGGGCTTGGGTGCATCGCCAGACACGGCAGACGCAACTGCGGCAGAGGGCGTCTTCACCGGGGCAAGAGATGCGTCGCTCTGTATCGATGCGGAAGCGTGCGGTAATTCCGCGACTGGCGGTGTACCGCGTATCGCCGCTAATTGTTGTTCAAAGAGTTGCGACATGGCCTGCATCTGCGCTTTGAGCAATTCCTCGAGCTGCGAGCTGCTCGCTGAGGATGGCGCTGAAACGGATTTCGTAAATCCAGTCGCCGCGGCCGCAGCCTGCTGTGGTTTCTCGACTTGAAACGCGTCTGCGGGCAGAAGGGAATCAAGATGTGCGGCGAGCGCGCTGATGCTGGAATGCTGTTCGACAATCTGCCGGAAGGTCACCTTTACGCCGAACCGGCGCTGCACGGCCTGAGTGACCTGAGTGAGGAAGAGAGAGTCGAAGCCTAATTCAAGAAAGGAAGTGTCGAAGGATTCAGGCCCAGTTGCTATCCCGCTAAGTTCTTCAAACAGACTTGCCACAATTGGCTGAAGCCGGAACCTGCGTTCGAGAACGATCTCATTTGTATCGAGGGACATATCAGCTTCTCTCGCGGTGTGAATTTCAGTTTGTTGCATTGCGGCAGGTATTGTGTCTGGTGTCGCATCGTACGCTAAGTGAGCCGGTGGTTCAATCCAATGCTTCTTGCGGTCAAACGGATAAGTGGGCAGCGAAACGCGCTGTCTGTGCTCGCGGCTCCAAAAGTGCTTCCAATCCGGATGAATTCCGGTAGCCCACATACGCCCGAGGGCCTCCAGCATGGTCCCTGAGGCGATGGCCTCGGAGGCACGCTCCGGCATAGAGGCAATGATCTGTATATCGCGGCTGCCGCGTTGCTGGTACGCAAGAGTGGTCAACGACTGACCCGGCCCCACTTCGAGCAATACTGCTTCCGGCACCTCGAGTAGAAGAGCCACCGCATCACCGAAGCGCACAGGTTTGCGGCAATGATCTCTCCAGTAACCTGAAGCCGCTGCATCTTCCGCTGTGATCCATGTACCGGTTACCCCCGACACATAGGGAATCGACGGCGCATGCAGGGTGGCACTGCGGACCTCATCTTCGAAGGCATCCAGCATCGGATCCATCATGACGGAATGGAAGGCGTGGGAGGTCCGCAAGCGCTTGTAACCGATCGACTCACGGTCGAGCTGCTTTTCAAATTCCTCAATGGCGTCGATGGGTCCGGATACAACGCTCAGCGAAGGGCTGTTCTGCGCAGCAAGGGAAAGCCGCTCGCCGATCAGAGTAGATACCCGCTCCTCACCGAGGCGCACGGAGAGCATCGCTCCGCGCTCCATCTGCTGCATTAGCCGACCGCGCGCCGCTACCAGCCTCAATCCGTCTTCGCGGCTCATAACCTGGGCCAGGACCGCAGCAACAAACTCACCCAGACTGTGACCAGTCATAGCCTTTGGCACAACGCCCCATTCCATCCACAGTGTGGCCATTGCCAGCTCCGTGGTGAATAGTGCAGGCTGGGCCAGCCGCGTTTCCGTCAGCGCTTCGGCGCTTGCCTCGTCATCCGGCTCCGCAAGAAGCAAAGTCCGCAGATCAAGATCGAGCATAGGCCGCAAAATCTCGGCGCATTCATCGATCTGCTGTCGATACACGGGCTCCGTCTGATAAAGGGTGCGGCCCATGCCGGGGAACTGTGCTCCCTGCCCGGTGAAGAGGAAGACTGGCTGTGGGTGAGCGAGTATGCCCGAGGATCTGTAAATCTGTTTGTTGCGCGGATCGGAGAGTGTTTGAACGGCTGCGTCCACGTTGGAACACACGCACGAGGCGCGATGTTCGAATCCGTGGCGCCCGGTCTGGAGCGTGAAGGAGACATCTGCAAGGTTTGTATCCGGATGTTCCTGCAAATGCCTGCCAAGGTTCCCGATCGCAGCATCGCGTTCCGCATCAGATCGTGCGGAGACAGTGAGCAACTGGGCCGGGCGCTGAGACGGATTGGCAGCATGAGACGTTGCTTCCTCCAGCACCACATGCGCATTTACACCTCCAACGCCAAAGGCGCTGACACCGGCGATGCGCGGACCGCGAGGTTGCCACGGCGCAGCTTCGTCGCTGACATAGAAAGGGGTGCTTGCAAAATCGATGCGCGGATTGGGCCGGCGGAAGTTAGCCAGCGGCGGAATCGTTCTGTGCCGCATGGCAAGCACGGTCTTGATTAGCCCGCTTACCCCGGCTGCTGCGTCAAGATGGCCAATGTTTGCCTTGGTGCTGCCCAAGGCACAGAACCCGTTGCGTTGCGTACTGGCCCGGAAAGCCTGAGTGAGTGCGGCAACCTCGACGGGATCGCCCAGAGGTGTTGCGGTGCCGTGCGTCTCCACGTAAGTGATGGCGTCGGCACTAACTCCCGCCATGGCTTGCGCGGCCGCGATTGCCGCCGCCTGGCCATCCACCCCAGGAGCCATGTAGCCGACCTTGGCAGAACCGTCATTGGTGATGGCATAGCCGCGAATCACCGCGTCGATTCTGTCGCCGTCGGCAAGCGCGTCTTCGAGGCGCTTCAGCAGTACGACGCCCACGCCGTGTCCGAAGACGGTGCCCGTCGCGTCGGCGTCAAAGGGGCGGCAGTGCCCGTCGCGTGACCCCATGCTGCCTTCTTGATAGATGTAGCCGCGATGCTGGGGAAAGGTGACTGACACGCCTCCGGCCAAAGCCATATCGCACTGATAGGTCAGCAGGCTCTGGCTTGCCTGGCAGATGGCGACAAGGGACGTGGCGCATGCAGCCTGCACAGTGACACACGGCCCGCGCAGATTCAGCTTGTAGGCTACCCGGGTGCAAAGAAAATCCTTGTCGTTGCCCAGTGAAGCCTGAAATTCACCTACCTGATAGTTGCCCGTGAGCTCGTCAATGAATTCCCGGCTGGCGCTCAGGTTGGCCAGCAGATAAGTGTTCAGACTGCAGCCGCCAAAAACGCCAATCTGCCCGGAAAACTGCGCCGGATCGTACCCGCCGTCTTCGCAAGCATTCCAGCAGGTTTCAAGAAAAAGTCGATGCTGGGGATCGAGAAAATCGGCATCGCGGGGCGAGATACTGAAAAAGCCGGCATCGAACAGTTCGGCGCCGTCGAGAACGCCGTGAGCAGCCACGTAATCGGGGCCGAACTCCAGGGCGGCACGATCTCTTGCTTCTAGTTCGGCGCGCGAAAAGTGGGTGATTGTATCTTTTCCCGCAGCCACGTTCTTCCAGAACGAATCGAGATCCGGCGCGCCGGGAAACTTACCGGACATCCCGATGATCGCGATACCTTCCGGATGATTCTCGTATTCTGAATTGCTCATGGCCGACCTTCTTCCATCTGCGGGCGGAGATATGTTTTGCCGCCGTTTTTCCGATTCATCGACATGTTTCACGTTGCCAAGTTCAAGACCGGGATCCGCTTAGTCCATCTTTATCGCGTCCGATCTCCACCCGACGTCCCGATTCGTCGATCGAGTGCCAGTAGGGATAGAAATACGCATGCAGCCGCACCTGGCAAGGCGCATTGGATGTAGTTTGAACGAAGACAATCGTAGTTGGTGTTGTCACGCCTAAATGATATGCGTATGTGTTTCTTGACGGTGATATTTCTGTCGTGCAAGTGACGCGGTTAGCATGGCATCATTCCCAAGCACAGCTAAAGTGCCGCCTTTTTTGCTGCACGGGCGCGTGCAAATGCTGCCCGCTGCTTCTTCGCCTGATCCTGCACCGGATTTGATGACGCTGACTCGGGAGCCGAACTTCCCAGTCTCGCTGACAATGCGCGAACTGTTGTGTATGCAAAGAGATCGGTGATGGGAATCTTTTGGCGAAACAGGATCTCGAGTTGGGTATGCGCCGATACCAGGGAGAGCGAGGTTCCACCAATGTCAAAGAAGTTGTCGTCCAGGTTGATGTGTTCCGCACCCAGAACGCTCCGCCAGACGGCAGTGATTTGCTGTTCAAACTCCGTGCCCGCGGGTTCCGCACAGGACGCAATCGAGCCTGAGGCGGGCGTTGGGAGGGCTGCGAAGTCTACCTTGCCGTTGGGAGTCAGTGGAAATGTTTCGATAGGAAGATACACAGAGGGCATCATCCAATAGGGCAGTTTAGCGCCGAGGTGCTCGCTCAGTTCTCGCACTGGCACCGACTCGCGCTCTCGAGGCACGAAATACGCCACCAACCGCTTCGTCCCCATCGCATCCGTATGCGCAATTACGCGTGCCTCTTGGATCCCGGAGTGTGTCATGATGGCGGTCTCGATTTCGCCTAGCTCGATACGGAAGCCTTGAATCTTTACCTGTGCGTCGCCGCGGCCGAGATACTCCAACTCGCCGTCCGGAAGGACTCGAGCGAGATCGCCGGACTTGTATAGCCGCGCGCCAGGAATCCCTGAAAAGGAGTCGGGTATAAAACGCTCGGTGTTTAGTTCGGGCCGATTGAGATATCCGCGCGCCACACCGGCTCCGCCTACGTAGATCTCGCCCAACTCTCCAGCTGGCACCGGCCGCCTGTCGGCACCGAGAAGGTAAAGTTGAAGATCTGGAATCGGAACGCCAATCAGGCTGTGCGCGGCGCCTTCTGCATCGGCCGCCGTCACTTCCCGGTAGGTAACGTGGACAGTGGTCTCGGTAATGCCATACATATTGATCAAGCGTGGACGGTTGTCGCCATGGACAGCGAACCATGGTTTCAACATGCTGAAGTTCAGTGCCTCTCCGCCGAAGATGATGACTCTAAGGGAGAGTGCAGGGGACTGCTGTGCCTGATTAACCGCTATAAGTTGATAGAACGCGGAGGGCGTCTGGTTGAGAACCGTGACCCGTTCTTTTGCCAATAACTCATAAAAGTCCTGTGGCGAACGCGACACGTCGAAAGGAACCACGACGAGCCGGCCACCATGGAGCAGGCAGCCCCATATCTCCCAAACGGAGAAGTCGAAGGCCAGAGAATGGAAGAGCGTCCAAACATCGTCTTCATTAAAATGGAACCACTCTGCGGTCGCGCCCAACAGGCGCGCAACATTGGCGTGTGTTACCATCACGCCCTTGGGCTTACCGGTCGAGCCCGAGGTGTAGATGACATAGGCGAGACTCTGCAGATCGGGGTTTGGCTCGATCTCCTCATCGTGCTTATCTGAACCCGCTGTGTCGTCTCGATCAACGCATAGGGTACAGCCTTCGTGAGGTGGCAACGCAGCGAGCAGATGCTGTTCGGTGAGCACTACCATCGGGCGCGCATCGTCGAGAATCATGGCGAGACGCTGCAGCGGATAAGCCGGGTCAAGCGGCAGATACGCACCGCCCGCCTTGAGAACAGCTAACAACGCAACGATCGCATGTGGCGAACGCTCCATAAACACGCCCACCAGCGAATCGCGGCCCACGCCCAAGCTGCGGAGACGGCGCGCAAGATGTTCTGCTTGGATTTGCAAATCGCGGTACGAGAGCTGCTGGTCGCCAAATGTAACAGCCGTGCGGCCGGCGTGCCGTGCAGCAATTTCGTCAAACAACGCGCCCAGCGGCTTGATTGGTGACGGAAGAAGGTTCTTCGCTGACCGCACCGTTGTAGCCGGCGCGACTTCTAAGATATTCGAAGATGTGTTCGTGGTCGTCATAGCAAATTATAGAATTCGAAATGACACATAAAGCGATGTGCCTTACGTTTGGGACCAGCAGTCCTTTACCGGACGGCTGCTTCAGCGGGCAATGGCTTCACGTAAAGCGAGTCCCGCTCCCACAAAGGCGAGAAACACTGCTGTCGCCTGCAAGTCCTGTCTCCAAGTCGAGACGCATTCTCGGCTCGCTCCGATGACTGTTACGAGATAAAACGGGAAGTCGCTGGCCGCCACGGCCACGACCGCGCCGAACATTCCGAAAAAATGAAAGGCCACGGGGATGGCCGTAAGAGCCGTAGCGCAATAAAATGCGTTGCCGATAGCCGAGTACTGTGACTTTCCGAGAGAAAACAAGGCCGGCTGTGTGGTTGCGTACATCAGCGTGTGCCACAGTCCAAGTGCCAGAACTGGAACCATCCACGAAGCAGCGTGATAGCGGTGATCGTACATCTTTGTCACCAAAAAGCCGCCGAGGTGCACCATCAGGCAGAGCATGGCCGCGCCTGCCAGCAGAGCACGAAACCGGTAGCGCAAAAATATCAAGCGGAACTCGGCCACCGGCAGGTGAGCCATCTTGGCAATAAAGGGATAGCCCACTTTCTGAGCGAACGCGTTGATGACCGCGCGCGGAATATCAGAAACCGAATACGCGATGCCATACACTCCCAGCAGACTGAAGCTAATAAGTTTTCCCAGGATCAGCCGGTCTGCCTGAGACGCAAAGAAGAAGAAGGCCGTAGACAGCAGAATCCATTTGCCGAAATGAACCAGTTCGTGGATGCTTGTGCGATCCCAGCAGAAGGAGTTGCGCATGCCGGGAATGAGCGGGGGATAAAAGCTAAGCAGGAGCCGGCAGATCATACTGAGAATCGAGCCGATGACCAGCGCCCAGACCGACCTGTAAATCAACGCACAACCGGCCGTGACCAGCAGTGTAAAAATCTGAGTTATGGCGTCGAGCAAAAACAGCCGTCGTACTCCCATGTGCCGCGACATGGAAAGTAAATTGGTGCTGTTGAATGAACTGATGACAACCGTTACTCCCAGGGCTGGCAGTAGTCCCATCAGGCGAGGCTCATGGTAGAACAGCGACATGGGCCAAGCCAGCAAGAGAGAGACCGCAAAGATGCCCGCACCGCGTAGCACTTGGAGCGTCCATACGGTATTCAGAAAGGCGCGATCATCACCACGCGGACTTTGAATTACGCTGGGCGCCAGGCCGATGTCGGAGAGCAGGCTGATTCCGACGACGAGTGTTGCGACCACCGTCATCAGGCCGAATGACTCCGGCATCAGCAGGCGGGTGAGGACCATGCTGTTGACCACGCGCAGCGCCATCGAAACGCCGTAGTCAGTCACGGTCCAGAACGTCGCCCGCATGGCCGTCGACTCCAGCTTTTCCCGCGCCCGTACTTCCACTGTGGCGCGGTCATCTGTTATCGGGTCGGGTTCGGCGAGTTCAATTGTCGTCGATGTGAAGTCAGATAACAAAGTGCTCCCGGAGTAGAAAGATGTTAAGCAAGAGCGCGGTCGTCCTGCTAGGCAGCGCTCACAGACGATAAATCCAGACCGGTAGATCTCCCATGCGCTCCCATACCGTTGCGGTGGGTGAATCCGGTATGAACCAAACCACAGCGACCATGGAACCAGTGGGGAGCGAGCGCGAAAGAGTTTCTTTTTGGCTGGCTGGTGGGGTGTTCCAGAACTAATTCGAGTCGGCGGGCGGGGCTATCTCGCCAGTGATGTGTAGACCCGCGATGTACGCCCAGTCGCGGTGCAGACTGGGTCCCCGATGAACGTACGAAGCAACGGGTTAGATTCCGAAGCGGGAGCGGAGAGCCTTACGCGTGAAATGCGCTCCTGCGTAGAGCGTGCCGAAAGTCAGGTTTTTCATTCTATCGAGGGCGGACGACTGCCCAGGTTCAGTGGGGTGCAAGCCAATTCTTCGCGCATAATAATTCGTCCGATACGCGCCGACTTGATCATTTCGTACTCGCTTGAAATTGACGCTTACTGAAACCGAAACATTGTCAGAGTTCTTCACCCAGTGAGGGAAGGTAGCCGGATTAAAGACGCCGAGACCAGGTGAAACATCATACCGCCAGTGTCCATCGGATAACTCGTCATGCCATCTGGGCGCGAGCAGATGGCCGGTCCAGTATCGCTCCATCTCCTCTTCGGTCAGGATGTAGGGATCCTTCGCATTGTAAAGGAACACCGATTTCCTGCCCTGAACTTGCGCCAGGAAGTTAGCCTCGCCATCCAAGTGGTAGGGAGTGATTCGGTTGGGCGAAGTGATGAAAATGGTCAGGATGGGATCATGATATCTCCGGCGCAGATCGACGGCGGTTAACTCTGATAGCTCCGAGATAAGTGACTCCAGTGCCGCACCGTACTCCGGCTCTTCGTGGATGCGCTTGAGAATGATCCAGTTTTTGCCCTCCCCGATCTGTTCCAGCGCTTGGACTAGAGTCAAATTCGCCGGCTTGTTGCCAAAGTAGCCATTCACCACCGGCTCACCGGTTTCGTAGTGACTCTTGTGTTGTCGCTTCTGCATGCAACGTTCAGCCAGCTTAAGTAGCGCCGGCATCTGAAATGACTCCATCTCATGTAAGGCATGGCGGAACTGAAACGGGCTGTGGTCAAAGTTGGCGGCAAACAGTTTACCTGTCTCGACATCGTGGGGGAAAGCGGTAGATTGAGTCCCAGGTTGAAATATCGTGGCCATGGAACCTCCTTCTTCCTTGCTCCCGTGGAAAGCCGCTAGATACGCGGTCATCCAGCAGAGACACCTCAGGCAGTCTCTATCACGCAGACTTGCAAAGACTTGCAAAAGGATCCGGTCTTGCCAGTTACCTAGGAGTGCTTCAGGAGGTCGGCAAATATCTCAACTCGCCGGGAACGATCCAGAGGCCTCACACGGTAGGTGGCAAGGGCCTACACGAGCAACTGCTGATATGTCGATTGATGATTGCCGGGCAGGCTTCGCCCCTGTTACTCCCATATGATCCTGTGGAAATAACTGTTTTATAACGAGATATGACTTTACTGAGAAATCAATCATCGCGGAATCAGAAAGAATCAAGGCAACGGAAGATGCGGCGTGTATATACTCTCCAGAGCTTCCGCCGCTGCTGCTCTGAATAGACTGAAGATACACAGATCAGCAAAAAATTGCCATCCCCGACCGGTAACAAAATTCGGTTCCCGATGGGTAATTACCTCAGTGTGCGAGTTTGAGAATCAGGCGCACTGAATTGAGCTCAGACCGTGTATGAAACACGGCAAGAAAAGCCATCGGCGCAGGTCGAGAATCGTAGAATTGATAACAGAGGAACCCGCGTTGGACAGAAGTGCACGATGGCTTCAATGCAGCCCAGTAGAGGTGCCTCCACGGGTGCGCCTGTTTTGTCTTCCTCATGCGGGAGGCGGCGCCAGCGCGTTTCACTCTTGGCAGACTGTATTGCCAGCCTTGGTGCAGGTTTGTCCCATTCGGCTGCCGGGCAGGGAAACGCGTTTCTCTGAGCCGCCTTACACCGAACTGGACCCTTTGGTGGACGCGATTGCCCAGGAACTGCGGCCTTGGCTGGACATTCCCTACGGAATCTTTGGGCATAGTATGGGAGCACTCCTGGCCTTCGAATGGGCTCGGAGGCTGCAACACGAAGGGCGATCGATGCCTGTCTGGCTCTTCCTTTCCGGCCGTCGGGCCCCAGATATCAAAGACAGCGCTGGCCCGTTGCATACGCTCGCGGATGACGCGTTCGTAGAAGAGTTGAATAGCCGTTACCAGGGACTACCGCGGGAGTTTCTGGAGAGCCCGGAACTTATGGAGGTCTTCCTGCCAATCTTACGGGCTGACATCGCAGTCGTGGAGAGTTATGAGTTCAAGGAGGACGAGCCATTGAACTGTCCCATGACTGTTTCTGCTGGGATAGGTGATGTGAGCACAACCTATGATCAATTACTCGCCTGGGCGCGTCATACGCGCGCAGGATTCACTGCACAGCTCTTCCCAGGTGGCCACTTTTATTCTGAGAGCCCGCTGCTGCGCTCGATTTCTGCAACCCTCACCGAATTGATTTCTGATCGCGGATGAGTAGCGAAATCCAGCGTCAGAATTGCGCTTCCACGTGCCGCGATCCGCAAGGGACAGTTATCACGCCGCCAAGTCTTCCGTGGCACCATTACCTCAGGCTGCCCGGTGCATAGTTTGAAGAAATGCTGTGAGTTGCGGATCAAAACTGTAGATCCAAGCCCCAGTGTCGGCAATAGGCGTCCAGCCAACTGCAGCAAATCCAGGCGGTGCAAGCGAGATCACGGCCCGGGCACCTGTTCCTTGAAATGCACGTATGACCCGCTCGCGCTTTTCCGGCGGTAGATTCCAGAACGCAATCCCAGAGTCGTTATCCGCCTCCTCCGCGTGGGAGCGGTCAAATGGCGTACGGTCCCAAGGCGCAATATCCCAAGGAAGAGAGCCGTACTCAGCAACAAGTCGAATTTGCGCTAGGTATGCCCAGGCACAGCGGAAGTTAGGCTCCCCGCTGCCCACGAGGGCCACAGTGTCACCCGGTCGGAATCCGTCCGACGCAAGCGCGGCAGCCAGCTTCCATTGCGGATCACGATGAAAATCCCGGCGGTGAAGCGCAGCTTGCACCATCGCGCCGCAATTGTGATCCAGCTCCAAGAGGCCACCCATGAGGTAGAGCGCGACCACAAACGCGAGAAATGACCGTCTTGACGAGAGCGTCGGGTCGAGAAGGACCGTCAGAGGCAAAAGGCTGAGTACGAGCAGAATTCCGCCGAGATAACGATCTTCCACGTGTACCAACAGATAGATCGTCGTGGCGGACCCACTTAGCAGAACAGGGGGCCAATAGACTCTCATGAGGCGCAATGCCAACATCCGCCATTCGCGCTTCAATCCAATGCCCAGCAATATAACCAGAAATGCCCAGAGAATCGGATGGTGCCTGACGATCCTTGCCATGAAATAGCTTGTTCGCCCGACCGCCGCTAATTGGTTCTTGATACTGAACGAATGATGGAATCCCCGATACCAATAGGACAGATTGTTAAAGGGTGGATAGGTGCTTGCAAACGGTTCAGGAAATGAGAAAACGGGCAGATCGCCGAGCAACTGCAGTGTGGGATGAAGAGGGCTGCCAAATTGGGGCGATTTTCCCCGCCAATTTGTCCAGTGGGGCAGGTGGTTCACATGGAAGGCATAATTCAACTCCCCGGATGTGCCCAGAGTAAATTGCCCGTAGGACCAGGAAACTGCCAACACATATGGAATGAAAAGAGCGAGAAATACCGTCGTGGTGACTCCGAGAGTGCGCCACCGGATCCTGCCTGCCCAGCGGGCCAAAGCAAGAGCCAAGAGAAACAGTGCGGTGTAAACGGTGAAAACGCTTTTCACCCAGCAGCCCAGACCGAGAATCAAACCGAGAAGCGCAGCGGATTTCGCAGAGGGATGACCGATAACGCGAAGAATCTGCGCGCACCCGAGGATGAATAGCATGGAAACCAGAAGGTCCGGAGCGACGCGCGAAACCCTATCGAAACCAAGTTCATAGCCCAAGAAAAGAACGCAGACTGTCCATGTAATAACTGGTCGGGAAAATTCCCCTGTCAAAGACCGACTGTAGAATGCCTCTGCCTGATTGATCAAACAACGCGCAGACGCATACGTTGCCAGGAAGATGGTCCAATTCACCACAGTGATCGCGTACCACTCACCCTCAGCGGTAGAAGGAGCCAAGCTACGTGCCAAAGCTATCAGCGCCGGATAGCCGGCATTCCACATCGGGTCGAAGATGCATCTCCAATCATGGCTGGAAATGGCCCTGCTCACATTCAGATAAGATATCCAGTCGCCCAGATAATTGGTTCGACCATAGGCGCCCTCCACCGCCCCGAAAAGACCTACCGCTAACCAGGAAAGAGCAATGTGTAGCCAATCGCGCTTCCAGAAGGCCATCGTTTTCCCCCAAGAATCCTTGGCCTGCAGTTGTAGACAGGTTCCATTGCTTCTAGTAGAGGCACTATTCTAACCATCGATATCGATATTGTGCATTAAGGACGCCGACCCGCCGCCAAGAAAGGGAATCTGATTTTATTCGCGGCATTAGGGTCAGGGTGTCTGTCCCAGGGCTTGCTGATGATCGGTCCGTGTCCAGAGAATGAGATTGCCGTCTGAATAGGATCCCGGGAAGCGCATCAACGCAGCCCCGCCAACTCAGCGATTCTTCTGTTTTGCTCGCGAGCTTCTGGGGGGATATGCGGGCGGCCTTTCATGGATTGCTGCACTCTTTTCACGGCGGTAAAGGCTAGGCTCTTGAGACGGTCGGCTACAGGATGGGTGCCCGGTGGATTAGGCGTGAGACCAGCACGACGAAGATAATAATTCGCCTTATAGAGATTGGCCCAATACTGGTCGTGAAACTGGAAATTGACATTGAGTGTTACCGACACATTGTTCTTGTTGCGGAGCCAGTGCGGGGTATTGATGGGAATGTGTACACCTGTTCCCGGGTTCATGTGATAAACCATCGCCCGGGATTCGTATTGCGGTTTGTAGGACGCGGCACGATTGTCGGCTGTCCAGTAGGTCTCAAGTTCTTTGTCAGGGACGATGTCCTTGTCCGCCCGATCGAAGAGATGAATCTCCTTGTCGCCCTGAATCTGGAGAATCCACGAAACCTCACGATCCAGATGGTATTCCGTTACCCGGTTCGGGGAAGTGATGAAAAGAATAGCCTCAAACCACTTAATCTTGCGCAGCAAGTCGCGCCCGGAGAGCTCGAGAATGTTGCGGATGCAGTTCTCCAAGACTTCGCGATAACCCGCCTCGCGCTCAACGTGTTTCAAGATGATCCAGGCCTGTCTGGTCTCAATCTCGCGAATCAGATCGACGGCGGCCGTGCGCGGCTTGTCCGGGCGCAATGGTTTCTCGCCTGCCTCGATCAATCCCTCATTGAAATACACGTCGCCACCAGGGAGATGGGGATTGCTACGGGTTGCCACGTGCTCTGCTAGTTCCACAAGGCGGGAAAGCTCAAAGAGCGGATTGCCGGCGAGGCTGTGAGTGAATTCATACGGCAACCGATTCAGATTCCGCGTGAAAATGTCGGGAGCACATTCGATGATCTGGTCGGAAGTTGCTGGCATAGGTTCCTCTCGTAACAAAGAGAATTTGGGGAATCGATTTCAGATTGTGACGCGTGGTCCTCTTTCCGGATTAAGCCGTTGTAATGGGGCGGATCTTGCCATTGCGGCGCAGTTACACAGGATATGGAGCGAGCGGGCTTTGGGGGCTGCTAAAGGCGAAATGGCAGGGGCCACCGTCGATCTACTTAGCACCGATCGCCGCGGAGGCACTATTCAGGGCTACAGGCCACTCTTCGATCGAAACCTCCGCGTAGGGACTGGAATTCGCACGAAGGATCCAGGAGTCTTTGCCGCGAAGCATTTTGTCGAAGAAGGCCAGCACATACGTCCGCACGATTTTCTGCATTTGCTCCGCAGGAACTGTACCTCGGTGTGAAATCATGCGCAGCGGCGAAACCAGCGCCTGATCAGTGAAGTCCTCGTGTGCAGCCCCTCTCACCAATAGCAGATATCCGCCATACTTGTGGAAAGACGCCTCCAAATCAGCCAAATCGGATGCATCAAGAAGTTCTTCTACCTTTGCGCGTGGATCTGGGGGCGCATTCGGCTCCGAGGCATCTATGACCAACAACGGCTGGCTCGGGCCTCGCACACGAATTGCGCCCAAAAACCATCCGTCCATATTCACTGCTGCACGTACGCGCCTGTCTTCTGCGCACACCTGGGTGGCTGCGGCTCCGCCAAAGGAGTGGCCGATAGCTCCGGACATATTCGTCTCGAGTCGCCCGAACCAAGGCGTACCGGCAGAGCGGTCCATGGCCTCAAGGCGATCAAGGATAAACTGCTGGTCGACCGTCCACTTTTCTAGCTCTTTGTCCCACGCGGTCCGGATTCGTACCGGAGTGCTGCTCTCGGGATCATCAATTTCATGGGAAGTGTTTTCATGGATGACCCGTCCGTCTGGAAAAGAAACAACGCTAGCATTGTATGTGTGATCGATGCTGGCGACGACATAGCCATGACTTGCGAGTTCTTCCGTGAGAAAGGTGTCATTGGTCCGCCTGCCATGCCATGCATGATTGAAGAGGATCACAGGAAACGGGCCTCCCACACCTGCGACCGGAGCATTGAGCCGTGAATTAGTGGGCAGAACGGTCTGATAAGAACTGATGGGTTCCGTTTCTCGCTGTTGGCGATACGTGGCAAAGCGGTTGTCGGAAGGCTCAGCCGGATACCATAACTGAACCATTAGTTCTCGTGGAGAGCCCGCGACGGGAGAGGCGTCGTCGGTGCGCGCAGAATCCTTGAAGTAAAGGATCGTCGTGCCGACCGGGTAGGGCCCAGTTGGCTGAGGCAGGCGAAACATCGGCAGTAGGAAGGAGAAGACGACAGTTGCGGCTGTGAATAGAAGTGCCACTGAGATGGTAACGATCTGAAGTCGCCGTGATTCGACACCACGCCTCAGGGCAACTACACAGAGAAGCCCGATGGCTGCATAAGCGGGAAGTAATTGCCAGTGTGCGCCCTCAAGAACCCCTTGCGCGACTGCGACCACCAGCGACACGGTCAGAAAGAACCAACCGATTCTCCGCAAAGGGCCGGACATCAGGCATGCACCTGCGCCAACAACCATGACAACGAGTGAGATCTCGAGAGGGCGCATAGGATAGCCGCACGCTCATCGCGGCAGACGTACCGCTGTTTCAGTGGTCAGCGCTCGTTACCACGATGACCGAGAGTCATTCAGGTCCTGGGATCAAACGCTGATGTTGCCCCGGTGTGCCGACCCTTTCGAGCCGGGATGACGCTGGCGAAAGGATTGTTCGTATCGGTCAAGTTCTTTTTTCAGGGCGTTATCTGCCCGGCCGAGACTCATCTTGTTCAAGACCACAGCGACCCCGGCGACTTCAAGGCGGTCAAGGAGTCGCGCGGCTCGATCCAGTTCCTGTTTGGTGGTCGTACTAGACTTCACCACCAACACCGTGGCATCGGAAACGCGGGCCAGGTACTCAGTATGAGCGGAAATTGGCAGCGGATTGGCATCAATTAAGACCACGTCGTATTGCTCTCCCGCGTGATGCACTGCCCGCGCCATAGGATTGGGGGCGGGTGATTCCTGGCCCCTGCGGTGTCCGGAGTAATTGTGAGAAGGGGCGAGTGCCGAAAAACTGGCGGGTTGCATCTCATCGGTCTTGTTTCGGCTTGTTAGAAGCAGTTCGGAGCGCGTAGAAGCGCCGTCGGAGTTAGCCGCGAGCTCTTCAACGGCGGATGCCACAATGGTCCGCGTCCTCAGATCAAGGCTGCGCAATTTGTCGCTCAGGTTCCTCACTACAGTGCTGGTTCCGCTGCCATGGGCTGCCGAGGTGAACAGGAAGGTACGTGCTCCGGAGTTACGGACAGCATGATCGATGCCGGCAGCCAAACGGAAATAGTACTCCCCAGTGATTTCCTGATGGAATTCATCATCATCGAGCAAAACTCCAAGGGGATGGAAGCCGACAACGCGTTCCACATCCCGGGAGGTGTAGATTCTGCTGTCGAGCAGGTCAATCCCAACCGGGACCGCTGCGGCAAAAGCCAGGCTAAGGAGAACCAAGGCGGCCAGGTAGAAGAGCAATCTGCTCTTCTCAGGGCCCAATGGAGTAAGTGCGTTTGTGGACATGTGGATCGATCCAGGCGAGCTGCTTTCGAGTTCAAGATCGCGGATGCGGTCACCAATTGCGTCATATGCCTTCTGCAGATTCTCGATCTGCGGCCCGAGTTCTGAAGCCTTCTGAAACTTGGGCGCGGCGGAGGTGGCTGTGTGTGTCTTCTCGCCTAACTCCGCGGCAAGCTGGAGCTCGATCATGCGCGTGCGCGCCACGTCCTGGCGCAATTTATCCTCGAGGCTGACGGCGGCCTTGTGTTTCAGGTCATTCATCATGCCCTCAATTGAAGCCAACTCCTGCTTGTCTTTCTGGTAGATGGGATGATCCGGCCGCAGCCCGTTCATCTCTTCCATCAACTGGGCGCGGCGACTGTTCAGCGTGCTCCTCATCATGGAGGTCCCGCTGTCCGCGGCGACTGCCTCATCCGCGGCCGAGTCCATTGCAGTCGAACCTGTGGAGCCGCTTTGCTTCAGTGCAGCCAATTTGGCTTCTGCCGCTCCGCGCTCCATGCGTGCGTTGGCCAGTTGGTCGCGCAGTTTGTCATTGGTTTCGTCGTAGGGATTAGTTGCGCCTTCCGCAGACGGAATCATGGCAACGCCAAGTTGCTGCATGAGCTGCGCCTGCTCAGCCATGTGGGTGTCTATGTCTTTTTGCAGCTTGTCCCTTTCCTGATGGAGTGTATTCAGGCGCGCGTCAAGTCCATAGAACTCCTCGTTTTTCGCTCTATCGACATATGTTTCGGTGACCGCATTCACGATGTCGGCGAGACCGTCCGGCGAGGGACCACGAAGTGCGATGGACATCTGATAGCTTGAGCCGATCCTGGTTACGTCGAGCTTCTGCTGCAGGACCTGAACCTCAGAAGGCTGCGCGGGCCCGGACCGATGTCTCACGGAATAGGGGAGCTTGGCGATAGCGTCCGCAATAATGTCGTAACGCGTGACCGTCTGGATCTGATCTTGGACGTAGGAGTCATAGGGAAGTTCGACTTCAGAGTCGCTGGACAGGATTTTGGGAAACTTGGGCGAAACATAGATCACGCTGTGGGACTCATAAACGGGTCTGGCCCTCTTCCACAGGGCAAATGCGCTGAGTGCAAGAAAGCCGAGAAATACACACAGTGCGACGACCCAGTGGCGACGGAGACTTCCGGGGATGTTAATATACGGGCGTTGTACTTCCACGGAACTGACGGGCCGCCGTGGTGGAAACGGAGGCAGGCTGCTGGTGTTTCCGGGAGTCGCATTATCAGGCATTAAATTGAGCATTTTCAACCCTTCAAAGTCAGTGAGCGGCAAAGGCCGCGAAGCTTCCCATCGTCAAAAACGGTCCGATCTGTTGCAAGACCAAGCCCATCTTGGCCATCCCGCTCTTCGGCACATAGATAATGTCGCCGGGATTGAGTGAGACTTCCATGCCGCCGGTGGGCTTCAGAAGGTCCTTGAAGCGGATGTACTGGGTTTTTCCTCCCTTAGACCGGTGCACAATCTGAAGTTCGGGGTTCGTACCCGCGCCGTCACTCACGCCCCCTGCTTCGCCTAGTATGGAGGAGAGGGTGGAGTCATGACGCAGCGGAATCTCGCCGGGGTGCTGCACTTGGCCCATGACCGTGACCGTCTTGCTGGATAAGGCAGGCACAAAAATGACATCGTTGCGGCGTAAGCGAAGGTCGGCCAATGGACTGCCGGTTGTGAGCAATTCCTGCAGATCGACCCAATAAACCTGTTCTCCGCGGTAGATCACACACTGCTCAGGAACGCTGCCGTCAGGCCGGGTCTCGATCCCGCCCCGGGACAGTACTTCAAGCAAAGTCGGTGTCTGCTCGAATGCGATAGAGCCCGGGCTCTTCACGTTGCCCAGAAGGGTCACATGATTGGAGCCGTATCGCACCACCTCGACCGTCGCTGTCACGTTGGTATAGTAGGCCGACATGGCGGTGACTATTGCTTTGCCGGCTGCTTCACGGGTGAGGTCGGCGACCTTAATCGGCCCCGCTAACGGCAGGGTAATCCGCCCATCCGGACCTACCACATCCTTGCTGGCCAGTTCCGGCCGGCCGGGATACTGGATGGTGATTTCGTCTCCCGCTCCGAGCGTGTACTCCTCGTCCACTGCCGGTTCGAACCTGCGCAACGTCTCAAGCGGACTCAGCTTTAGTGTAGGATTCGGCGTGTTCTGCTGAGTGGGATCGCTAGCTTGCTGGACGGCCTGCGTCGGATCTTCCGCCACGGGGGGGCCATCTAACGGCCTGGCGACTACAGCCCGAGGGCAAATCATGCCGATCACAAGAGCAAAAAAGCAACTGATTGTGAATGCATGCGGCGGATTCGACTGGATCACAACAAGCTCCTTGAAGACTCGCGCAACCCGACTTCCGGGAGGCACGTTACATCGTAAGAAAAGGTACATCGACAACAGAAACCGAACAGTCTCTAACTCACCTGCACATTTATCGACCGTCCACTGGAGATTCGCGGTTTGTGCGCACCCAAAGCGCATTGGCGCGAGAAGCACGCCAAATTTCCGGGAAAATCAAGAGCTTCCAGAGAATGTGGGCCGGAGCAGACATTAGCGCTTTCGTGGTTCTCCACAGTCCTGGACCACCTAACGACGCGGCTGCCACGTGTAGCAGCAATACCGCAAATCCACCCAGGGCATACCACCTTAGCCATATGAGAGGAAGGCATGCCGCAACCATCAGGAGTAAAACCTCGGATGTGATCGGCAGAGCCAGCAAGTCGAGAAGAGGTTCCAGGAGTGTCATTCGCCCACGCAGCACACCGCCCATCAGTCGTGGGGCCCACAGTTTCATGATGTGAAGGCGACCACCTTCCCAACGAGCCCGTTGCAGTCGAGCACCTTTTGCCGAGACCGGCATCTCGCCCCGAACCGTGGCCGTGTCGACGAACTCAACACGAATCCCCGCTTGGAGCAGCCTCAGGTGATACTCCAAATCCTCAACAACAGAAAATGCAGCGTAAGGAATACTCGAAATCAGATCCCTGTGCAGAGCGAAACCGTTGCCAAAAATTCCTGCGGAGAGCCCCAGACGTGCACGTCCGCGGGGACGAATCACATTGAAGGCGCGCAGAGCGAGCGTCATGAGGTTGGTGCGCCAACTGTCCTGGGAATTGTGAACTTCATAACGGCACTGAAGCGCTCGCGCACCCCTAATGAATCTCTGCTTTACTGCCTCGACCATCCCCGGACAAACTACAGAATCCGCATCTATCACGAGGACCGCCTGCGAAGGCCCGGCCAGCGCGGCTGCAAAACCCAAATTCAGGGCCCATCCTTTGCCTGCATGGGCCGGTTCATTCAGCACAAGGACGCGCGCCCCAGCAGCCTCGGCTTCCGTTGCCGTCGCGTCGCTGCAATTGTGCGCGACCACGACCACCTCCGTGCCGCAAGTGGAGGATGCGGAGGCCAGAATGCTTCGGACGCACCGCCCAATCAGAGCTTCCTCGTTGTAGGCCGGAATCAGCACGGACAGTGGAAATGCTTCCGACTGCTCGCTTTCATCCTTCTTGCGTGCCACCGGCAACAGCGCCGCGAGCGTCAGAACAAGAAGTTCCGCCAGCAACGGCAGCGTCGCAACAACAAGCAAGACTCCAACGGCGCGGATTAGTAGAAATAGAATCATAGATTTTTGCTCAGGCTCGCTCAGTCCTACCGGGCCGCAGTTTCACGAAGACTGGAACCAGTCTCACTGTCCCATTGGCTAGCGTAGGGCGTTTCTGACTTGGGGCTGATCAGCTTTAGCTTGCCTGACGCCGTCGACTCGTCCGGCATGGACGGGAACCAGCTCTGAATCCGCGCACCCATTTCCGGGCCTGCGGAAGCCATCACCGGAATGGGCTCAACTGTCAATCGCTGCTTCAGCATCTGGCGAACCTGGCGGTACACCTCCGGAACTTCCTGCGCGTGAATCGGAATCAACTGGCCGCCAATACGGCAGAACGCCCAATCCTGTCCGGGTTGGGGAGCTGTTGCCAGCTCGGGCTCAATCCGCCGCAGCGCCTCCGCGACCTTATCTGCGATACGGAATGATGTTCCTAATTGAGTGGCACGAACGACCCACGCCGGAAGTCGCCGCAGGCCGGCGAGCCACAGTTCACGCTTCCACATGTGGGCAACATTCTTCAGGTGGATCAGCGAGCCCAGCGCGTCTGCCCCGATGTAACCTGCCCTGCTCATATCAACCACCACATGGCAGCGGGAAAGAACCGCTCTGCGCACTTCGGCTTCAAACTTCGGCAACATTGAGCCGGTGAAATCGCCGTTGACGCGCAGAACAGTAGTCATGCCCACCGTCTCACTTGTAATCTGAGCCAGGGAGTGGTGCTTTGCCTGGACAGCGAACGCAGTAAGCTGCACGGGGAGATAGCGCATGAGGCCCATTAGGTTACTGGCATAGCGCTTTGCCAGCCGGGATGGCTCTTGCATTGTCCGGTAGAGCCACTCCAGCCCGCTGTGCTGCATCCACTCGGGCGCGCGGGAGATGCTGCCGCTCAAGAAGTCAAATGCTGCGCCGACTCCGATACAGACAGGGACTTTCAGCCGATGGCGGTGCATCGCTAGCCACTTTTCCTGCTTGGGATTACCAAACGACACCAGCAGAATATCCGGCTGCGCTTCCTCGATACGGGCCAGCATTTCCTGGTGATCCATTTCTTCGAGCGGCTGGTAGCTCGGGCAGTAGCGTCCGACGATGCAAACGCCGGGGTAGGTCTTCTCCATCCAGGCTGCTGAACCGGAGGAACTGGCCTCGCTTGCGCCCAGCAGGAAGATGCGATACCCCTTTCGGGCCGACAGATCTGCTAGGCGCGGCACGAGATCGGCTCCCGTCACGCGCTCCTTCAGCCCCGTCCCCAATAAGTGAGACGCCCACACCAGCGGCATTCCATCCGCGAGGACGAAGTCGCAGCGGCAAAGTGTCTCGTGCAACTCCTCGTCGTGGACCGACTTCAGGAGAAAATCTACGTTGGCGGTTGCAATCTGGTGAAAGCCGCCTTCAGCAATCTTCGCTTCCACGGCATCCAGAACTTGATCCATCGTTAGGTTGTCTACTGCTACTCCCAAGATCGCAACACGAGTCTCTCTTGGTTCAAGCATCGGTTATCGCTCCACAGTTCTACGTTGGGGGAGGGTCGCCCAGCCTTTTGAGGCAGCTTGGCAAAATGGATCGACCCGAATTCTTTGAAACAAAGTAGGTCTACTCGCACGGTATCTCTAGTCGAAGCAGCTAGCCCTAGAACGGTCATGGAGAGCCTCCACGTCGTTCAGGCCCAGCTCGGCAGAGATGGCCTTTGAGAAGACTGAAATCGCAACTACCAGTCGAAGACTATTCTTGATCCGCACCAGGCGCCCTTGTACGCCGGTGAGGGGTCCGCGCATGACCCGCACCATGGTTCCGGGCGTTAGCGCATCGCAACGGTTACAGGCCACGCCGCTTCCGAGCGTGCGGCGAACAGCCTCGATTTCAACATCCGGGATTGAGCTGGGAGCGTGATTGCCACCTAGCAAGCGAACAACCCCACCTGTTTCCAGCACTTTTACTCGGTTGCGCAAGCTTGGCTCATAGTGCACAAACAAATAGCCACTGAATGCCGGAACCTCGATGAGCTTGCGGCGATCCTTCCATTGGTGCATTTCAGGCAAGACGGGAAGATAGGTCTCAAAGCCTTTTGTGGCTAGGTCCCTGGATACGCGGTGCTCGCACCGGTAAGCAGTCTGCACCGAGTACCAAGCTGGGCTCAAGTGCCCAGGAATCGGCATCTCGCAAACTCGGGATTTTACCTCGAAACAGGCTTCGCCCATGTCGCTCCCAATCAAGCGCTGAAAATCTACTCCCGTTTGTACGGATCGTCTAAAGAAGTTCAAAGAGCGAGACGTTTATCGCGCTGAAACCAAAGCAAAGATGCAGTCGTACAACTTTCGGGACTTCCTTCTTAGCCGACCTCAGTTGTGTTCTCCAGTGCCGAAGTTCGATGGAACCTGGACTCTGGCCTGTTCGAACAACCATTCTGCATCGCAACCCAGAACCTGGGCTATTTGCAGTCGCATCTGTTTTCCTGGCACCCGAACGCCATTGATAATCCGGCTCAGATATGCCTCATCGATACCCACGAGCTTCGCTAGCCGATTCTGCCGCATCCCGGTCGTATACACCCGAAGCTTCAAGTTCGGGTAGATGCATCTTTCCTTCCCTGCACCACGGTTTGCGCTGTGGTTCACATCTTCCGTCTCCCGCTGCGCTTTCGTAATTGGCGTCACTGTCATTCTCCCGGTGCTGCGCTAAGGGCAGAACTCGAACGTATGACAGTTAGCAAGAAGTTGCCATCCCTTTTTGGTAATCCACTCGGCTTTTGTAGTAATGCCGCTAGGGTTACCAAGTTTGTAAACACGTCATAACTGAATGATACCACTTATCTTACACGACATCTGCGGCTTGTTGATGGTGCAAAAAACAGCCTCTGAAACTACCATTCGATTCGGTAGAAACATGTTCACTCAACTGGGGGCGGTGGAGGCGTGGCGTTCATTCTGGTGGTGTGCCACTGCACAATACTGCAATTGCCCAGCTCACTGCCCGAAAAAGTTCTTTACCTGGATACGGCGTGGATAGCTGGCACCCTCTCAGATCGGCACGATGACTTTGTTTCCTCCTAGAGAGCATGTCAGCCGCAAAGGACCAGCGGCTGGTCAAACCTGCACAGCGTACACGATTGGCAGCCCCAAACCTCTGTGCCCGCTTGTGACAGCGAATCCGACCCGGCCCCCCAACACAGCGTCGCGCCGCCTTTTGCGGGATGTCGATCGAGACGCGACCCCGGGGTTGAGTCGTCGACCACTCTCCGCCTCTTGATCGCTTATCTAGCGAGCACGAGGCCACCGAACTGTTTTCACCGTAGGCACACATTTAGGAAACGCGTTTAAGCGGCGTTTTCCTTCACGACTTGATTAGAGTGAAACCAAGGTCTTGGCCAAGGGGCGGAGACCCGCCCGGTTAGCGTATGACTGTCGACTAAAACAATCAAAACGCCCTGGACGCTCGGACGGGAGGAGGATCCCTTTTCCCGGTAGTTTGGAGCGGGAACTCCGAGACGCCGTCGTGCTCTAATTGGGATTCCGACGCCTGGGCAGGGGTTGCCTCTCTACGAATTCCGGGCGCCCCGGTCCCCTGCGTGAGGTCAAGCCAAAGATTGCGGGCGGACGAACTCATCTCCAGCAGCGCCGCAAGTCACAACAAGCCGGGACGAGACCTAAGGAAAAGGTGGGTTAGGTCTTCGCTGCGAACGGGCCATTGCAGGATCGACCAATCTCCCGCTGGAGCGGCGACAGCTCCGGTAAACTCGTTGGCCAACTCCAGATCCTGCACCAGCCAGCATGTTTCAGAATCTACGTCTGACGCCCGACTCAGCTTGACCATGGCCGGAGGCTGTTGCGAAACATCAAACGTGGCCAGGCCCCCCTGTATTCCATGGCCTGAGGCTTTCAGCACGGCCTCTTTCCTGGTCCACAGGCGCAGAAAGACGCTGGCCTGTTCCCGCAAGGTCTCTGCCGCGGCAATCATGGCTGTTTCGTTGCTGGTGAAGTTTGCTGAAGCAACGTCCAGAGCTTCGACGTCGCGATGACTATCCTCCACGTCAATCCCGACTTCTCCAAGAGTTGTAAAAGCGATCAACCCCAGCCCTTCACAATGTGTCACGTTGAAGTGCAGCGCAGAACTCTCGGCAAGATATGGCTTGCCTCGGGAATCAGTAGTCAAGATGATTTCCTGCGGAGCCTTGTCAAGATACCAAGCCAGCCCCATTCGCAGCATTGCCCTGCAAAGCCGGAAGCGGAGCGCATCTTTCGCAAAGACAAAACGTTCCGCGCGATGGCGTTCATCGATCGACAAGATACTGTCAATCTTGATGCCGGGATCCAGCGGCCGGCCAAGCTCGATTGCCCACACATCGATTGATGTTTCAGAAGGGGGCCTCCGCGGTGGAAAGACGTCGCTCATGGAATCTCCCCCGGCTCGCTTCGGTGCGCGCCCTGGCTGGCGTGATCAGTTGCCAATCCGCCCATTAGCAGAAGGTACGGAAGAATCATCGCTCCGTTGAGCAGGTTGTCAATAGCAACCATCAGAATGAGCGCGACCAGCGCCAGGCGGAGACTTGAGTCAGCCGGATCACTTACCTCCCCGGGAGGCCAGGCGGCGCGGAGGACCGGCAGGAACAGGATCGATCCGAAGGCCATCAAGCCGATCACGCCGTACATCCCAAACACCAGCAACCACAGGCTCCACGGACGGACGGTACCATCTTGCCACCAGTTCCATCTCCCGAATCCGAGAAGGGGCTTCTGCAGTGCGAGAGCCATGTGGCTCTCCTCATGAGAAATCCGCCACGCGAGCGACTGGCGGCCAACATCGGCTAGTGCGGTTGCGAGGGAATGGAGCACTCCCTTGTGTTGCGCCAATGCGCGCAGCGACACACGATCGGTCATCTGGAATAAGGCGAAACCTACAACGGCAACGGCCAGGACAGCGATTGCCCTGCGCAAGACAGAGCGGCGTTGAAGCAGCACGAATGGCAGAAGGAGCAGCAGAAGAAGGATGCTGCCAACTGACTGGCAAAGAACTGTGGTGACGGCCAGCAAGGTTGCGACCCACCCCATGGGCAAGCCAAGAACGCGCGGCGCCAACCGCCGCGCATAGAGAGCGAGCGCGATCAGTGTGGCTGCGGCCATCCAGATGCCCAACTGATTTCCATCTTCGAGCAGGCCGATGGGACGAAAGCCGAGGTAACGCTCCGCGCCTACCCATCGGTAGGGTTGATAGCCATAAAGGAAGCCGTAGAGCTGAGGCCCAATGCATATTTCCACTATGCAGATCGGTACATAACAAATCCCGGCAATCACGCATGCCCTGGCGGCCAGAAGGAGAGAGTCGTGATCAGAAAAATAGGTGCGGCCCAGCACCCAGGGCACGCCCCAGCAGATGGTCTGGTACGTTGCACCCCGGAGACCTTCGGGAAATGTGCTCCAGTGAGTAGCCGCGGAAAGAAGAGGCACGCAACACCACACCGCCATGGGAAGATCGCACAGGCCGGGCCGGAATTTCTTCAAATCTGCGAATCGAAAAAGAACGATGCCCACCAAGGCAGCCAGCCCGGCGACGGCAGCCTTGGTGAACAAGTAGTCCGTGGGGAGGCAAACGCCGAGAATCCAATAAGGGAAATCCTGGGTTGTCGCGATGTAGTGCGCTCCCGGCAGCACTCCCCACCCAACAAAGAAGTTGGCGAGAATCGCAATGCGGGCCGGATAACGGTGGAAGAGATAAATGCCAACGGGTATCCAAGCTGCAAGGACAATTGTGGGTGAAAGGTGCATAAGGTTGCGATAGACGTAGGCTCAAGTTTGAATGTAGCAGGCGGATACAGCAAGTCTGGTACCGCAGCAACGCTGGTCGAGAACGCCTCACTTTCATGTCGAACTCGGCAAAAACCCCTTCAAAAGCGACGGAAAAGGGCACTTTTCAGGGGCTTCTGTTTACCATTAAGATAACGTGGTGGCTGGCGGGGTGATTCGCCATCTTGTTGATTAAAGGTAGGTTATCTCTTCTACCGGGCCGAAAACACCCCCCGGGAATCGCCCATTTCAGGGGGGAGGGGGGTGGGGGTCTCTCGCGTTTACACCGGCTTCGTCCCTGACCGCTCATTCCCTCATTTCGATTGTGCGGCATCGGCAGGTTATTTTCTGCAAACTGGATTGGCATGGCGGGTGAGCGGGCGGGGCTGCCCACCCTTTCTTCGATGAAACTGTAGGACCCATGGGTACCCGCCGAAGAGGAGTGTCTGTGATGGGGATGACATCTATCCCGCCCTAGCGGAGCTAGGACGGGGCACCCCGATTTGTGGTGGGGCTAGGGCGGGCCACCCGCCGCGATATGCGCTGCCAACCGTCGTAAGTGTACTCCCCGGCACCCTCATTGTGGTTTGGACGGGTCATTGGGACCAGGGCCACCCGCCAGCCTCAATGCCCGTGCCCCCTCTACTATGGCCGCAGCTGCGAATAGGGCCGAGAGCAGGCCCAATTCTATGTATGGCCGGTCAAACACCGTCCCGAGGCTGCGATGGAGCAGCGCGGCGAGTGAAAACACAAATCCCGAAGCGAGGATCAGTGGCAACCACGTTACGCGCAGTCTATTTGTGAGCAGCCATGCAGGGGCCTGAAGAGCCAACAAGATCGCGGTGAAAAACGCGAGCCGGGGCTCCGCCAGTTGTCTGCAGACAACCAGAGCCAGTATCAAGTAAATAGTCGCTACAATCGTGGGCGTCCATTTGCGACGCGAAGGTGATTTGACCGGCATGACACGACTCCCCCCAGGCTATCCAGTTCATTCAAAACAGGACCCCAAAGACTGAAGCTATGCAACCTATTCCAGCGAAGAGGCCGAGCCCTCTATTATTCGCGTTGTTAGGGATCTCCGAGGTCGCAATCTGATCGCTCAGGATTGCCCACGCTCCGCATGAGCTAATGGCCAGAGCGGCAAATGTGACCTTCTGGATAACCTTCGCGGTCGTCAACGCAACATCGACCTCATCGGCGCGGCCAGTAGGGTCTAGCGCGTTCACCGGATCGCCGCCAGCATACAGATACTTGTGGAGCGTCTTTGGATCGATGGGCTTCCCGTCCTCCGGATCGCGGCTGAGGAAGCGTCCAGTTGCCGGGTTATAGTATCTGGCGCGGAGGTAGTAGAGGCCTAGGTCCGGGTCGAACTGTTCGCCGCGATACAGATAGTTGTTGGGCGTTGTACCTGTGGAGTTGATCTTGTTTCCGAAGGCGTCGTAATCGTAGGTGTCGGTTATGGCGCCCGCCGCGTTGGTCAAATCACGCACCGTTCCGAAGCCGTCGTAGCCGTAGAAGCTCGGGGTCCAAGCGCTGTTGATCACCTGACCTTCGCTCACTCTTTGCAATCCGTGGGTGTAGGTGCACGTGACCACGCCGCCGACCAGTTCATCCACCACCTGGGCGTATCCTGTGGGGTTGAGATCATCCACCAGGTACTTCGTGACCACACCGTTCGCCGTCTTACCTACCCGGTTCCCGTCGCCGTCGTAGAGCAGCGTGACCGTGCCGCCGTTCATTGACATGAGGTGGTTTTCCGAGTCGTAGGTAAACGTCCGGTCAACCATCTTTCATCCATTCCGAGGTTTCAGGGTGTTCAGAGTCGAGACCTGGGCTACCCGCCGACACCCGCCGAAGACCGAGGTTCTCCACCTGTTTTGCGCAGGCGCCTGAAGATTCCGATCAGGACCAGAAGCATAATAGCGGCTATTAGAAGTGTGGTGAGGAATTCCCCTTCCTTCCAGCTATGCAGGGAAATCAAACACAGACCAAGGAAGACATAGGTCTGCACAAGTACTTTTCTGCGACGGAGCCGAGTAAACCACACAATCAAAACGCATGCATAGAATATCTCCAGCGATAGAAAGACCCTGGATACGCTCCATGGCTCCGGGCGCAACCACGCGAGAACTACCGCTCCCCCAGATGCCAACGCAACTGTAAGAAAGCCGCGAAGAATGAGTGCCATATTTCCCTCCGGCATGAATCCTCCCCACATTCAATTGACACCGTGCTGCTAGATCTTCGACCGCTTTGCTTCCTCCCGTCGACCTTCAGAAAACAGTATGCGATTCGCCTGATTCAAAAAAGATCAGAATAAGAACCACGAGCAGGTCAGGAGGGGCCACTTCGGCATTGGCAAAAACCTGTCATTTATGTGCAGATCTTCAATTGTCAAATTGATCAGATCCATTGTGACTACAATAACGCACGCTGTCTTCATCGCAATGGGGATCTCATTAACAACTTTTCTCGCTAGATTCAGAGCATACGAGACTAAGCCCTGACCACTGGGATCAATAACATTCACCGGATCGCCGCCCGCATACAGGTACTTGTGCAGCGTCGCTGGTTCGTCGATGTAACCATCCAGCGGGTCTCTGCTCATGAACCTTCCGGTGATGGGATTGTAGTATCTGGCGCGGAGGTAGTAGAGGCCTAGGTCTGGATCATACTGTTCGCCGCGATAGAGCATGTTGTTCGGCGTCGTGCCTGTGGAGTTGATTTTGTTTCCGAAGGCGTCGTAATCGTAGGTGTCGGTAATTGCGCCCGAAGAATTCGTCAATTGGCGAACCGTCCCGAAACCGTCGTAGCCGTAGAAGCTCGGCGTCCACGTGTTGTTTGCGAATACGTTCTCGCTGATCCGCTGTAGACCATAGGTGTAGGTTCGAGTGGCCGCTCCGCCGGTTAGTTCTTCGGCAACCTGTGGGTAGCCCGTCGGATTGAGATCATCGACCAAATAGCGCGTCGTAACTCCGCTCGCCGTCTTCGACACACGGTTTCCGTCGCCGTCGTAGATGATTGTTACGGCTCCGCCGTTCATCGAAGAGAGTTGATTCTGCGAGTTGTAGCTGAAGGTCTTGCCACCTTCGGCGAGCACATTGCCGTTGGCCCGAACCGAATGGAAGAGCACGAGCGCAAGAAGAGCCAACAGCCATACCAGACGCCCGAATTGCCGCCCATTTACCATTCAGTGTTCTTGCAATCCCCGGTCCCCAAAAGCGAGGGACCGGGGGCACCCTCATTTTGAGGGAGAGTTAGAATTGCCGGGATCGGGGCCACCCGCCAGCTCCCAACTGGGGGAGACGTGTCCTGCCTCTCCCGACGCCGTAGGCGGCGTTTACGGCGTTCAGACGAGCATGCGCCTAGCTGATGTAAGACGGGATCAGGTCAGGTCGATCTTCGTGTGCTTTCGCCTTGACCATTGCGCGGTACCAGGAAACAAGGTCCTGCAGTTGTTGAGACGAGAGCCGTTTCTGAAGGTCTGTCCAAAAGGCCCGGAACCTGTGATCAAGTAGGACTCTCCATAGCTGGTTAACAAGCGTTCTGGGACTCGACAACAGCTTCTGCGTGCGAAGATCCCAGCTTGTTTGCGAACTCAGACAGATGTCCCGGAAAACAGACGCTTTCAAGCTGTGCAACTCCCACGCTTTCACGACTTCCACTCGGATCGCGAACTCGAGACAAGGCACATTGCCTGAACCGTCAGCCGAAGGGACCTCGCCATTCAGCATTGCGCACTCCACAACCGCCGTAAGTTCCCTATGAGACAGATTCTCCCATTCACTAAGTGTTGCCGACACTTCCGGCTCCGCTTCCCATTCGCGCAAGAGCGCCAAGAACTTTGATCCTGTCTCTTGCCGATTGTGCCCGGAGAAGCTCAGAACAAACGTGCTGTTATCCCCGGCTGCTATTTGGTCGATGATGTGACGGCATCCTTGCTGGATGCCAACCTTCTTGGCATCGACGATATTGATCCCGATCTCTGTCCAGTACGGCAGAAACCAGTCTGTGCTCAGAAGAAGAACAAGATACTCAGTCATCTTCGATTTGGCCCTCAGCTCTCCCCACTCATTCCGGGCAAGAGGGAGGCGGTTTCGTTGCCCATTCTTCCGCCTCAGGCGATACCGGGCAACCAGCATCCTTAGCGTCAGCAATTGCATTCTGCAGATCGAGTTGCGCTTGCTCGTACGCATACAAATGCCCGGTCCAACTTCCCCACTGCGTCGTGGCTTTCGGGTTTCTGCAATATAGCCCGTACAAGCCGTGGATATCAGCCAACAACTCGGCATAGCGCCCTTTGACTAGTTCCAGCGCCTCCTGGATCTTTTCTTCGTACGGAGTGCAGTCTTTGTGTGCTGAGCATTCAGGCAAGTCTACTTTGATCGCCTTCGTGCTGCCTCCAGGAGTCCTTAGGGCGTCGACGGTATATGCGATGTTTGCTGCGCAACCAACTGCTGCTACAGCAGGGATTGCACGTACGGCAATGTTGAGAATGATCCCCGCGTATTCACTTGCGCTTCGAGTGGGACGCGTCTGAGCGGGAGCGGGCGCAGGGTATGGGATCGAAGCCATGCCGCTCGGATCCATCTCATCAATTGGATCACCCTTCGCGTACAGATACTTATGAAGCGTAGCTGGATCAGAGAGATCGCCATCCGCTACGTCTCTCGACATGAACCGTCCAGTGTTGGGGTTGTAGTATCTGGCGCGGAGGTAGTAGAGGCCTAGGTCCGGGTCGAACTGTTCGCCGCGATACAGATAGTTGTTGAGCGTTGTACCTGTTGAATTGACCTTGTTTCCGAAGGCGTCGTAATCGTAGGTATCGGTGATTGCGCCCGAAGAATTCGTCAATTGCCGCACAGTCCCGAAGCCGTCGTAGCCGTAGAAGCTCGGCGTCCACGTGCCGCTGACCTGCTGATACTGGCTGATGCGCGCGAGCCCGTATGTGTAGGTTCGCGAAACTGCCCCGTTGGTCAGTTCCTCGACCACCTGCGGGTATCCCGTCGGGTTCAGGTCATCAACCAGATACCGAGTTGTTACTCCGCTCACCGTCTTCGACACACGGTTTCCGTCGCCGTCGTAGATGATTGTTACGGCTCCGCCGTTCATCGAAGTGAGTTGATTCTGCGAGTTGTAGCTGAAGGTCTTGCCGCCCGTGGCGAGCACATTGCCGTTCTGATCGTAGGTCTCCGAGGAAAGCTCGTCGTCCTGGTTGAACGTGCCTCCAATTGGCGTCAACCCCGGGATCGACGAGGAAGCCGATGTGCGGTTTCCGACGGGGTCCAACCCATATGTGATGCTGCCGTTCTTGTTGTTGGGGGCGCCTGAAATGCCTTCGCTGCTGAGCCGATAGATGTCGTCGAAGTTCCAGGTGACCGATCGATTGTCGTACTCGCTCGCCGTCTTCCGGTTCCCCACTGCATCGAGCGTGTACATATAGCCGGTCTGCGATGTGGCAAGTTGTGTGACCCGGTTCAACGGGTCGAAGGTGAGATCGGTCTCCACCATGTTTGGATAGAGCACCTTGGTGACGTTGCTGGCGTCGTCGTAAGTGTACGTGGTCGTCTGATTGCCGCTGAGCCGGCTGTCTACCACGTGCTGCAGCCGGTTCAACGTGTCGTACTCGTAATTGACCGAGACGTTCAGATCCGATGAGATCATGGATGCCAGGTGGCCCGCCGCGTCGTAAGTATAGTTCAAAGTGCCTTGTGTGGTTCGAGCTTTCCCATGTCTGAAACTCCAGACATGGGGCACTCGGCAACCAGCCAGAAACTACACCTTGCGGAGCGGCTTTTGCATCGGGACTACCTGTACGGTGACGTCGCGGACTTCAGAGAGGAACCGGTTGAGCACCGAGCCGCGCAGAAGAATGTCCCAGCGAGAGCGCGCCGACTGGCCGAAGACGACGTGAGAGATGTTTTCCTGCTGGGCAAAACGGATAAGGGCGTCAGAGACGTTCTTGTCCGTCAGGTTGACGACCTGCGCGCCCAGGTCGCGGGCCATGCGCTGGAACTCTTCAAGGCGGTGGAAGGCTTCGGGATCGCCATGGCCTTTGTCGTCGTCGGGACGGGTGACATAAACGGCGTACCAGTTGCTGGCCAGGCGGCCCGCGACGCGCGATCCTACGCGCAACAGGCGCTCAGTACCGGGCCTGGTGCTGAGGCACACCATGAGTTTCTCAGGAATAGGCGCCTGTTCGAGGCCCTGGGTGCGACGATAATCAGCGGCCCGCTTACTCACCTGCTCCGCAGTGGTGCGCAGCGATAGTTCCCGCAGCAGATTCAGGTTGCCTTTGCGAAAGAAGTTGGCCAGTGACTGCTCAACCTTTTCCTTGGCGTAGATTTTGCCTTCACGCAGGCGTGAACGCAGCTCTTCGACGGTCACATCGACGTTGACCACTTCGTCGGCCCGCTTGAAGAAATTGTCGGGAACGGTTTCGCGGATGATGGTGTTGGCGGAGCGATTGACAGCGTCGTTCAGAGTTTCAAGGTGCTGGATATTTACGGCGGTCATTACATTGATGCCGGCGTCCAGCAATTCCAGTACGTCCTCGTAGCGCTTACGGTTCTTGCTTCCGGGTACGTTGGTGTGTGCCAGTTCGTCCACGACGACCGTGTCGGGATGCCGGGCCAGGATGGCGTCTACGTCCATCTCTTTCAAATTGACGTCGCGGTAGGGAATCACGCGCTGCGGCACAATCTCAAGATCGCGGATCTGGTCGGTGGTCTCCTGACGCCCGTGTGCTTCCACCAGGCCGATGACGACGTCCACACCCTGCTTGCGTTTCAGATGGGCGTCATTCAGCATGTGATAGGTTTTGCCGACGCCGGGGGCAGCGCCAATGTAAATTCGCAGCTTGGCGGGTTCTTGATGGCGCTCGAGTTGGATTTCTGCCATAGCTCAGCCCACCTCGACCGGATGCAGGACGGATTCCAGCACGGCCACAGGAACAGTGAAGCGGAACGTGGTGCCATGTCCCAAGCGGCTCTCCACAGCAATCTGGCCCCCTAGCGACTCTACCAGCCGCCGAACCAATGCGAGTCCCAGGCCAGTGCCGGTCTCTGAGAAGGCGTTGAAGCGGTCGAAGATGGTAGCAAGCCGTTCGGCTTCAATACCGCGGCCCGTGTCGCGCACGGTGAACTGCACAAAGTTCTTAATTTCCTCGGCGGCGAGCAGGATTTCGCCTTCGGGCGGGGTGTAACGGAGGGCATTGGATAGCAGGTTGTCGAGAATGGAGCGCAGCGCACGCCGGTCGGCAGAAATGAACGAAAGATCAGCGTAGGCCTGCACTTCCATTCGGATGTGCTTTTCAGAGGCTTCGTCGCAGTAGCGGTCGCGCGCTTCGTTGAGCATTGGCAACGGGCGCAGGCGCTCCAGGTGCAGGTCGCGCTTGCCGGTGTCGAGCTCCGCGACTTCAATCAAGTCACCCATTAAATCTTCCAATTTTTCCGAGTCGTTACTCGCGGCGGTCACCAACTCGCCCTGCAGGGGTTGCAATTCGCCGCCGAAACCGTGTCCCAGCGCGTAGAGACCTCGACGTAACTGCTGCAGCGGGTCACGCAGCTTGCGGCTAGCCACCGCAATGAATTGAGTTTTGAAGCGGTCGGTGTCTTGCAGGGTGGTTACATCTTCGAGCGTGGTGACGGTGCCCAGCAAGCGGCCCTCAGAGTCACGCATCGGCGTGGTGCGCAAGCGGAAGCTACGTGACTGTTTGCCGATGCGCATCGGCAACACAGCCGCATCGTCCTCAGCGGCCACGGGCTTTTGCATGGCGACGGCATCGCGAATTGCGCTCAGAATCTTGTCGCCGCCGGGAGTGTTGGTGAGCGCCATGCGATCAGTGGCAGCTTCACCCAAAACTTCGACCGCAGCCTGGTTTACCTTGAGGATGTGCCCCTTGGCGTCGGTCACAATGATGGGTTCAAAAATGGATTGCAGAACGGCATCGGAGAGCTGAAACTCCATTTGCCTGCGCCCCGCCTCGGATTCGCGCAGCTCGCGCAGGCGGACCGCGATGCGGTTCAACTCACTGGCAATCACCCCGAAGTCGTCGCGGCCGCTCCATTCCACGCGGTGATCGACATTGCCCTGGGCGATTTTCTTTATGTCCCGCGCGACCATGCGGATGGGGTGCAAAACCAAAAGCACAGTCCCCAATTCCACCAGCACCACGGTGATGACGAAGGCAACTGCAAGGTGGAATTGTCCGGCGGCCGTCAAAGCGCGGTGGGTGACTACCACCAGTCCGACAACCAGGGCAGTGAGCACTAGACAGCCGAGAATTAGACGCTGGACAAGATTCAGCATGGACCGGACTCCGTGCCGGGGTGGGGTGACTTAGTCCATTTTCGCGGATGGAGCCTCATCACGCAAAATCCGAGCCAATCTTGGGTTGACGTTATGAGATCCGGCAGACCGCGTACCCGTGATTATCGTAGGGGCAGTTCATGCCATGCGGGGGGGGGCCGTGTACAACCACCCAGGAGACAGCCGGGTACTGAATTTGAAGCCGTGCAAAGTCCTGCGCTTGAAAATGGTCGAGGCCATAGGTTGCGTTGCTCATCTGCTTCCACTCTTGAGCGAGGTCGGGAAAAAGCGAGACCACTCCACCATCCTTGTCGTAGGATGCCAATGCAGATCGCTCAGAGATGGCCCGGAAGCCATGAGCGTCCACGTCAGGCCGGAGAAAGTAGCGCGAATCGACCGCAAAGACAGCATCCTGCGGGGTATTCGCCCGCACCCAGAGCAGTGCGTTGACCCACCCATTGGTGCTGGTCGCGGAGGGCCACTCGATCTGAGGGCTATTGGGGTAGGTTTCACGAGCGACGAAGAACATGCCAACTGCAAGCGGCAGGGCGACAGCGGGTATTACCCATGGACGCCCCTTGGCTGCGTATTCTCCGATTACCCCGCCGAGCAGAAGTACGAAGACAATGGTGATCAGGTGGAAGGTTCGAAGAGGCTGCAAGCGGGCAAACGTATCGAGAGAGGGCACACCGGAGATTACCGCCGCGGCGGCAATCGACAGCAGGCCGAAAGGAATCATGGCGAAGCTTAGCCGGGCAAATCCGGCTCGGGTTCCACGCAGATTGCCCTTCCAGAACCAGGCCAGAATAGCGAGCGGCGCCAGCATCCCGACCCAGTGATACCAGGACCAGTTGTAGAGGAAGAAGTAATCGCGCGAATAAAGAGCCTCACGGTAAGGGCCACTTGCAGGGGCCAGGTGGAAGCCTCCCGGGAGAAGACTTACAAAGGATGCGACCAGCACGCGCTCGGGCTTCTGCGCCTCTCTTTTTGCACGTTCCATCCACCAGAGGACGCCAATCAGGAAGGCCAGGTAGACCACCATCTGAGGATGAATGACAGCGGTGAGGAGCACTCCAACTGCAACGCGCGCGTACTTCCGCTCAAGCAGACCGGCCAATGTAAACAGGGTGAGCGGGGTCGAAAGCGATCGGGCGGTCAGATAGGGGTCCATCAAAAGCAGACCGGTATTCGTGGCCGGCATCGTGAGTACCGCCGTCATGATCAGCACGGCGCTCCATCGGGCACGCGACGACTCGAAACAGGCCGCTGCCAAGAGCCATCCAGAAAGAAGCATGCCGAAAAGAGTGGCTACGTACCAGGCCAGGATTGTCCAATCTACCGAGAGGTGGGTCAGCATGGCCGTTCCGGCAAGGATTGGACTGAAAAGCGATAGATGTCCGTGAGCAAGGAAGAATTCCGTGGCATACGGATAAAGGGCCGGGTGGGCGATTTTCTTTACTGCCGGAAGATAGATCTCGGCGTCTTCCACTCCCAAGTGGTAACCGTGAATAAAAAAGGCAACAATCGTAAGTGCTGCAAGACGCAGAATCGGTAAGCGCGTGTTGGGCCCAACCCTCATGCTTTCTCCTGTGCGGGCAACCAGCCGGATAGCGAGGAATATCCTCCCGCTGGCGGTACCTTCAATTCCCGACGGTCAGCCTAACCGTGAGGAGGCATGGACGCGCCACCGATCCTTAGACGCTGGGGAATATTGACTATCGCCAGGTCCACCTGTCGGCTTGGGGGTAACTCTCCTATTTTCGCGGATAAAGCCCCCAACGCGCAAAGTGTTCTCGATGGCATCAGAATCAGGCGTCACGGAATCCGACAAACCGAGAGGGCGTCGTTATGCCACACACAAGCCAACCCCGCCGGTTGAGGATACTTGGTAAGCACCCAGTTCACGCCGAAATCCATCTTCAGCCGCTCAAAATCTGCGAGCCTGAAGCTGTTCCATCCGCTTTGCGCGGAAACCTGGCGCTCCCACGCAGGGCCCAGATCGGGGACCTGGGTCACCATTGCCGTGTCCTTGATGGCGTCAGCCAGTTGGCTGCGCTCAGCCAAGGCGCGAAAGCTGTGATAATCCTCGCTGGGTGCCTCAAGGTAATAGGGGTCCAGCGCGAAGTAGGCGTCGAAGGGCGTTTTCATGCGAATCCAGGCAAAGGCCTGTAACCAGGAGTTGGTGGGCTCTGTGCCCGGCAATTCCAGGTGCGGGCTGGCGCTGAAGAGCGCTCGTTGCGAGGCATACATGCCGGAGTTGATGACGAACAGAAACAGCGCCCATCGCCAGGGGCTGGCCTTCAGCAGGTATTTGCCCAACAGGCAACCGGAGATCAGCGCGAGAAAGAAGTAAATCAAGTGAAGAAAACGCATGGGCTGGAGAGGCGCGAGGCGAATCAGAGAGGGTGTGTCCAGCAGGACGACAGCCACAATCAGCTGAAACACACCATATGCGAAGACCGCCAGCGCAAACCGTGCTAGCAGCACCTCGCCGCGGCGTTGCGCGACCCGCCATAGAAGCCAGAAAAGAAAAAGAGGCGCAAGCGCGCCCAGCCATTCGTACCAGGTCCATTGGGAGAGGAAACAGTAGGCGCGAGTGGCCAGGGCTCTACGCCAGACCGGAGTAGGGGGTTCGAATAACCATCCCAGCGGGACCGCGACGGCCAACGACTGGCGCAGGGAACGCAGCCACACTTGAACGGGTTCCAGCAGGGCCATGGTGAGAAAAAAGCAAAAGGAGATGCCCAGAGCAGCCATGATGGGATGGAGCATGCAGGAGAGCAGAAGCAGCGGAACCGCCTGCCAGCGCTTACCGGCCAGAATGCGCGAAACCGCCAGCAGGATGAGCGCCGTGGCTACGTTGCGGGGGTGGAGATGCTGGTCAACAAGATAAAGCGCAGTGCCTGCAACAGGCAGCGTGAACATGGCGGCGACGAGGGCGACGCCAGCCCATTGCGATCGGGCCTCGGCAAACAGGGAGTGCGCAATACTCCAACAGCCCGCAAGGATGAGGACAATCGACGCAAACTGCCACAGAAGCTCCGTGGCTGCCACCGGGATACCGGTCCAGCGAACAAACCCGGCCACCCATTCGTCGAAGAATGTGGCCTCGAGTTGCACGCGGAAGAATTCAGAGTCGTGGGGGTAGAGCGCGGGATTCAGATTTGCTTTGACGGCGGAGAGATAGACGCCATCGTCTTCGATGCCGGGGTGATAGCCCATTACGGCCAGCCCGGCAATGGAGAAAGCCAGAATGAGCAAAATATTACGTCTACACAGAGTTTGCAACGTATTCAACCCTTGCACTCCAACCGGAATCCTGCTCAAGCGGTCTGGTCTCGTATCACGCACCGCGGGAGTCCGGTTGAATTGGATAATCTCTCAAAGGAAGCCGGAAATTTTCTCCCATCGTCCAATCAGAGAGCGGTGATGGCAGCGCTGCGGGAGTCTCTTGGGCAGTCAATTCCTGTTTGGCAAACTGTAGTCTAAATGGTGGTGATAGAGCGTGGGTTCTGTCTATCGTTCTCGGTGGGCCGGGTGGCCCGGTTACCATCATTCATTCGCACCAGCGTTTTCGAGGTCTGATTTGACCCGGAACCGGAGCGACCTAGAGGGTTCAGGAGATGAAGCTACGGACGATGCGGGCCCTCGATTACTGGATCGGCATACCGCTCTGCTTTTTGTGTACTCAGTGGCAGCGTTTGCGGAGCAGACCAAATGGCCCGAACAGGTCGCGACGGGTCCTGTTTATCGAGCTTTCAGAGATGGGAAGCACGGTGATTGCCGACCCTGCGATGCAAAAGGCCAAGGACGCGCTCGGCGCCGAGATATTCTTCCTGATCTTCGCGCGAAATGTCGATAGCCTGCGCCTGCTCGATACCGTTCCCGAGGCCAACATCGTGACTATTCGCGAGACCAGCCTTGTTGCTCTGACGATCGACTCGTTGCGGTTTCTGCGCTGGGCACGCAAGACCAAGATCGATACGGTGGTGGATCTGGAGCTATTTTCCCGCTACTCGGCCCTGCTGACCGGGCTTTCCGGAGCCAAGCGAAAGGTCGGCTTCTATCGTTTTCATGGTGAGGGTCTCTATCGCGGCAAGATGATGACTCACTGCGTGAACTACAACGCCCACATTCATGTTGCCAAGAACTATGTCTGCATGGTGAATGCGTTGCTGTCTCCCGTGCCCGAGACTCCGTACTCAAAAACGCATGTTTCCGACCGAGAGATACGGGTGCCCATTCGGCATGTTTCGGAGGCAGAAAAGGAAGAGATGCGCAAGCTGGTCAGCGAAGTGTACCCCGGCTATCGGCCGGAGTGCCACCGCATCGTGCTGATCAATCCCAATAGCTCAGAGATGCTGCCGCAGCGCCGTTGGCCGCAGGAGAACTTTTCAGCCCTGGCTGCCCTGGTGGTCCGCGAGTGGAACGACGCGCTGGTGCTGATTACCGGATCGCAAAATGAGCGCGAGGAGGCCCACCGGATGCAGGAAAGCATCGCGCATCCACGCGTGCGCAGCTTTGCTGGAATGCATCGATTGACGGACCTGCCCGCGCTCTACAATATCTCGGCGGTGCTGGTGACCAACGATAGCGGTCCAGCACATTTTTCAGCCATTACGCCGATCCGCTCCATCGTGCTGTTTGGCCCCGAGACTCCACGACTCTACAGCAGCCTGGGCAACACCGAGTCGATCACGGCCGAGCTTTCCTGTTCGCCGTGCGTCACGGCCGCGAACCAGAAGAATTCAGCATGCAACGACGCTGTCTGCATGCGCATGATTACGCCGGAGCGTGTATTGGAGTCGATACGGGGCGTATTCGAGAAGGCCGATATGCGGAAAGAGCTGGTCCGCATTGCGCCTCTCACGCAGATGGAGAACTCCATCCGGTAGGGGAGTGACCGGCTCCTGGGTAATTGTGCGCGCAGAATCGAGTAGGCCTCGAAATGCGCCTGAGCCCTTATAGGGCCGGCAGCAGCGCCCGCAGCAGCAGGAATCCGCCTACTCCAAGGAAAAATATCAGCGCCATGTGGATGCCCGGCTCACGGTTAACTTCCGGCACCAGGTCGCTGGCGCCCACGTAAAGCGCCACGCCAGCCGAGACGGGTAAACCATACGGCATCCAATGCGGAGCAAGCTCGATCACCAGCACTCCGGCCAGGGTGGCTCCGGCCAAAGCCACGGCAGAGTAGAAAGCCGCGGTGCGGCTGCGTCCGCTGGCCAGCATCACTGAGGCCATGGTGAAACCCTCCGGCGCCTTGTGGAGAAAGATTGCCAGAAAGATTAGCCAGCCCAGCGAGTTGTTGACGACAAAGCCGGAACCGATAGCTACGCCGTCGAAAATCGCGTGCACACTTAAGCCCCCAAGAACCGAATAGCCGGTATGCGCGGTGACAAATTCGTCGTGATGAGTCTCCTCGCCGTAGTGGAAATGGGCGTTGATGGTGTGTTCGAGAAGGTGTACCGCGCAATAGCCGGCCATGATGAGGATGGGGCCCAGCCGAGGGCTGAGGCGCAGGCTTTCGGGCGTCATTTCCAGAAGGGCCGTGGCCATGAGAAAGCCGGCGCCCAAAGCCACAAAGTAGCGCAGGTAGCGTTCCACGCCACGGGCGCGCACCAGAACCAGGCCGCCTGCCACGTCGGCCAGCGCGGCCAGCAAGCCGAGCAAGATGGAGATTTTGAGCATCCGCTTTATCCGCTATGCCGGATGTGCATGACGTCGCCATCCTGCACCACATAGTCCTTGCCTTCAAGGCGAAGCGTTCCCTGGGCGCGAGCCGCGGCCTCGCTGCCGGCCTTTAGCAGGTTGTCCCAGCGGATGGTTTCGGCGCGAATGAAATGATGCTCCAAATCGGTGTGGATGGCTCCGGCAGCTTGCGGCGCCTTTGACCCTGCAGGTACTGTCCAGGCGCGGCACTCGTCCTCTCCCGCGGTGAAAAAGCTGATGAGTCCCAGAAGTTGGTAGCTCTTCCGAATGAGCCGCACCAGCCCACTCTCATACAGCCCGTAACTGGAGAGGAAGTCTGCGGCCTCGGCTTCATCCATCTCCGCCAGTTCAGCCTCCACTTTGCCGCAGATGGCGGTGGCCCCAGCGTTGGGCCGGTTGGACGCTTCGTCCAGCTTGAAGCGGCTTACGGCGGAGTTCAAGTCGTCCCCGAGGGACGCGCTTTCTCCGATGTTAACTGCATATAAAACAGGCTTTTGCGACAAGAACATAAAGCCTTTGATGAGCTTTCTTTCTTCCGGTGTCATCTCCAGTTCGCGAAGGGGACGTTCGTTCTCAAGCGCTTCCTTGGACCGCAGGAGCAAAGCATGCTCGTGTTCCAGCTCAGTGGTACGCATCTTCTTCAGGTCTTTTTCTACCCGCTCCAGCCGCTTTTCAACCTGGGTGAGATCGCTGATTATCAGGTCAAATTCGACGTTCTTAATGTCACGCAACGGATCGATGGGACCGACATGCGGAATGGAGTCATCTTCGAAGGCGCGCAGCACGTGAATCAGAGCGTCCACCTGGCGCAGACTGGCAAGGAACGCGGTCTCTTTCAGCGCCTCCTGCCCGATGGCGGCCACGTCTACGAATTCAACGCTGGCGTATGTGGTTTTCTTAGGCGAATAGAGAGCAGAAAGCTTGGCCAGCCGATCATCGGGCACGCGAGCCACGCCGATGTGTGCCTCACGGGGGTTGGAGTAGCCGCGCTCCTCAAGCTTCGCCTTGGTGAGGATCTTGAACAGTGATGTCTTGCCCACCTGCGGCAGGCCAATAATGCCAGTTTTCATTCGCTTTCCGTTATGGTCCGTACAGGATGAACAGCGCGGAAGGACCTCTTCGATGATACAGGAGCAGGGATCAGATGGGCCGGGCTGCCGGGTCTGGATCCAATCACAGTCACCATCGGAGGCTACCCCCGAAAAGCGATCTTACTCCCGTGCGAATGATGAGTTGCAGGTTCGGCGCGTCCGTTGCGGGGAACAGGCCATGCGCTTGGGTCAGGCGCGCGACGATTCCGCCCTGGCCACCAGCACAACCATAGCCAGCCCCAACAGAAGAATGACTTCTTCGACGTGCTCGCTACGATTGTGCAGCTTGTTGAAGTGCACGGTGCTGGGGTTGGAAGCGTCGAGCGTGTTGATTGCTCCGCCGGCAGCGATGCGATCGCGCTCCATTGACGGAATAATTACGAACTGTGAGTAGACAGTGCAGGCGAGCATTAGAACCACAAGGATCATAGGCGCCAGCACTGCACGCGGCTTGTAGATATTCCAGGCTGGAGCGAGCGCAAGCAGCGCCAGAGTCACGAGCCCCGAAACCATTCCCATCCCGTGCAGGATACGCAGCAGTTGGCCCACAATTGTGCCGGCGGTATGCGTGTCTGTCCGCAGTGTCATGAAGGTGATGGCTGCCACGACGGGAAAGAAGATTTCGGCGCCCAGCCAGACGATGATCGCGAGGTAAAGCAGCGTGCGAAGAACAGTCTTCATGGGGGAAGAATACTAGGGAACAGGGAACAGGGAACAGGGAACAGAGAACAGGGAACAGGGGACAGGGAACAGAGAACAGGGAACAGGGAACAGGGGACAGGGAACAGAGAACAGGGAACAGGGAACAGGGGACAGGGAACAGAGAACAGGGAACAGGGAACAGGGGACAGAGAACAGGGAACAGGGAACAGGGAAGAGGGAGTAGATGAATTGTGGTTCAGGTACTCCGCGATTACTAATCATCACATAGGACGGGCTGCAGCCGAAACGGATGCAGCCCGCAATCTGGTCACAATATGCGATAGAAGTGCTGTAGCTGACCTCTGACGTCTACTTCCTGCTCAAAGCTCTCTTCAGTACCGTTTCAAGCGCCGCCTTGGCCTCGGCATATTCCTCCGGCTTGAGCGTGCCAGAGAGCTTCTCGCTTTCCAGGGCGAATAGCTCCTCCTTTAGAGCATTCAGCAACGCTGTATTTTTTGCCGCCGGAGAACTGAAAGCAGGCACAGGAGCAGCGCTGACATCGAAAGCGGGACCGGCAACCGGCGCTCCCATAGGCTTGCGCAGCAGGAAGGCCGCTGCCGCAGCCAGGAGAAGGGCCAGGGCGCCAAGAATCCACCATTTGTATTTCGTCAGGGGGTCGGGGGTATTAATCGGCGCGCCAATACCGCCGCCGGGCTGGTTGCCGGGCGTTCCGGCTTCCGGGGCTCCGGCTTCGCCCTGCTGCGGCGCACCCTGCGCTTCGCGCGGCATGGAACCGGTGCCCGAAATGGTAAAGTCGAGCGCTTTCCCGGGAACCAGGTTCTTGGCTACATAGGTCTGCACGTTGGGATCTTCCGGCACTGACTGAAAGACCGAGCCGGAGCCTGCTGAGAATGTCATGCTCTTAGGCAGCAACACGCCAACGCTCTGGGTGGGCAATGAGACCTGGGGATGGAAGGTAAATTTGCCGCCACTATACGGCACCGTGTAGCTGAGTTGGAAGAGTGTGTCCTTGTCGCCATCGTCGGGCTGAATGGGGAAGTTGAAGGCATAGTGCCCCTTGGGGCCGTCGGGATCAAGCGTGACACTGGTGGGCAAGCCGGTGGGCCGCTGACCTGCCGCCCCGGCCACCAACGCATCGGTGGGCAATACGATCTCAAAGGTGCGTGGACTCCACTCGGTGCGGGGCGGGGAACTGTGGTTGTGTACGAAGTAACGTTCAGTCACGCGAAGCTGGCCGTTGTCTGATTCGATCTCCAATACGTCGGCTTCGATGAAGACGCCATCTACCTTGGCGGCCACGTCATAGACCGGAATATCGCCGGGCGCACCGCCTTGGGGCGCCGCAATAAAGTAGCCCGCGCCCTGGTGCGTCACGCGTACCAGGTAGGGGCTGTTGCCGGGCAAAGTCAATGCGTAGTGCCCGCGGGAGTCGGTGGTGGTGTGGGCCACTTCGCCCATGCCAGCCTGCACATCCACCAACACTACGGTATCGCCCACAACCGGCTTGCCGGTGGTTTTATTCGTCACCGTGCCGGTGACCTGGGAAGCCTGCGCAAATGCGGCCACGAGAAGGAGACTCACAGCGGCGGTGTGCAAAAGGAGCTTGATCGTTCTCATAATCTTGACGAAATCCTATGGGTTGGTTGGGTGGTCAAAAAACGGGATGGAAAGACAGGTGCAAGTGCTTCAACTTTCCTTCTTCAGAACGGCCGCACTTGCGGGAGCTCGTGGTATCCCAGGTCGCAAACAGAAGACCTGGGAGCACGAAGGTTCGCTCAGGCCTGCTGCAAATGTTCAATCTCGGCCAGCAACTGCGCCGCTTCATTCTCCAGCAACGCCCGCTGGACTTCAAAGTCCTCTTCGGGATATTTGCCGGCGCGGAACTCAAAGTTCAGGTCACGCAGATTCTCATAGAGCTGTTCCTTTCGCTCCAGCAGATAATCCAGGCGCGTCTTTTGGTGCTGGCTGGCAAAGACATTTTCCGGCCAGAAGGTGTAAATGCCGAGCGCTACAGCGAGCATCGCGCCGGCTATGAATCCCTGTGTCTCATTCATCGGTCAAAAGCCTCCGTCGATGCCCGACCCGGTTTCCCGGCGGACCTTCTCGCGTAGCGGGTTCATCTCTGGATCAACGGCGGACGAGCCAGAAGCCTGCGCAGCCTGAGTCCTGCCCACCGACCAGCGCCGCACCAGCAGAATGGTGCCGAGCAGTGCGGCCCCAAAAACCGCAATGGGCGCAATCCATGCCACCAGGTCGAATCCCTTGGTAGTGGGCGCAGCCAGCACGGTGGCTCCATACTTGGCGGCAAAGCTGGTCAGAATCTCCTGGTCGGTGGCGCCAGAAGCGATGGCCGCAGTCAGTTCAGAGCGTTCGCGTCCGGATTCCGTGCAGCCCACGTGGTTACACTCGCCCAACAACTGCGCGCACCCGCAAGTACACATCATGCGGTGGCCCAGGTCGTTGAAGCGCGAGCCGGCATCGCTGACACCCAGAGAGAAGCAGACTGTCGCGGCCAGAGCCAGCGCCTGCAGGGACTTTATGCAAAAGTTGAAACGCCTGGAAGCACGCATTAGTCGCCTCCCTTGAGCACCGGCTCCGCAGGAGCGGTTCGCGTCGCAGGCACTCGCAACGCAGCAGTGGAGGGAGTGAGGCTGGGAACCAGCGCCACAAACGTGCCGAACACAATGATCACCACACCCGCCCAGATCCAACTCACCAGCGGGTTGAGGAAGGCTTTGATGATGGGCTGGCCGGTGTCGGGATTGGAGCCCTCGTACACCACGTACAGATCCCAGCCCGGCACCGAGTGAATCGCCACCATGGTCTGCGGCTGATCACTGGCAAGGTAGACGCGCTTCTCAGGAGACATCTGGAACTGCTTTGTCCCACCCTTGTAGACATCCAGCAGCGCGTACTCAGAGTTGTAGTTGGGGTTCGAGTCCTGGGTGAAGCCCACACACTCCAGGGTGTAAGGCCCGATGACCAGCTTGTCATGCAGAGCCAGTTCGGACTCCTGGCTGCGGTTGAAGGCCGCGCCCGCCAATCCCACCACCACGATCACGACACCAATGTGGATGATGTATCCGCCGTAGCGGCGAGTGTTGCGGCGAATCAGCAGGTACATGGCCGTAAACAGGTTGCGGCCAGTCTGCCGAGAGATTACTCCGGCTCCACGCAGAAACTCCGATAGGATGGCGGCCAGCACTCCAGCAGACATCGCCAGGGCGACCAGAGCGTAAAAGTTGCCGGTGTCAAAGGAGCCGTTTTTCCAAGGCTGTATGCCCACCGCGAGGCCGACGATCACCGTGCCCCAGAGAGCGATAGAGGGTACTACGAAGTTGCGCCGGATGGCACGCAGCGACGTGGCCCGCCAAGGCAGCAGCGGACCCACGCCGGTAAGGAACAGCAGGAAGATGCCGATAGGCACAGCCACACGGTTATAGAAGGGCGGACCGACCGTGACCTTGTTGCCCTGCACATACTCGCTCAGGATAGGGAACAGCGTTCCCCACAGAATGACGAAGCAGGCGGCCAGAAGCACCAGGTTGTTGAAGAGGAAGCTGGACTCACGGCTTACCAGCGATTCCAAATGGTGATCGCTTTTCAGGTGGGCGCGCTGGAGAATGTAGGTGAAGATGCAGACCGCCAGTACCACCCCCATGAATACCGTGAACCAGGTGCCGATGGAGGACTGCGCGAAAGCGTGTACGGAACTGACTAGGCCGGCACGGGTCAGTAGCGTGCCCAATAGTGTGAGCAGAAAGGTGGTGAAGATGAGCCAGACATTCCAGCTCTTCATCATTCCCTTTTTCTCCTGCATCATTACAGAGTGCAGAAAGGCCGTACCTGTCAGCCAAGGCATGAAGCTGGCGTTTTCAACTGGGTCCCAACCCCAATAACCGCCCCAGCCCAGCACGGCATAGGCCCAGTGCATGCCCAGAAAGATGCCGACGGTCAGAAACAGCCACGTCACCATGGTCCAGCCGCGGGTGATCTTGATCCACTTCTCACCGGGGTAGCGCATCATGAGCGCGCCAAGGGCAAAGGCGAAGGGAACCGTGAAGCCCACATAGCCGAGATAAAGCAAAGGCGGATGAATCACCATTTCGGGATACTGGAGCAAGGGATTCAGGCCATTGCCATCGTCGGGAATCGCGCCCCTCATGAGCGCGAATGGCGGTGCGGCAAAGTTGACCACCGTCAGGAAGAACACCTGCACCCCGGCAAGAATCGTGCCCGCGTAGGCGTAGAGCTTGACGTCGGTCTTGTGGGTAAGCCTCAAGACAAAGCCGTAGATACCCAGTAGCCACGCCCACAGCAGCAGCGAACCTTCCTGGCCACTCCACAGGGCGGCGAACTTGTACGGGGCGGGGAGGGCGCGGTTAGAGTGTTCGAGGATGTAGGTAATTGAAAAGTCGTTGGTGAAGACCGACCAGACCAGTGCAAATGCAGCTCCGGTAATGGCCACGAAGCCGGCGATTCCGGCCCGGCGAGCTGTGTCTGCCAGCCGCTCCGGCGAAATGCGTGCCGGTTGTCCGGTGGCGATCAGCCGCAGCGCAATCGTCCCCGCCAGCAAGTTGTAGGCGGCCAGCGCCAGGGCGATCAAAAGTGCAAAACTACCGAAGGTTGCCATTCAGACTCCACCATAATTCTCGCATGCGGGCTGGCAGCCTGATCGGGTTCCAGCAACGCTAGCAGTTCCACAATTTACGCCCCTTTTGCCACCCGCGTGCGAGGCAGTCTTGGACCTAAAGGGAGCTCCGCTGAACGATCGAGGCCTCGGGGAATGCCAATTGTGTAACCGCTATAGTGTTAAACAATGATAGACCTTTGAAATGTGATTTAGCTCACACTATGGATGGAGGGTGGGAAAAAACAATGGTCAGCCGCAGATAGGAAGCTCATCCGGCCGTTCACGACGGCGTTACGGGTGGGCGTAAGTGGTGAGCAACAGGCTTGCCAGGGTCAAAAGCTCCTCGCTTGCCAGGGGTTGACCGACGAAACGTACCCAGTCCCCTGCATAGTCCATGGCCGCTTCGCCGCCATTGCCGAGCACTAGAACGGGGAGCGCAGGCAAGCGGGAGTGCAACTCAGCCACAAAGGCAGGTCCGCCGATTCCCCGCATGTGAATACCGGAGATTACCAGGCCCAGCCTCTCGGCAAATTGAGGCTGCTCGACCAGGCATAGCGCCTCGGCTGCATCGCTGACCCGTTGCACGTCGTGAAATCGGCTCTCGAGGATGGACTTTCTCACGAACGCCTGGAGAGGGTCGTCGTCCACCAATAGAATTGTCGCCATCATCCCCTGAGCCCGTGCGACCCAAGACAGGGCCGCCCACAACAATGCATTTGCGAACTGACCATCTAGGATGATGTTCTGGTCTGTGAGGTTGCCTGCAAACCCCGCACCGGCCGTGCATTACACCGGAGTTTCCGGTGATAAACAGGAGAATCTGGCTAGAACGCACCGCGACGGCGCTGCACGAGAAATGCCCAAGCGGGTGACTATCCGAAAAGGAACTCTTTTTCGCGGAGTTCCTTGATGTTGTCGCGCAGGCGAGCTGCCTTTTCGAACTCGAACTTCCGAGCCGCCTCGCGCATCTCGGCCTCCAGCCTGGTGATGTAAATGTCCACTTCCGACTGGGATTTGAATTCCGGCAAGCCGGCCGCCTCTTCCTCGGCAATCTCACCGTATTCCGCCTTCAGAATCTGCGCCAGGCCCATATCCACCTGGCTAACGATCGATTGCGGCGTGATGCCGTGCTCCTCGTTATATTCCCGCTGGATGGCGCGACGTCGATCGGTTTCGTCCATCGCCCGGCGCATGGAGTCGGTGATGTGGTCGGCGTAGAGAATCGCACGGCCTTCGATATGGCGAGCAGCGCGGCCCATGGTCTGAATCAGCGATCCAGCCGAGCGCAGAAAGCCTTCCTTGTCGGCGTCGAGAATCGCCACCAGCGAGACCTCTGGTAAGTCGAGGCCTTCGCGAAGGAGGTTGATTCCGATGAGCGCATCAAACTCACCTTTGCGCAGGCCGGAGAGGAGCTTGATGCGTTCCAGGGTTTCAATCTCAGAGTGCATATAGCGACACCGGACGCCAACCTCGGTGTAGTAGCCGGCCAGATCTTCGGCCATGCGCTTGGTAAGGGTGGTGACCAGAACGCGCTCGCCGCGTTGGGCGCGGTCGCGAATCTCGGCCAGCAGGTCGTCGATCTGGCCCTTGACCGGACGCACCTCGACCTCCGGGTCTACCAGGCCGGTGGGGCGAATGACCTGCTCCACGACCACCCCGGCAGAACGGGTGAGTTCATAGGGTCCGGGGGTGGCGGAGACATAGATGGCCTGCTGGACGCGATTCTCAAACTCCTCAAACTTAAGCGGGCGATTGTCCATGGCCGAAGGCAGGCGGAAGCCGTAGTCCACCAGGTTCTGTTTGCGGCTGCGGTCGCCGAACCACATGCCGTGGACCTGGGGAATCGTGGCGTGGCTCTCGTCGACAAAGAGCAGGAAGTCGCGTGGGAAGTAGTCCAGCAGGGTGGGCGGGGGCTCGCCAGGCAAGCGGCCGGAGAAGTGACGCGAGTAGTTCTCGATGCCGTGGCAGTAACCCATGGACTTGATCATTTCGAGATCGAAGCGGGTACGCTGGTGGACGCGCTGCGCCTCAACCATGCGGCCCTGGGACTCCAGTTCCGCCACCCAGGTGGTGAGTTCGGCCAAGATGGAATCCATGGCCTCGGCCCTGCGCTCCGGCTGCACCACGTAGTGGCTCTTGGGATAGATGGGCAGGCGGGCGTACTTCTGCTTGACGGTGCCGAAGAGCGGGTCAATTTGCGCAAGGGACTCGATCTCGTCGCCAAAGAGTTCGATGCGGTACGCGGTCTCGTCGTAGGTGGGGAAGACCTCAATCACGTCGCCGCGCACACGGAAGGTGCCGCGCCGGAAGTCTGTGTCGTTGCGCTCGTAGAGGATCTCAACCAGCCGGCCGGTGATGTCTTTGCGGCTGATGCGCTGGCCTTTCTCAAGCAGCAGCAACATGCCGTAGTAGGCCTCAGGGGAACCCAGGCCGTAAATGCAACTTACGGAGCTGACGATGATGGAATCGCGGCGTTCGAACAGGGAACGCGTGGCGGAGAGGCGCAACTTGTCCAACTCCTCGTTGATGGTGGCTTCCTTTTCTATGTAGAGGTCACCGGCGGGGATATAGGCCTCGGGCTGGTAGTAGTCGTAGTAGCTGACGAAATACTCCACCGCATTTCCGGGGAAGAACTGCTTGAACTCGTGATAGAGCTGCGCGGCAAGGGTTTTGTTGTGGGCCAGGATAAGGGCGGGCCGGTTGCACTGCTCGATGACCTTGGCCATGGTGAAGGTTTTGCCCGATCCGGTGACGCCGAGCAGGACCTGGTGCTTCTCGCCTGCGGCAAGGCCCTCGACCAGTTCCTCGATGGCCCGGGGTTGATCCCCGCGCGGCTTGTAGCTAGTCACCAGTTGGAAGTCCATGGCGGGATTATATCGCAGATGGCGAAGAATAGGCGAAGGGATGGCCGCGTGGCGAGCCTAAAACTGCCTTAGAATGGCCAAAAATGGCCGTTTTGTGCAGGGAAAACGGTGTTTTCTGACTACTGAATTGAACCCGATCAAATCTACAAACAATTGATGGTAAACAAGTTAAGTTGCTCTATGCACCTTAAACGGGGCGGTCCGGGAGGGGGGAGGGGGGGTACCAGTCGAGGTGCAGACCGGGGAGACGCCTGAGAGGTCTAACCGGATCGATAACGTGGTGTCTGCCATACGGTGATTGTGCGCTTGCGGACCTTAATTATGTGCAAAGGCAAAGGCGACGAACTCACCGGCGGCAGCGGACAAGAGCTAGCGCAACGGCTCACCAGGGTCGGCCACAAACGGGGCGGCTGTAACGCCTAGGCTAGATTCTCAAGGCGCCGCATTGCGGGTACTAACTTAAGATTGCAGCAGACTGACTAGGTCACAACACGCCTACGATTGGCGAACCCATCTGACAATGCACTATCGATGCGCCATTGGAGTGGATCCTTCGATTCGCTCACAGCCTTCTCATACAGGTAATGAGTTGGGTCTGCAGGTTGTTGAGTTGTGTAAGTGGGAGACGCCAATGGCTCCGGAATTTTATCGACTGACGCGTAGCTGGAGCTTTTGTCGGTAGAAGCAACTTGCGTATCTGAATCGATGAGAGCTTTCAGGCCCTCAACTGTCCTTTCGATGAGAGTCTCACGAAGACGAAGTTGCTCGATCTTTCCAACAATCTCACTAAGTTCTGATGTCCCTTCGTCAATCGCGGCGCGATAAGCTTCGTATTTCACATTTCCCCCAGACGCGAAGTCTTGTACTTGTTATAGCAACCACAGGTGGATTCTCTCTGCAACTTTTGTGTATCTATCGAGGAATCGCCACAATTTCGCACCCATTTCGGGATCCTGTCTTCGCGCGGCCAAGGGCATTGCAGACTAAACACAATCGGCAGGCGGCCTAATGTTTCGGTAGATGATCCGTTTTCCGAACCCAAACTGGCGTGCATCGCATCCTCTGCGAATTCCGCGCAGAGATGGTTTCGGGCCGATCCTGCTCAAACTATCTTCGCGAGCTTGATTCGGAGCCAGGCCGGAAGCCCTGCGAGGACGATGCGATCGATCGCATAATTGCGAGCGAAACTGGTCTTCTGGATGATTCCGGCGAATTCATCTACATCATAGGTCATGCGCAACTGTCCCATGAAGAAATGCGGCGCGAGAGCCTGCCTGACAAGATTCTCTCCCTGGAGATTAGTCCGGATTGCCTTGCGAACTTCGCGCCTGTCGCAGTCTCTGTAGGTCTCAAAGAGATATGCCGATTGATGGGGCTTGAGGATACGGAATATCTCCTCAAGGCATTCTTCCGGATGGTCCCAGAGATAGAAGCTGCCAGTGCAGGTTACTAAGTCGAAGAAGTCATCTTCATAGCCCGCGTGCTGAATGTCCCCCTGCCGGATGTTGGCTCCAAGTCCGGAGAGTTTACGGCGGGCCAACTCAACCATCGCCGCTGAGATATCCAGTCCGTAAAGCTCGACGGCCGGGTTCAGTCGGTGAAACTCGAAGAGCAGACGACCGGGTCCGGCGCCGACATCCAATATCCTGCCGCGGGTTATCCTGGATGCCAACTCAGCGGCAACCTCCCGCAGGGTACGCTGAAATGCGCGCGTTCTCGTCAGGCCGCTGTACAGTTTGGCGGCGAAACCCGGAAGGTTGACGAAGCTGCGCTGTCCCCGGCTGGCCATAATTTATTACCTTGACTAAAACCACTCGCCCGGCTTTCTCCGTTTCTCACTTCGGTTATGGATGATATACCCGCGGTAGCATCCGCGAGCGAGCGCCTTTGCATCCGCTCTCAGAACGCTGCCGCCCTGCATATCAAGGACGGTGTATCCGATCGACCTCGCGCCAAACCGGGGACCTGGCTGGGGAACTTGGAAATCCACTTATGCCAGTAGATCCTCGCTGGGCAGTTGACCCAAATCGATGAGGGAATTAGTATCGGCTGGCCGCGGGTTGGTGATCGCGGGACGCAGAACGGAGGATTTGCATGCTCGGGGGGAAATTGTGGATGGGGGTATTGGCGGTTGTGGCCGCCATAGGCGCGGTGCACGCGCAGGATGCAGTCAAAATCAATCCAGATAATCCGAAGTACCTGCTATTTCGCGGCAAGCCGCTGGCGCTGATCTCGGCATCGGAACATTACGGTTCGGTGATCAACCGGCCATTCGACTATGAGAAGTATCTGGACGACGCGCAAGCGCACAAAATGACCATGACGCGGACGTTTCTTTTCTACCGGGAGCTGCAAAGCGCGCGGAACCCTTCGTCTCCCTGCAAGCCGGAATCTCCGGACTTTATCTCTCCCTACATGCGTACAGGCCCAGGCAAGGCATTGGACGGCGAACCTATCTATGACTTAGATAAGTGGAACCCGGAATACTTTGAACGATTGCACCACTTTCTGGACGCGACCTCAAAGAGAGGAATTGTGGTGGAGTTAACAGTGCTGAGCAATACCTATGTGGGGGATATATGGGCGTTGAATCCCTTGCGTGCGGAGAACAACCTGCAACACGTGGGAGCCGTTGACTGGCAGGACTACATCTCGCTGAAAAACGCGGAACTGGTGAAGCGACAGACCAGGTACCTGCGCAAGATCATCGAGGAGACCAGCGGCTACGACAACGTGTTTTATGAGATTTGCAATGAGCCCGGCGGCGGGTTCGCAGGACACGCATCGCCCGCGGATGTGGACGCATGGCAAAGCGAGATGGCACGGGTGATGCGGGAGGAGATGAAACGGCTGAACAGGCCGCACCTGCTCTCAGGGCAACAAGCCTTTACTTATGGTGGCAATAACTCGTTTCCGATGGATGCAACGTTTGAGAGTACTAACTTCGACATTGCGAACGACCACCCGCTGCCCAATACGCAGTTTGGCGGCCAGGTATTCCAGATGGGTAACTTCATGTCAAAGGAGCTAACACTGGAAGGTGTGCGAGATTTCTGCCGCGCGACTTATGCACGCCCCAAGCCGGTTTCGCTGGATGAAGACAATACGGCGAGCATTTATCGAGATTTGACGGGCTGGACGATCCATCGCAAGCGCGCATGGACGGCGCTGTTAAGCGGATGCCATTACGACTACATCGATTTCTCGATCACAGTGGGCAGTGAGAGCGGCACAGAAGCGTCGCGCGCGGCAATTCGCAGCTGGATGCAGCACCTGTCGGAGTTCATGGATTCGTTTGACTATGTCCATTCGAAACTGGCGACGGAGTGGATCGTCGCGGCTCCGCAGCCTCTGCTGGCGTCGTCGCTGTCAGTGGAGGGAAAAGACTTTGTGGCCTATCTGGCGGATCAGCGCGAAGTAACCGACCCCAGGGCAGGGGAATCGATCAAGGGCGAAGTCACGGTGATGTTGCCGGCAGGGATATATGACCTGACACTTTACTCGCCGGTTACAGGTGAGTATTCACCGGCAATCGAGGTGCACGGCGGAGAAAAGAGCGTGGTCACACTGCCGAGTTTCAAGCAAGACATCGTGTTGCGGGCCACACGGCGGAATGAATGAATGGATATGCATGGGGCGGATTCGGACCGGCATGCTTACCAGGGCAATGGCTGGCCAAGGTGGAAGAACCCGCCGGTGGGTCCGTCGTCGGGCAAGGTGGCGAGCGCAGCGCTGGTTTTGCCTCCCTCACTAAGCTTCATGGGAGCCTGTACACCACCCATATCGGTTTGCACCCAGCCGGGGTGGGCGGAATTGACCTTGATGTTGGTATCGCGTAACTCGTAGGCAAGATGCACGGTGAGCGCGTTGAGGGCAGTTTTTGAAGCGTCGTAGGCAAAGCTTTTGGCGTTGTAGATGGGCGAATTGGGGTCGCTCTGCAGGGTGAGCGAGCTGAGGATGCTGGACAGGTTGACGATACGCCCGGCGGGACTTTTCCTGATCAGCGGGAGAAGGGTCCTGGTAAGCGCCACTTGCGCGAAAAAGTTGGTTTCGAAAACCTTACGGAGCAATTCCAGGGGAACGTCGGCAACGGAGTGCTCGGGGCCGGTACCTGGGAAGGTTCCGCCCGCAATGCCAGCGTTGTTTACGAGGATGTCGAGACGGCCGAATTTGGAATTGAAGTAGTCGTAAGCGGTCTGATAGTCGTCGGGCAGGGTGATGTCGAACTGAAGCACATCGGCGTCGACGCCCGCTGCGCGGAGTTTTGCGGCTGCTTCCTCGCCCTGGGCGAGAAGACGAGATCCGATGACAACTTTGACGCCTGGGCCCTTCAGGTCAAGCGCCGTCTGGAAGCCGAGGCCACGGTTTCCACCGGTGATAAAGGCAATCGTCTGAGCCATGAGAAAAGTTTCTCCTGTGTGGGGTTGGATTCTAAAAGGTGCGCTGAGGGTGCAGGGAATTATTACTTCCGGTAGCGTGCGCACGCCAATGCCAGGTATTTAGTTGCAGCAAGTGCCCAGATAAGGATATCTTTCCAGCAAGGTTAGAGCCTTTGATGCGCCCTTCTGATCCCCCGGAACAGGACGCAGCGAAAACGGCTTTACACAAACGGGCCGAGTTCGCTCACTTCGCGTTTGAGAGCCTTTTCGATGTTTCTCCCGACGCGGTATTTGTCACGGATGCCGATGGCATAATCCGTGGCGCGAACCCGCGGGCGGCTGAGCTGTTTGGTCACACGCAGGCAGAACTATTCGGCCAGCCCATCGAAAACCTGGTTCCGGCGCGCTTTCGACCGCGCCATCCTGAGCATCGGGAAAACTACAACGCGCATCCCAGGGCGCGGCAGATGGGCGGAACGCTGAACCTGTTCGGGCTGCGCAAAGACGGAACCGAGTTTCCAGTAGACATCATGCTCAAACCGATGGAGACGCCCTCCGGGCCCATCGTGCTGAGCTTTGTGCGCGACGTGACCGAGCAGCGAGCGGCACAGGAAGCCGTGCGGCGTAACGATTTGCAACTGCGCTCGCTAATGGAAAGCGTACGCGACTATGCCATCTACCTGATGGATAAGGATGGCTGTGTACAGACGTGGAACCCCGGCGCGGAGCGAGTCAAGGGATATTCTGCCGAAGAAATCGTGGGCGCACATTTCTCGCGATTCTTTACCGATGAAGACATCGCACGCGGCCGGCCGGCGCAGTTGTTGATGGTAGCCGCGGTCAGGGGACGAGTGGAAGAAGAGGGATGGCGAGTGCGCAAAGACGGCTCGCGCTTCTGGGCCAACGTGATTATGACTGCGATCCGCGACAGCAGCGGCGAATTGACCGGCTATGCCAAAGTGACGCGTGATTTTACCGATCGCAAGCGCGCTGAAGAAGCTGTGATGCTGCAACTGAGCAACGCCCTGCTGGCCAACATGGATGTGCGCAAGCTGCTGGGAGCAATCTCGGCAATCATCAGAGAGTTAATTCCTCACGACTACGCCACGCTGGCGCTGTACGACCGCGCTACACAGACCATGATTGTGGAATTTCTGACTGCCGGTGAAAGCGAAAGCCAGCGCGGCGATGTGCGCATTGCGCTGGAAGGCTCGGTAGCCGAAGAGGTATTCAGGACCCACGAGCCTGAGATACTTGACCACCTTCGGGGCTCGCGTTTTAACCAGGATTCCATGCGCCATTTCACGGAACTGGGCATGCAATCCGGATGTTGTGTGCCTCTTATCCATCGCGGGGAGGCTATTGGCACCCTGTCGGTGACTAGCCGGGCGCGGGCTGCCTTTGCGCACCACGAGGCAGAGATGCTGACCCAGATTGCGGACCAGGTAGCGATGGCGGTGAGCAACGCACTGGTGTTTCGCCAGATTAGCGAGTTGCGCGACCGGCTGAATCAGGAAAAGAAGTATCTGGAAGAGGAGATCAACCTGGAGCACCGGTTTGAGGACATCGTGGGGGAGAGCGCAGGGTTGCGCCAGGTTTTGAGAGAGATTGAGACGGTGGCCCCCACCGACGCCACGGTGTTGATCCAGGGCGAAACGGGGACGGGCAAGGAACTGCTGGCGCGTGCTCTTCACCGGCTGAGCCCACGCAGTGAGCGCACATTTATCAAGCTGAACTGTGCAGCCATTCCTGCGGGGCTGCTGGAGAGCGAGCTTTTCGGGCACGAAAAAGGCGCGTTCACTGGCGCCATCACACGCAAAATGGGCCGGTTGGAGCTGGCCCATGAGGGCACACTCTTTCTTGATGAAGTGGGCGAACTGCCGCTGGACCTGCAGCCCAAGCTGCTGCGCGCATTACAGGAGCGGGAGATTGAGCGGCTGGGCGGAACTAAGCCCATCCCAGTGAACATTCGGCTCATTGCGGCCAGCAACCGCGACTTGAGTACGATGGTTAAGGAGAAGCAATTCCGCAGCGACCTCTTCTACCGGCTGAAGGTTTTTCCCATCTTTGCACCGCCGCTTCGCGAGCGGACCGGCGACATCCCTGTGCTGGTACGGCATTTTGTGACCGCGCACAGTCGGCGTATGGGCAAGATCATTGAGACCATCCCGGACGAGACGATGAAGGCACTCGCGCGCTGGCGTTGGCCAGGCAATATCCGCGAGCTGGAGAACTTTCTGGAGCGGGCGGTAATTCTGACCAGGGGCCCGGTGCTCTATGTCCCGCTGGCAGAACTGGAGATCGAACCGGGACCGGGCGGCGACGACGCGGCGGGGGCCTCTACGTTGCACGAGGCCGAGCGGGAACACATTTTGCGGGTGCTGCACGAGACCAAAGGGCAGATCGGCGGCACAGAGGGCGCAGCCGCACGGTTGGGCCTGAAGCGGACCACACTGAACTCCAAAATGAAGAGGCTCGGCATCGAGCGGAGTGACTACATGTAGTCCATGTGACGGAATTTCGTCATCGTCACGTCGTCACCAAGGCCTTCCTCAGTTTTAGGCACATCTCAAGCTTTTCCTCCTAACTACTTTCTTCTCAACCTGTGGCGAGTGCCGGCGTGTGCGCCGCGTAGTTTGGCATGTGACGTGCCTTAGTGATGGCGTGGCGCAGGATGAGCCAGCATACGCTGAGAATCACATTTCAAGACGATGAGAAGGCGATGACGATCAGGCTGGAAGGGCGGGTCGTAGGGCCTTGGGCGGAAGAGCTTGGCCGCGTCTGGTTGGAAGCGGCCCCTCGCCTGGGCACAAGAAAGCTGGTGATTGATTTGCGCGACGTAACTTACGCGGATTCCGGGGGCAAATCGGCACTGAAGAATATCTTTTCTGCGACGAGCGCAGAGTTCGTCGCCAGCACACCGTGGAGTCAATATATTGCCGGACAGGTCAGAGGCAACGACGAGAATCCCACTCTGCAGGGGGCGAGAGATGCGGGAAGTAAATAGCGCGATCAGGCGAAACTGCGGAGACCGGACCGCGTGGCCTGGTGAGCTGGCCGATGAGCGGGCGCGTAATGCGCGGAACGATCTGGCACTGACAACAATGCAGTTCTCTTTTCCAGCCAAGCATTTTGTCTTCTGCGAAAACGAGCCTTCTCCTGGGGTGTTTGTGGTTCTCACGGGCGGGGTTGAGCTGTCGGTCAGCTCAGGCAACGGCCAGCGGCTCCCGATTCATGTCGCGAGGCGGGGTGAGATTTTGGGGCTGGGTGCGGCGCTCTCTGGCAATCCAAATGAGATGACTGCAAAGACGATTGAGGACACGAGAATCGCGACGATTCGTTTGCACGAATTTCCTGGTTTCCTGATGCACCATCCGGACATTTGGAATGCTCTTGCAAACGAGTTGCATACCGAGCTTACCGTAGTGCGCGAACTTTCGAGCGCGATGAAGTCCTTGCCGTTGGCGAGTTGAGTGCAGGTGATGTTTTCGTAGGGATGGTGGAAGCGGGCCACCGAGCGATCGCAAGATTTGTTTCACAGAAGAGCTTTATAGAGCACGATAAACCGGGGTGGGTTGCGAAGCAGGATTCAAGAGGATAAGGGAGTCGGCAATGGCAATGGCAATGGCGATGACGCTGGAAATATGTATAGTGGGGCCCAAAGCGGGAGAAGTCAGTTTTCTCTGGGTGGGGACGGACCAAGGGCTGGAAGCGAGAAGGCAATCGTTCGATTCATTCAACGTGACTTATTCGGATGTAAGCGGAAAGCAGATGCGAAATGGGATTCAGCTTCAGACCCGCATCGGGCTTGCCGGCAAAATTCCAACTCAAAACCTTGCCAACGGATTGGCAAACAACAGCGCAGACGGTATGACCGAGGAGGCCGGGAATGCAGATGATGCGGAGTGAGGTGGGTTGTTTCGGGGTCGAGGGCCAGAATTCTGGGGAGTTCGCAAAGAGGTTGAGCCCGGCTGCGTGGAGGGATTTTCAGTCGATGCTTCTTCCATCATCTTATCGGGCTAACGCGATCCTATTTTCAGAGCGGAACCCGGCGGGTGGAGTGTATGTGGTGCTGGAGGGAGAAGTGAAGCTGTCAATCAACTCCAGCGAGGGGCGGCGGCTGAGCCTTCGCATCGTGAGGAAGGGCGAGATAGTGGGACTGGCTTCAACGCTCTCCGGCAATCCCTACGAAATGACTGCCGAGACATTGTATCCAGCCAAGCTTGCATTTATCAGCCGACGCGATTTTACGAACTTTCTTATGCGCCATCCCGAGGTCTACCAAGCGTTGGGCGAGGAACTGGGTCGCGAATACACGATAGCCTGCGAGCAACTGCGCAGGGTGGGCCTGTCTGCCACGGCACCGGAGAGGCTGGCCCGGCTGCTGCTGGACTGGAGCGAGAATGGGCAGAAGACCGAGCAAGGAACGCGGTTCCACTTCTCATTGACGCACGGCGAAATCGGCGAATTCATTGGCGCCTCGCGCGAGACAGTGACGCGGACCCTCACAACTTTCAAAAATCGCCGACTGGTGGCGTATCAGGGATCGACGGTTACGATTCCCAGCCGAACGGCGTTGGAGCATTATGCCTGCTGCTAGAGGCATTCTGTAGGACAAGTTCTAAAGATGGCGGGGGCGGCGCGTAAATTGAGACGCGTTAACGGCGCGCCAGCCACCGAATTCGTGATTTGACGACTTGGCCGGGTACTAAATTCATAAAGCATTCATTACCCGCGGCGACGTATCTTCTTCGGCCTGTTGCTGCGGGAATAGCTTCTTCCCTTGAACGACGGCGCGCAAAGCCTCCACGATACAATGACAACCATCACTTTCGTGGAGGCTTTATGCGCAGGATATTGGTTTCCATTCTCGCCTTGGCCATTGGCCTGGGCGTTGCCGCGCCGCTGCTGGCGCAGGGAGCGCCACCACAGGGCGGCGCCGGTCAGCCCTACACTGTCGAGTACTACTACAAAGTGCAATGGGGCCACCAGGCCGAGTTCCTGCAACTCTTCCTCAAAAACCACTTCCCCCTGCTAAAGAGAGTTCAGGCGACCGGGCGAATTCTTTCGCTCAAGATTGAGTCGCCGGCGTACCACACGACAGAAGACGGACGCTGGGACTATCGCGTAACCATCCGCTACAAAGACTCCACCGTTGCCACCACTTCCAACCCCGACGAAGATGCGTTCATCAAGGAGTTATGGCCAGACCAGGCAACTTACCAGAAGGAAGAGCAGAGGCGCTTTGAGATTCTGGCGGGGCACTGGGATCTGCCGGTGACGGATATTACGCCGGGAAGGCAATGATCTGGAGCGAGTGAACTGATAAGTGCGCATCAATCGTCTCTGCGACGCCAGTGGAGGACGAGATCTTCGGCGGCATCGGGCCAGTAAGGGAACTCGAATTGAAAACCGGCCTGGGGCAGACGGGCGGGTACGACTCGACGGCTCTTGAGCACTAACTCAGTTTCGGTGCGCAAGAAGAATGCGCCCACCTCCATAAACAGCGACGGGATGGGTAAACCGTTGGGTACTCCCCATGCCTCGCGCAGGGCGGCCATAAAATCGCGATTGGTGAGGGGATGGGGCGCGGCGATGTTGATGGGGCCATCAAGATCCTCGCGGGCGATGAGGAATTCGACGGCACGGGCAAAGTCGGATTCGTGAATCCAGGAAACGAATTGGCGGCCGCTGCCCTGCGAGCCACCCATGCCCACGCGGACCAGGTTGGAGAAGACGGCGAAGGCATTGCCGGGCGTGGGGCTGAAGGTGATCGCGGAGCGCATGGCCACTTTGCGGGTGCGCGGCGTAGGAGTCGCGAAGAATGCGGACTCCCAGTCTTTGGCCACGCGGATGGAGAAGTTCCATGTGTCCGGAGCGCCTGCTTCATGGCCGCCAAGTTGGCCGGTCTTTTCGTCCATGGGGCGGTCGAGCGCGTGACGGTAGATGGTGGCCGTGGACGCGTTGAGCCAGACTTTGGGTGGATCGGCGAGGGCGGCGATGACACGGTTCAGCAAGACTGTGGTGCGGATGCGCGAGTCGTAGATGGCGCGGCGATTCGCTGCGGTGTAACGGCAGTTGACGCTGCGGCCGGCGAGGTTGATGCACACATCGGCGCCTTCAAGATGTTCGGTCCATGGGCCGATATGTTCGCCATCCCAATGCACCGTTTGCCAGGGCGCGGTGTAAGGGCCGCGGGTGAGCACGGTGACGTGATGGCCGTGCTGCTGAAAGTGACGCGCGAGCACCTGGCCCACCTGTCCGCTGCCGCCGGGCAGGACGATGCGCAAGGGGCGCAGGGGCGCGGCTGGACTGGATGCCATGGCCCTAGCCTACAGCGTTTTTATGGCTGGGGCTGCTGCGGCGGTGGTGGCTGGGGCGGGAACGGATAGGCGTTCATGAACTGGCGGCGGCGCCAGGAGCGGATCTCGCGCACCACGACAATGATGATTGTTCCGAGAATTAACAGGGGAATCCAGAGGATCCAGCCTGGCTGGACAACGCGATCCTTGCGAATGATGACGGAATCCGGGGCATGAAGGGAGCCGAACATGGCGACCATGTCATTGCCGACCGTGACGTCCTCGCCCAACCGAATGACTCCAAACATGCTGACCATATCGTGGCCGATGGTGGCGTTGTCGTCGGCATTGATGTTGCCGAAGAAGTTGACCACATCGTGGTTGGCACGGCCGGCAATGTGGATGTTGCCGAAGAAGACAACAACGTCGTGGTCAATTGTGCCCTGGGCGTTGACGCTGCAGAAGAAGCAGACCGCGTCGTGGACCGAGGAATCCTGTGCCACGGTGATGTTGCTGCCGAATTGCACGGCGTCATGATCGGCGCGGGCGGGAGTTGCAGCAAGCACAAGGGCGGCAAGCAAAAGACAGCTGGCAGGGGTGCGGTGGATCATGGCGACTCCTCCCCAGACTTTACGAGGGAAGGCACGGAAAAGTTCCCATACCAACTGGGTGAGCCCTCCCAGCGTTGGTTTCCAGTTTACGCCTGGGCGCACGTCGCCGAGCGGTTGCAATGGGGATTAGAACTCAAAGCGCATCGCGAGTTGAATGCGGCGGGGCGGGTTGACCACGGTAACATCGCCGAATTCAGGAGATGATTCAACCGTGTCGATGCTGGCCGGGTTCTCGTGATTGAGCACGTTGAAGGCGCCGGCGGAGAAGCCGAGGCGGGGTGCGTCCTCGCTCTTGTTGGGGGTAATGGCGAAGTCGTGGCCCCAGCGCAGGTCAAGATCCACATAGGAAGGAGCGGTTTCAGTGTTGCGCTCCACGCCCTCGGGCCGGGTGTTGAAGAGCGAGTCGCCGTAGGCATCGGACCCGGTAACGATAGTCCAAGGTCTGCCGGTGTTGGCGAAGACTCCAGTGGACAGGTTGAAGAGGCTTTTGGGATTGAACATGGCATACATGCCGAGCCGGTGACGGCGGTCGAAGCTGGCGTTAGACCACTCGTCGTTCGGAGCGTACTGATTCTGCGGGAACCAGCCGATGCCGCCGGTGTTGGCCTCGTAATGGGACCAGGTATAGCGCCCGAAGCCGGTGAAGTACTTATTGAGGCGGCCGCGGTAGGAGACGTCGAGGCCGCTGCCCTCAAAGAAGCCCGCGGGTTGCATCTGGCGGACCATGCCTAACTCTGGATTGGGCCGGACGGTGTAGCCGGACTCGGGCGTCGGGGCGTTGATGTCGACGGAGCGGAACTCATCGATGCCGCGGGCGGTGTAGACGCTAACGATGCCTGTAGCCTTTTCGCCCAACTGCCGCTCGATAGAGAGACCGTATTGAATCTGATAAGGAATCTTGGCGTTGGGGGCCAGTTGAGCCAGGTTCGGCGGCTGCTCGGTGATGGTGACGCAATCAGTGACCGGAACGCAGCCCGAGGCCGGCAACTGTGCGGGGTCGAAAGAGAACTGAACCGAACGGCGACGGGCATCCTCGTAGCGCACCAGGTCAAGCAGCGGACCGGAACCGAAGCGGTCGTAGTAGATGCCGCCACCGCCGCGGACCACGGCTTTGGAATCCGGATCGAGCACCCAGGCGAAGGACACGCGGGGAGCAAAGCCAAGGCGCCGCGTGGCGAGAAAATTCTGCCAATCGTAGCGCAGGCCGGGCGTGATGGAGAAGCGGTCGTTGAGTTTGAACTGGTCTTGAATGAAAGCGCCCATCTCCTGCTGGTGATAGATGAAGTGCACGTCACCAGTGTTCTGGGAGAAACCGGAGGGCAGGTTGGCGGCGTAATTCTGAAGCGCAGTCTGGAGCACGGTGACGCCGTCGGGGGCCAGGGTGGGGCCGAATGTGTAGGAACCGAGGGCGTTGGTGTTGTCGTCGTAGGCGCGGCGGTCGATGTGGGGGATGCCGATGCCGACCTTGACCATATGGCGTCCGCGGGTCCACGTGACCATGTCGGAGAAGCGAAGGTTGTTCTCTGAAGCCAGCGAATCGCCCTGATTCGATCCGCCGGTGAAATCGCCGGAGACGGAGACGCGGGGGGCTTCTGCGGCGTTGACCCTGCGGCTATAGTCATGCTCGCCGACGAGGGAAATCTGGTTAAGCATGACCGCGGACAGGGTGGAGTCCATGTGAAGGACGACGTCGTCCTCGTGGTACTCGACGTTAAGACCGGCGGCGGCCAGCGTTTGCCCGCCGACGCCCTGATTCTGGCCAGTCCAGTCCTGGTAGCTGTATTGCGCGTAACCGGAGTGGTGCTCGCCGAACTGGTGCGCGGCGCGAAGGCTGAACTCGGTGTCGCGGGTAGGCGCGGGGACGTTGGCCTGGAAGGCACCGGTGGGGTTCGATGAGGTGGGCTCAATGGTTGCGCTGACTACGGAATCCAGGTCTTCCTCCGCGCGGTTAAAGGAGGCAAGGAAGCTGCTCTTGGGAGCGAAGAAAATGGGACCGGTGACGCTGCCCTCATAGATGCGGCGTTGCTCAAAGGGCTTGGAGGGCGCAAGAGCGTTCTGGGCGTTGAGATCGGAATCACGGAAATAGAAATTGAACTGGCCGTGATAATGGTCGGCGGCGGACTTGGTTACGATCTCCATTTGACCGCGGCCCGGCCAGTAATATTGGGCTGAGTAAGGATCCTGGTTGATGCGCACTTCCTGCACCGCCGAGGCGGAGACGGTGGCACGGTTGGCCTCGACGCCATCGACAATGAGGCCGGAGCCACCGGTGGCCGTGGCGCTATCGTCGAGGAACGCGCTCATGGCCGTGGCGTAGTCGTTGTCGAAGATAGGCATGGACTTGAGGTCCTGCGAGCTCAGGACGGATGTGTCGTGGTTGTCTTCAGGCGCGGTCAGGTCCTCGCTGGCGTCGCCGTTGACGCGCACGTTGGTGGCCACGCCAGCAATAGGAAGCGTGATGTGCAAGGGTGCAGCAAATGTGCGAGCGGCCGCAGCGCCCGCCGGAGCGATGGCAGGGGCTACTACGACGGGAGTATGCACCGTTTCAAAGCCTGGCTCCGAGACCACCAAGATGTAGTTGCCGATGTGCGGCGCGACCAGTTGAAATGTGCCGTCGCCGGCAGAGTGTGCGCTGCCCGCAACTGTTCCCGCGGGGTCGACGAGTTCGATTTCGGCGCCGGGGACGATGGCTCCGGTGGCGTCAGCCACCACCCCTTGTACAGGCGGCAGAACGGGTTGAGATGGGCTGGAGGTGGTAGCGGCAAAAGCAGCCGCTGACGTGAGCATAAGAAGGATAAGGAAAAAAGAACGCATGATAAAGAACACTCCAGGGCAATAATCGGGCAAACTGATAGAAGCACTTGAACTTGTGCTTCTCCGGCAATGACGCCGCTTTCCCAAATGAGTGCTGCTATTTGCTCGGTACGCATCCGTGGCCAATTGGATGCCGGAGAGTGAAAACGCGCCTCCCGCACGGTGTCCGCACATGGGATGGACGCAACCAAGCGCCGAAACGCGCAACGCAGTGAATGGAACGGCGAAGGCGTTTGGCTTATACATATGGCAGCCCCTCGAGCTACTGCCCTAAATCGATTTTCGCAGGGCTGAGCGCCGCTGTCCAGTCTGCAGGCGAGTCCACCAAGACGTCGGGCGGAATGACTTCAAGACTGCCGGGCGCCAAACCAAAAGTGCAACCAATGGACCAGGCTCCGGCGTTGCGCGCTGTCTGGACGTCGACCTTGCTATCGCCGATCATTACCGTCTCCTGAGGAAGTGCGCCCGCTTCACTCATTACCACACGCATACCTTCGGGATCCGGCTTTTTCGTGTTAAAACTGTTGCCGCCGTAAATGCTTAGGAAATAAGGCGCAAGGCCGAGCGCCTCACAGATGGCCTGGGCCGGCCGGACGGGCTTGTTGGTGAGCACGGCCATGGTCCGGGCGGGCACGTTGGGCTGGTCGTGGACGATGCGCAACGCAGCCAGCGCCTCCAGTACTCCGTCGTAGGCGTAGGTGTAGTCCAGCTTGTGCTCGCGGTAGTAGTCAAGGAAATAGTTGTAGGCCAGGGCGAAACGCTCTTCATCCAGAGGCGGAGCGCCTTGTGCGGCAAAGGCGCGCTCGACCAGCACCTTGGCGCCGTTGCCGATGAAGCTTGCCACCAACTCATCAGGCAATGGCTGGCGGCCAAAGTGGGTCAGCGTGGCGTTGACGCTGTTGCAAAGGTCCTGGGCAGAATCGATCAGGGTGCCGTCCAGGTCGAAGACAAGGAGTTTAAGGGACTCGACGGGGATGGGGCGAAAGATGTGGATCATGAGTCCAGTGTAATGGGGGCACCGTGTGTTTTAGTCATCCCCACCGTCAAGCGCTCGATGTACGATGGCCCGCATGAGAAGATTTTGGGTCGTCCCCTTCGTTTTGTTGTTTGCGGTGTCGCTATGGGCGGCAGATAAGCTTTCGGCGCCGGAGTTAATAGCTCTGGCCAAGGCGCACAGCCCCCAACTGCGCTCCGCCATTGAGGCCAGCTTTGACGCCAAGAGTCTGAAGGAGGGTGGCGCGTGGGCAGGACGCGGGCAGGAGTTCTTTTTTGCGGTCGAAGCTGCTTCACCGCCATCGCTGGTTATTGATGAAGGAGCGGGGCAGCCGATGGAGGCCCTAGCGGACTCTGACCTCTGGTTTGCCACCGCGCATATCGATGCAGTTGGCCGGCTGCACCAGTTTCACTACGTTGTGAATGGCGTGAATTTCGGCGGACGGCTGGATTTGCCGGCTTTTGGGCCTCTCTCCTATCTTCAGCCGGGCGTGCCCACGGGCAAACTCTCTGACAAGATCGTCCACACGAGCAAAATTTACGACGGGATGAAGAGCGAGTATTGGATTTACGTGCCAACGCGATACGATCCGCAGACGCCTGCCGCGCTGATGGTCTTTCAGGACGGCGGCGGGTACACGGACCGCAATGGGAACAACCCCGCGCTGAACGTGATTGACAATCTGATCGCGGCGAAAAAGATCCCGGTGGTGATCTGCGTGTTCATTAATCCCGGAGACATAGCAGACGCGCCGGGTACACCGACTTACAACTTTGTGAAGGGCTACTCGGACAAATGGCATCGCACTTTGAAGGACTCAATGCGCAGCACCCTCTATGACACGGTGAGCGACCGCTACGTGCGCTTCCTGCGCGACGAGATTCTGGCCGACGTGGGCGCACACTACAACCTGCGCAAGGACGCCTATAGCCACGCCATCACAGGGCTCTCTTCGGGCGGGATTTGCAGTTTCAATGCGGCGTGGCAGATGCCGGATGAGTTTAGCCGCGTGATCAGCTGGATTGGCAGCTTTGCCAGCATCCAGTGGAAGGAAGATCCAGCCATTGTCGACGGTGGGCAGGATTATCCGGAGAAGGTGTTGCGCGAACCCAAGCGCAACCTGCGGGTGTGGCTGCAGGACGGGGCTAATGACCAGGAAAACGAGCGCTACGGGAGCTGGCCCTTGGCCAACATTCGCATGGCCAACGCGCTCAAGGCGAAGGAATATGATTTCCACTTCAGCTTTGGTCAGGGCACGCACAACGCAGCGCACGGGGCCGCGGAGTTCCCAGAGGAGATGATCTGGCTTTGGCGGGATTACGATGCCGCGAAGACGGAGCAGGAATTCACCGCGGACCCAGCGGAGAAGGACAAACCGTATTTTCGGGTGGCTGCATTGAACCGCGGGAGCGAGTAGGCCGGCGGAAGCTTAGAAAGCGGCACGGGCAAAAGACAGGCGAGGCCATGCCGGAAGTTCCAGGATACTGGCCGTATGATTTCCTGCTATGCCACCCTTGCGGCAAGAACAAATACGCCGCAAGGATGGGGCATCCCTATAGGTGCAACATCATGAGGTCAGACCAAAGAGCGTCATCTGAGGAAAAAATCGCTCTGCGGTTGGTCAGTGAATGCGGATACTGCCCGAGCCGGTTTCAATGCGTACCGTGGGGCCGCCGCCGGCGATCTTGCCGGTGACATGATGACGGTCAGACAAGCCCTGGGTCAGCATTTCGCGCTCAGTGTGTACGCTGCCCGAGCCCGTGGATGCATCCAGCGTGAAGCCGGTGTTTCCGGGCCAGAATTCGATGCTACCCGAGCCGGTTTGAAGCTTCCATTCCGAGACTGGTGATCCAGTGACCTTGATGCTGCCTGAACCGGTGCCGGCGCGGAGGCCGCCGCGCAGATTGCGTAACTCAATGCTGCCCGAGCCCGTCTGCGCTTTCACATCGCCCTCGCCGGACTGTTCTGCGTAGATGCTGCCAGAGCCAGTGTCAACGGTGAAGCCGCCTTGCAAGCCGGTCGCATGGATGCTGCCGGAGCCGGTGGAAAGCTTGGCATTGGCGCCTATGCCGTCGTCAGTGAGGGCCCCGGAGCCGGTGTTGGCATTGAGAAAGGCGTCTGCCGGAGCCTGAATTTCATAATCGATGCTGATGTTGTGAAGATTTTGGTGCCGCGCGCCAACGCGGATGATGTTGCCTGTCTGCTCAATGGGCGGATTCGCCACGATCTCGCGGACGCGCTCATCGCTTACTCCCCAGCCGGATTTGACGCGACCAACGACATGCACCTGGTTGCCGGGGCCACGGGTCAGATGGACATTGCCCGGGCCGTTAGAAACGGTCAGCTCCACACGCCCGCTGACGGAAAAGCTACGCTCGAATGTGGCCTCTGTCGCCAGCGCAGGGAGCGCCGCAAGAGCCAATGCCGCCGTTATTGCCAGAAGATGCTTCATGTTGATGCCTGCCTTCATTACTGTTGCAATACGACCTGATCGCCTTCCTTCAGGCCACTGACGATTTCGGTTACCGAGCCATTGGACAGTCCCACGGTAATGGGAAGTTTGCGCGTGCCGTCCTTCTGGCTCTTGTCCGGGACCTCGACGAAGGCGTTTTTCCGGTTGTCATAGATGACGGCGTTTTCCGGGACCTGAAGCACGCCCTTGTGCTCGTCGAGAATGATCTCGGCATTGGCGGTCATGTTGGCTTTGAGTTCGCCGCCCGGGTTGTCGATAGAGACGCGTACCTCAAAGGTGGTTACATTGTCCTTTTCGACGCCAAGAGGCGCGATCTTGGTTACCTTGCCGCCAAAGACGCGGTCGCGGAAGCTCTCAACCTTGATGCGCGCGGGCTGGCCCATATAGACGTGAGCAATGTCGGCCTCGTCAACCTTGCCTTGCACATAAACCTGGGTGGTGTCGCCCTCGGTCATGATGAGTGTAGCCGTCGATCCGAGCACGAGGATGGAACTGACCGCGTCGCCGATTTCTACATCGCGGGACAGAATCACGCCATCCATGGGAGCCACGATGGTTGTGTAACTGAGCTGTTCCTCGAGCTGCTTCAAGCTGGCCTGGCTCTGCTGCACCTGGGCGCGGGCCTGTTTCAACTTGGCGTTATCCACGCCGATTTGCGCTTTGGACGAATCGCGCCGGGTGAGGGCGGCCAGGTAGTCCTTGTTCGCGTCGTCCAGCGCCTGTCGGCTCACGATGCCTTCCTTCTGCATCGCAATGTTGCGATCGAGCGTGGCCTTGTACATAGGCAGGTCGGGAGCCGCGGCATTGACCCTGTCCTGGACGATGTTGGCCTGGTAGGTGGACACGTTGGCCTCGGCGGAGCCCAGTTGCGCCCGCTGCGCGTCAACCTCGGCCTGAATCTCCTGCTGGTCGAGCTGCGCCAGCTGCTGGCCCTTCTTGACGTGGTTGTTAATGTCCACAAAGAGCTTCTCCACGATGCCCGACGCCTTGGACTTGACTTCGACCTTGGTGATGGGCTGGATCTTGCCCGTGGCGACCACCGAGCGCGCTACATCGCCGCGGGTGACTGTGGCGATGCGGTTTAGATCGATTTGCGTGCCTTTGACCAGGCGCGTGAGGGCAAAGCCCGCAAAGCCCACAACCAGCACTACCCCGATTCCGATCCAGATCCAGAAGCGCTTGCTCTTTCGCGACGCAGCCACGAAGTACCTCCCACGACGTGCGGAGAGCCGCAGCTCCCGAACCCTTCAACATAAATGAAATGTCGAAGCCGCCCACGGAAATGATGCAACTCCAGGGGTAACCAGGCGGTTTCGCGCTGCTCAAGCCGCGGCGGCACGGAACCGCCTAAGTCTGGGGCGAGTTCCTGCTGCATCTTCATACGCAAGGATTGACAGGTTAGTTCCGGCGACGCGGAAAAGGGTTGAACGCAATCGGGATACCACATTCGCCGGGTCCCCGGTGAATGCTATTCTCACAGGCGAGATGCACGGTCTCCCACTGTTGCAATTTGTCGCTGTGGCCATGCTGATCCTGGCTAACGCTTTTTTTGTGGCCGCGGAGTTTGCATTGGTGAGTGTGCGCGACACGCGCATTGAACAGATGATTACCGCCGGGGTTCCCGGGGCTCGCGCCGTACGCCGACTGCAGCACGATCTGGATGACTTTCTACCTGCGGTGCAACTGGGAGTGACGCTCTGCTCACTGGCCCTCGGCTGGATTGGCGAGCCTCTGGCGGCGGCCATTTTCGAGGGCTGGATGGGCTCGCTGCCCCATGCACAGGTATATGCGAACCTGGCTGCCGTAGCGCTGGGCTTTGCGTTCATCACCTACATGCACGTGGTGGTGGGCGAACTGGTGCCCAAGTCGCTGGCCCTGCGCCGGGCTGAAGCGCTGGCGGTAGCTGTGGCTCCGCCGATGCTGCTTTTCATGGCCCTGGCACGGCCGGCAGTGCGCCTGCTGCGCAACTCAGCGGCCGTGGTGCTGCGCGGCTTCGATATCCCCATGACCGACCGGGCCGCGGTTCACTCGCCGGAAGAGCTGAAACTGATTGCCACCGCAGCCCGCCGCATGGGCATTCTGCCGCCCTATCAGGAAACACTGGTCCATCGAGCCCTGGAACTGGACGACGTGTCGATCCGCGAAATTATGACGCCGCGGCAACGAATTTTCTCGCTGCCTTCGAATCTACCCATCGAGGAGGCCAGCGAACACGTCATCGACCGTCAATATTCCCGCGTGCCGATCTATGACGAGAGCCGCGGCCCCGAACATATTGTGGGGGTGGTCTACTCCAAGGACCTGGCGAGACTGATGTTCTTCCGGCCCAAAAATCAGCCTTCAAAACCGACCGCGGACACTGCGCATGAGACAACGGAAGCCGCGGACTCCCGGCCCACGGCTGCCCGCTTTGTCGCTACGACGTTTATGGAACTTCATCTGAGCCAGGTGATGCGCGACGTGCTGGTGGTGCCGGAGACCAAGACAGTCCTTGACCTGATCCGGGATTTTCAGCAAAGGCGACGCCAGATGGCGATTGTGGTGGACGAATACGGCTCGACCGTGGGGCTGGTGACTGCCGAGGACGCCATCGAGCAGTTGACCGGCGAACTGGAGGATGAGTTCGACGATCCGGCACGCCCGGTGCTGACGACCGCGTCGGGTGCATTGCTGATGGACGGAAGCGTGAACCTGCGTGACCTGGAGACACAGATGCAGTGGAGGCTGCCGCGCGAGGGAGGCGTGGAAACATTGGCCGGTTTCCTGCTGATGCGTTTGGGTCACATTCCCAGAAGTGGGGAAAGCGTGGAATTTGAGGGCCGGCAGTTGACGGTTGTGGAGATGGAGGGACGCCGCATCAGCAAGGTGCGCGTGGAGCATGTGGACGAGGGGTTACCGGCCGCGGAGGAGAGGAAGTAGCCAGCGCTCGGAGCGGCGAGGTAAGGGCAGAGGCTGGATAGGAATGGCGTAGTTGAGGAATGTATGCGGTGTAACGATCTGATAATAAATATGTTAATCGAGAAAATGAAGTGCAGTCCTAAAGCTCTTCCGGCCCGATGCGAGAGACCAATCTGTGCCATGGACGGACGAAAGTGTTACTTTAGTGGGAAAATTAGGTGATTACTTTTGAGCACAGTAGGTGACTTTCTTGGTACACTACGACCCTGGAGGCCCCTATGGGACAAGATGTCTATCGGCTTGCATTTGACGAGGCGACTGCGGAACTGAACGAGATCATTGGCAGAGTTGAGCAACTGCGCCAAAGGAAAGATCGCATCGAGAAGTTTGTGGAGGCTTTCAGACCGCTCCTGGGGCTCGACGTGGAAGAACCCGCAGCGGAGGAAGAGACTGCGGAGGCGGCGCCCTACGCAATGGAGCAGACAGCGGAGCCGGAACCGGTGGTAACTGAAGCTGCCGCTGATCCTTCGACCTACTCATTTCAACAAGTTCCCGTCCCATTGCCGGATCTGGACGAGCTGACATCGGACCCGTTTCAACGGCGTGTCCGGAGTGCGTTGAGGTTCCGGGGCTTTAGCCGGGAACGCGCCGGATTACAGCAGGCTGGCTAGACCTTTTCAGAATGCGCACGAAGTCGCCAAGGGTGGCTTTTCATCGAAAGAGAAGCCACCGAGGGCCGAGAGCAGGCGCTCCCGGACCAAACCTTGACTTAGCCATGCGCGGCTCCCTGGGCAATTTCGCGGCCGGAATCCCACGCGATTTTACCTGGGATTTCCAACAGTAACCGAGGACGAGGTTGGACGTCCTGTCTACGCGATTGCGCCACTCCCCTCCAGCCCAGCGAAACATCCTCCACGAGTTCCCCTCATTTCCCAATACCACTTTCGAATTGATAATTGATGCGCTCGGAGTGTTATTGACCCGTGGTGTGCCGATAGAGTCTCTGACTGGCTGCGATCAGCGTGTGCCGATCATTTCCGAGGACAGCGCCGGCAAGAGACCTGCGACACGGGTGGAGGAAGACAAATGGCGGGCAAGGGGAAGCGGAATCACCAGGGCCGAGCGAACAATGAAAAGACAGCGGACGGTAAGAAGCAAGGCAATGTGGGGTTAGTCCCAAGCAACGGCAACGCGCTGCAACTGGGGAAAGACTGCAATTATCTAAGCGAACTGGGCCGGTTGCAGACTGAACTGGTGAAGCTGCAAGAGTGGATCCGTCATGAAAACCTGCGGGTTGTGGTGCTTTTTGAGGGACGCGATGCAGCCGGCAAGGGTGGCGCGATCAAGCGCATTACTGAATCGCTAAATCCGCGTGTCTGCCGGGTGGTGGCCCTCAGCACGCCTACCGAACGCGAAAAGACCCAGTGGTACTTTCAGAGATACGTGGCTCACCTGCCTGCCGCTGGGGAGATGGTGCTGTTTGACCGGAGTTGGTATAACCGTGCCGGTGTGGAGCACGTGATGGACTTCTGCACCGACCAGCAATATCTCGAGTTCATGCAATCCTGCCCGGAGTTTGAGCGCATGTTAGTTCGTTCCGGAATCATCCTCATCAAATACTGGTTTTCAGTGAGCGACGCCGAGCAGGAGCGGCGTTTCCAGGACCGCATGAACAAGCCCACGAAACGGTGGAAGTTGAGCCCCATGGATCTGGAATCGCGCAAACATTGGGCAGAATATTCGCGAGCCAAGGACGAGATGTTCGCAGTGACCGACATTAAGCAGGCACCGTGGTTCGTAGTGAACGCGGAAGACAAGAAGCGTGCCCGCCTGAACGTGATCCGCCACCTACTTTCGATGATTGCTTATCGCGATCTGACCCCTGAGCCACTGGCGCTGCCTCCATTGGAGAAGTCGAAATACGTGCGTCCTCCGATGCACGAACAGAATTTCATTCCCGAGGTCTATCGGTAGAAGTGGGAGTCATGGATTCGTTGGGTGCAATTGGCAAGTCGATGAGTTTGGTTCGCCCGCCCAACCAGGTCTTTGACCGCTTGATCTCGTGCTTTCCCACCCTTGCGGCAAAAAACAAATACGCCGCAAGGATGGGGCACTCGTATAAGTGCAACATCATGCGATCAGAGACCTGGCTCAACAAAAAGACCAGGGCCTACTTCAATGAGCGCATCGTTTCGCGCAAGGCTTAAGGAGTTATGGCACTTATCTTCAGCGAGCGTGAGTGACATCACAACGCTGTTTGTCTGAAATATCACGAAGTAAAGAGTCATTCTCCCTGTTAGTATGTTCTGTCCCTGAAAGGGAGGGGCAGAAGATGCGCAAGACGATACGGCTTATTGTGATTTGTGCCCTGGTGGTGTTACCAGGGATTTCCATTGCAGGAGAACGCTTCGACGGCAACTGGTTCACCAAGATGACCTGCCCTCCCAAGGGAAAAACCGAGGGTTACAGTTGGCAGTTTCCCGGTGTGGTCAAGGGCAGCAACTTCAGGGGAGAGCGTGGCACCGCGGGAGAACCAGGATACCTGCTGCTCGAAGGCCCAATCGCGGACAACGGAAGCGCCAAATTGACGGCCAATGGCGTCGTCGCCTCGAGGGAGTACGCGCGTGGAGTCTTTGCCCATAAGGGCGAGGAATATAGCTACGACGTCAAAGCTCACTTCGGGGATACGCAGGGCACGGGCACCAGAGACCAGGGGCTCGGCATCGTAGGCCGTACCTGTACTTTTGAGTTCATAAAGCAACAGGGCTCCGGCCAGGCCGCTGGACACTAAAGCATATTCGGCTTGACTGCTTTCAGCCGAGATAGGCACCTGTGGTCTCCCGCCCTTTCCGCGAAGAGTCACGCCACGGACGAAGACCTGTCCCGGTGACCCCGACGGAGCGCGGGGAAAATGAGGCTCTCAGGCCAGAATGGCAGCTCATTCTTGATGCGAACTCCAGGGGCACCACACTGGCGCAGAGGTGCACAATGGACTATATTGACATTCTCCCCCTCGGGCGGCGAGCGCGCTATGGCGTTGCCCGATGACTGGTCAGCCCTCTTTGCGGGAGGCAAACGAAAGTAATGGGTGAAGAGATTTGGCGCGACTTTTCCAGGCTAGCGGCGAATTCGCGGAATGGTAGACTACCTGCGCGGAGGCAGCATGGGACAAGACGCATATCGAGTGGCATACGAAGAGGCAACCTTGGAGCTTTCCGAGATTACCGATAAATTTGAGAAATTGCGCCTGCGCAAGGAACGCATTGAAAAATTTGTAGATGCCCTGAGGCCGCTTCTTGGAATAGAGACCGATGTCGCCCCAGCCGATCATGCGGCCCCGCCGGGATCGCCGGAACTGGTTCACACGGCCGCGGACACCCCACCGGTCCGTTTTCGGGCCGCTGCAGAGCCGCCTCCTGACCCATTCCAACGGCGGATCGACCAAGCCCTGGGAATGGCAGCAGGACCGAGAGACATGAGGGAATACACACGGCAGGGGAATGGCGGATACCTGCAGGAGAAGTAAGAGCGAAGCGCGCATGTTGGGCTAAATCGTGGCAGTTTATATCGACCTCCCGTCCTCAGGAGTCAAGAGGCGGGAGGTTTTAGTTTGGGCTGAATTCCGCTTGCTATCGACCGCGGAACTGTGCGCGACCTTCCATGATTCTTCCCCAGGCTTTATGGTTGAAGCGAGCCATGAAGCAGATTCTCATCCGCCTTATCCTGACGCTGCCGGTTGTCTGGCTGGTGGTTTCGCTGGTGTTTCTGCTCATACACCTGGTCCCCGGCGACCCTATTCAGCAGATGCTGGGTGAGGGCGCAACCCCGGCGGATATTGGTGCCTTGCGCCACCAGTACGGGCTGGATGAGCCGCTCTGGAAACAATACGTGCACTACTGGAATGGCGTGCTGCACGGCGATCTGGGCAACTCGATCCGCCTGCATGACACGGTGGCCCACCTGATCGCAGCGCGCTACCCCTACACCCTGGCATTGACGCTGACGGCGTTGGTTCTGGCTCTGGCGCTGGCTTTGCCCGCTGGAGTTCTGGCGGCGGTGCGGCGCGGCCGCTGGCTGGACCAGGCGCTTTCGGTGGTGAGTCTCTTCGGACTTTCGGTGCCGGGGCTGGCGCTGGGACCGGTATTGATCCTCGTTTTCTCAATCAATCTGGGCTGGCTGCCCGTTTCGGGAGCCAGTGCGGGGGGCGGGCATGGCGGCATTGATTGGCAGTACCTGGTACTGCCCTCGGTGGCGATGGGCGCTTCGCTGGCCGCGATCCTGACCCGCATGGTACGTACGGCCATGCTGGAAGAGCTTGGCCAGGACTACATCCGCACCGCGCGGGCCAAAGGACTGAGCGAAACCGCGGTGGTGTGCCGTCACGCCCTGGGCAACGCGCTGGTGCCCATCATTACGGTAGTGGGCTTGCAGTTTGGAGCGCTGCTGGCCGGAGCCATTGTGACGGAGACCATCTTTAGTTGGCCAGGATTGGGACGGTTGGTGGTGAGCGCCATCTCGAACCGCGACTACGCGCTGGTGCAGGGCTGTCTGCTCTCGATCGGGCTGACTTATGTGCTGGTGAACCTGCTGACTGACGTGGTTTACCGCTGGGTGAATCCGCGCATGCGGGAATGAGCGAAGAGCCGCGGTCGTGTCGTTTCACCAACTCCACGTGTAGCCAATGCCGGTGGTCGTGTACCAGGGGACGGTTGGCATTTTGTTGTAGGATTCCTGAATCCAGATCGAGTTGTGATCGTTGAAGTGGATCGCGGCACCCAACGATTCGCCATCGTAGAGCCGGTTCTCAACATGCGGGTATCCGGTGAAACTGCACAGGCCAGCCTGAATCCAGGTGTAACCAGAAACAACTTTGGTTTTGGGCAACCCGAAGTTCTTCATAATGCCGAGTGCCTCGGTATGCGATCCGAAGTCGCTGTGAAAGAAGCCATGCGTTCCGGCGTTTTCGTATGTGTAGGCAAAGGTCAACTCATCGCCTAGGGGATCTTTCTTGAGGAATCCGAAGGTGTGGCCGATGCCGACATTGAGGTTTGCCCTCGGAACCAGACCCGGCCGGTCGAAGTCGGAGCCCGGCATCACGAAGAAATCGGTTGACGTGCTGGACTCCGATTGAGCTTGCTGAGTGGCCCCAGGCACCGCCTGTGCAGTTGCCTGGATGACGGTGTACGGCAAAAGAGCGCACACCAACAGACCTATCGGTAAATGCGGTTTCGCATCCATTCCTGCCGCCTCGAGATTGTGATTCGACCAGGAGAATCACTGCACAAGTTGCACTTCAATTGCTGCAATTCAAGCAGCGAAAGCATCAACGAGGCGTGAAGAGGAGCGGCGGCCCTATCGCTATATGGGATGAAGGGAATGACGGCGCTATGTGCCGAGCGGCGGCAGGAGATTCACGATCTCTGGCAATGGAGGTTTGCCCGCAGTGACGGTGAGCAACCCGCAGGTCACTGGCAGCTCAAAGCGACGCGGGCCGCAGGAACCGGGGTTGAAGTAGAGCACACCCTTGCGCTGTGCGATGTGGGGGCGATGAGAATGACCGTAGAGCACGGCGACGAATTTTGCGGCGGCGGGGTCCAGATGGAGCGTGGCCAGATCGTGTAGCAGGTAAAGCATGTGGCCTTCAAACAAGAGGACGTCGGTTTCAGGCAATCGGCTGCAGGGGCCGGAGCTGTCGGTATTGCCGCGCACCGCGTGGACGGGGGCGATTTGAGCCAGCGTCTTAAGAATGGCCATGTTGCCCACGTCGCCCAGGTGCAGGATTTGATCGACGCCAGCCAGCGTGGACAGCACTTCAGGCCGAAGCAACCCGTGGGTGTCGCTGACCACGCCAAGCTTCATCGGCTAAAGCTGAACATCTGGGTCCAGTGTTTTTTGGCCTTTGCCGGTTCCGCTTGAAGGACCGGGTCGATCATCTGGCGCAGTTCTCCAGGATTGTCTGGATTTTCGATGGCGATGGAATAGACGCCGTTCCAGTTTCCCTGCCAATGCCAACCCCTGGCCGCGCCGAGAGAATTGCGTTCGATGTGGCCTGCCGCGTATTCGGCGGAAAGAGGAACCTGGCAATACGGGCAGCGCGGAGAGGCTCCCTTGCGGAAGCTTCCTCCGCAGACGCAGGGATGAAGGAACGCCTCCCATGCGGCATCGATTTCCTGGTTCAGTGCGGAGAGAGGTGGCAGAGTGGAGAGAATCGGGTTGGAGTAACTAAACGTGGCAAGCATTCCACAATCTTCGCAATAGGCATATGAACTTTCAGCAAAACCGGCGTGCCACAGCGAATAGTGGTAGGTCCGTCCGCAGAGATCACAATCGCCGTTATTCAAGAGCAACATATCTACCTCACAATCCCATTTCCAAACGCGTGCGCGGGTCGAGCTGATCGCGGAGCGCGTCGCCTAGAAAGTTGAAGCCGAGCACCGCGCCGGCCACTGACATTGCGGGGAAGAGTACAAGGTGGGGAGAATCGAACAGATGCAAGCGGGCGTCGTTGAGCATTGCGCCCCAACTGGGAGCGGGGGCAGGAATGCCCAGACCCAGGAAGGAAAGTGTGGCCTCCGCGAGGATGACGCCGGCCATGCCGATGGCGGCCTGCACCAGGACCGGTTGAACGATGTTGGGCAAAATGTGCCGGAAGAAGATGCGCAGACCACCGGCTCCCAAGGCACGGGCCGCATCGACGTATTCGCGATCGCGGACGGCCATGACTTGAGCCCGGACCAGGCGCGCGTATCCGGCCCATCCGCCGATGGCCAGGGCCAGAACTAAGTTGGTAAACCCTGGTCCCAAAAAAGCGGCAAAGGCAATGGCCAGCAGGATGCCGGGCAGGGCCAGAAAGGTATTCATGGCAAAGGTGGTGAGCGCCGTATCAGTCCACCCGCCCAGGTAGCCGGCCAAGCCTCCTACGGTGAGGCCAAGCGCCAGCGAGATAGTGACCACTGTGACCGAAACAGCCAGCGAAAGCCGGGCGCCCCAAACCAGGCGCGAAAGGGTGTCGCGGCCAAGCTCGTCGGTACCTGCCGGATGCGCGGTGGAAGGGCTTTGGAGCCGGTTCGGAAGATTGATTGCCGCGGGGTTGTAGGGCGCGATCCACGGGGCAGTCAGGCCGGCGGTTACAAAAGTTGCCAGCAAAAGCACTCCCACGACCGCCAAAGGCTGGTGAAACATCCGGCGGCGCAAAGCACGGAGCGGTCCTGCGATGGCAATTTCCATTACTAAGGTAAGAATACAGCGACTATGGTAGGGATAGTGGGGTTGGAAGAGGTGGGAATATCAAGGGTCAATATCTGGTGCTGTGTCTGGTGCTGGCCGGGGCCGTTGTTGAGGCGCGGGCGCAGACTGCGGCGCGTCCGGTGGCTGCAGGACAAGTAATGCCGGGTGCAGCCGAGCAGTTATTGGCTTTGGCCAACAGGGCTCGGGCGGAAGCCGGAGCCGGACCGCTGAAATGGGACGGCGCGCTCGCCAATGCTGCGCGCCAGCATTGCCTGCGCATGGCGGCGGAGGGCCCGATTTCCCATCGCTATGCGGGAGAGCCTGACCTTGCGGAGCGAGCCGGGGAAACAGGCGCGCGCTTCAGCCTGATTGAAGAGAATGTGGCGTTGGCTCCCACGCCGGATGAGATTCAAGACGCATGGATGCATTCCGCGGGACACCGTGCCAACCTGCTCAATCCCCTGGTGGACCGAGTCGGGTTGGCTGTCGTGGCCAGCCGCGGCGAACTCTATGCCGTGGCCGACTATGCCAGCGGTGTGGCCAAACTGACACAAGCGCAGGCAGAAGCGCAGGTGGCGGAACTAATTCGTGCCAGCGGACTGACAATCATTGCGAATTCAGCCCAGGCGCGAGCTGCTTGTGCGTTAGACCAGGGGATGCCGACGTCGCAAGGGGGTCCCCAAGCGACCTTTGTGATGCGATGGCAGGCTGCAGACCTGAACCACCTGCCTCCAGCACTGGTTAGCCGGCTGGTCTTTGGGCATTATCGCCAGGCGGCGGTGGGTAATTGCGAGCCTCGGGGCACACCGGCAGAGTTTTCGGGGTTTCGCGTGGCGGTGTTGCTCTACTGAACTGTCGACCGCATCCTAACCGAAGTTCTGGTAGTCCTTCCAGAAAACGGGCCAGGGTCTGCGCGGTGGACCGCAGACAAAAATATCGGGATGCGCCTGGGTTTCCTCGTTCTTTATCCCCTCGGGGTTGCCCGTGTGTCCGGCCAGGCGGCAGCCGGTAAAGGCCCGGTCAGCGCCGGCGCGCGAAAACCCAATCACGATAAGCGTGGCGGGAGGTGGCTTGGGATATCCGCGCAACCACGCGGAGTTGGTCATGCTGATGGATACCTGCGTTCCGCGGCGAGTTGCGGTTTCTTAGTTTCTGGTGGAAGGCGGAGGAACCAGGACGGAGGCCATTCCGGCGGCGGTTGCGGCCTGTATGCCGATTTCAGTGTCTTCAAAAACCAGACAGTCTTCAGGCGGAACACCCAACCTGTCTGCGGCAAGCAGGTAGGCATCTGGAGCAGGCTTGCCGTTCTTGTAGTCCTCAGCGCTGACGATGGTGTCGAATTTCTGGAGCAGATTCAGGGTGGTCAACGAGCCGACAACGGAACTTCGCCTGCTGCCGGAAACGACTGCGAAAGGAATGCGTCCGTGCTGGGCGTCGATGTGTTCCAGCACTTCCGGGATGGCCTTGAGCTGCGGCAACTGCTCGTAATAGAGGCTCTCTTTCCGCTCAGCGACAGCTTCGACGGGCATGTTCAGCCCGTTTTTACGGTTAAGCGCAGAGATGATTTCCATAACCGGCCGGCCTCCCCAGGAATAGAAGAGCTCTTCGTCGAGGTTGCAGCCCCATTCCTTCAAGGTCTTCTTCCAGGCTATGAAATGGAGAGGCATGGAATCGGCGATAGTGCCGTCGCAATCGAAGAGATAGGCGCGAAATGTGCCGTCGGGCAGTTGTAATTTCATGCGTAGAAGAAGACTCCTTGGATGGTTGACACCGGGGTTGAATGCGGCAGACTCGCTGTACATGTTAGATGAATCCGGCGCCGGATACGACTAGGCTGGGCAGCCGGGATGGGGGATAGGCCGAACGGGCAGAGAATGGATCTCATTGAGCCGTGGCTGTTTCCATGGCTGGCACTGCGCAGCCGCCCTCACCAGGTTTTGTCGGCTCCATTTTGAGTGCATTGTTGAAGCGGTTGAAGTAGTTGAACAGGCCAATGGCGCAGAGCAGTTCAACAATCTCGCCCTCGGAGTAGAAACTACGCAGCTCGGCAAATTGCTCATCGGTCACGGCATGGGCGTCGCGCGTGACGGTCTCAGCCAAGCGCAGGGCGGCCTTCTCCGCGGGGGTAAAGTCATTGCGCTGGGGCCAGTCCGCCAGATGGGCAAGCTGGTCGTCGGTCCAGCCCAGGCCTTTGGCCAGGATGGTGTGGCTGGCCAGGCAGTAGGGGGTTAGGTTCACCTGACTGGTGCGGACGATGATGAGTTCTTTCAGCTTGGTAGGAACGGTGCCCGTGTTAAGCACGGCTCCGAAGTGCGCCTGCATGGTGGCGAAGATCTCTGGCCGGTGGGCCATTACTCGGAACATGTTAGGCACGTTGCCACGCTGCGCAAAGGCCTTGTCGTAGAGCGCGGCCATTTCGGGGGTTACTTCACCGCGGTCGAGCCTGGAGATTCGGGACATCGCGCCTCCTTGGGGCTGCTTCTATGGTATCGCCAGGGACGGAAGGGCGCACGCGACGGAGCAGTGGGATGGGCCGGTTGAGGCCGGAAATGGTGCTGCAATGAGCCTACGAAGGCAGCCGAGGGTCATTATTGAACCGAGTCCTGTCGACAACGCGGGTTTTTTGACGTCGCACTTCCGGTCTGCTAACTTTATAGAGGACAAAGCAGCGCCAGACACTCCTCAGTAGCTCAATGGCAGAGCATTCGGCTGTTAACCGAAGGGTTGTAGGTTCGAGTCCTACCTGAGGAGCCAATAAATCAATAACTTACAGCCTCCCTTCCTCCAGTGCTTGGTCCAACTTGGTCCAATTGAGTTTCGACCTTGACGGTTCTCCTCTTCGGAACCGATTCGTTGATCACTGTCACCTTCCCATCAAGAATGGCGGGTTTCCAGTCGGCGAGGATCTCCATCGTGCGGGAGTTCATCGCGTTGAGGACGCTCGCCTCGATCGTCTGCACATAAACATCGCCCGTCGTCTTGATGCTCGCGTGGCGCAGGGCCCCTTGAGCATCCTTGAGCGTGCCGTGGTGCTGCAGATTGGTTCCCAGCGTTCGTCTCATGACTTGGAACGTTATGAGGCTCTCCGGGATCTCCAACTTCTTGGCGATCGGGCGAATCCGCCCCCGGAGGAAGTTCTTCCCCCAGCGCGGCACCGCCTGTCCTTTCCGCTCTCCGCGCCCGAAGGTTGGGAACATCAGAGCTTCTGGTGACGGATCGGGGCTTATTCTCTGCCAGGCTTCGATAATCGGGCGAACCTGTTCCGGAACGCCGATTGGCGCCCGGCTGGACTGGTTCTTAAGCCGACCGGGGTAAAATCGCCCCTCGAATGCCGTCCCGTGCGGAACCAGCGTCGTTCCCGTCCAGGACTTCCACTGCAGGCCGAGAACCTCGCTTGCACGTGGGCCGCAGAATATACCTACGTACATCAGACACAGATCGTGCAGATCCTGAATGCCGCCCATGAGCTTCAGAATCTGCTCCTGGGTCATCACCGGCTTCTCGACTGGTTTGGTCTGTGGCATGTTCACGTCTTCCGCAGGATCGGTTGCAAGGAATTTCAGCTTTTTCGCCATCTGCAGGATGGATCGAATGTTGATGTAGCAGTGGCGAACCACCGATTGGGAGTATTTCGTTGCGAGCTTGTTGAGCCAGACCTGTATTTCAAAGGCACCCAACTGGTTCAGCGGAATTCGCCCGAAATGCTCCACCAGGTAATGCTTGATCTCGAAGGTGTTGATTTTCCGGTATGCCGGGCTCCACGTCCCCTCCCGCATCGGCAAATAACGTTCCGCGACAAACCACTGAAAAGTCACGGTTTCGTCGGGAACGATACCGGGCGAGGTTTTGGCCGGAACCCCGGTGTCCTGGAGAATCAGCGCATGCAGCATCTCCTCTGCCTTCCACTTCGGCGTACCGGCTTTGGGACAGAGCGGGACGTTGCGACGCTTTCCAACCTCCTCTCCTTCCTCGTTTCGCAAGTACACGGTGTACTTGCCGTACCACATCTTTACCTTCCGCCCTCGCGGGTAGACGGTGCCCTTCTGATACTTCATTGCCATGGCTGTTCTCCTGTAGCCCGGCATCTTTCCCTGATCGTGGAGAACAATTCCTTCATACACGATACGGGGACCGATGGGAAGAGGTCTGGCTGTGGAGTTCCGTAATAAAGAGATCCACGTCGGCGATCCGGTAGCGGATCAACTTTCCGAGCCGTACGCCAGCGATTCTGGGCAGGCGCCGCGTAGTGTGGTCCCGAATAAAGCGTTCGGAGACGCCCAACCTCTCGGCGACCTCACGTGCATTCAATAACCGCTCGGAACGTTGCATTCCTTGGACCGGAACTGATGCTGGGGTTGTGAGCGGGCGAGTGAATTCCTCGATATGCAGTTGTGACATGCACTCTTTTCCTCCATCAGAAAGTCCGGTCTCGAAAACCGGCGATTGGCGCATCATGCTGGAGTTCCA